>Ga0307518_10004009_pt1 | contig 10583 bp, 11 predicted proteins | sample 25_EM_MG_FD_203889 | JGI IMG/M metagenome (GOLD analysis project Ga0307518, IMG submission 203889) | Populus trichocarpa ectomycorrhiza microbial communities from riparian zone in the Pacific Northwest, United States - 25_EM | ecosystem: Host-associated > Plants > Roots > Unclassified | place...
AAACTGTCGCCAGACAACCGCCCGGCCCTTTATAGGATTGATGTTGGCTTAGCAGCCGTCATAACCGTGTTGGAATACGTGCGTATCTTTCTTGTACGCCCTTTCACCGTCACCTCACAGATCGATTAGAATCGCACTCGCTCTGAGATGCTTTAATGAAAATATGCACCGCTCATAATAATTGCGTGTACTAGAACAGAGCACGAGATTGGCTTGTTGCTATTCAATAAGTGGCTGTATTGCATACAGTCGAACGAGCGAGGGCACTCGAGCTGCAAACGAGACAGATAATGTTGAATTACGTGCGGATAGGCACGGGGTCCCCAGCCTGGCGAGACGACGGGAACAGGTCAGATGTGACTCCAGGCTGTGACCGGAGATAATGCGTGTTTGTGGAAATCGGAGTCCCACCATCAGATGCATCCGAAATTTCGATAATCAGAAACATGGTTCAAAATCTACGAAGCAGCCTCTGGGGAACCAAGTATCTCATGGTCTCCGGACTCTTTGCACCAATCTACATATCTCTGTGAACACTTCAACCAACTCTTTGTGGTTACCTTGCAGTGGCGTAACGAAATGAAAGTCGACTATCCACTAAATCATGAACGTTCCATCTACTTCCCGCTACAAAAGGTCTGTTCGACTGGATTCACGCTCCAAAAGTTCTTGCACGAGGCTCCATGCAGTTTCGGGTGTTCCATCAAAAATCATGTGGAACATTGATGCATCTGTTTCATCGGCCTGCTTTTTGAGTGTAGCCATCCGTCGTGCAACTTTCTCCTCAGGAACTGGTTTTTTCATACCCCGATCAAGGATGGGAACAACATGAACCGTCTGAGGAATGACGGTTCCTCGAGGAAATGTCCTCAGAAAGGTGTCAAGATGCTTTCGGATGGCCAAATTCGGATCTTTTTCATAGGTGGCAATGTCGTGCATGTACAGGATTACTGCAGCTTTGCACCGTGTCGTGTATCTGCCCAGATATTATGTCACATGCAGTAAATAGAAAATATAGTGGTCCTTACTTGGAGTTCATCCAGTTCCTCATTATGACCTCTCCGTCAGGATCAACGTATGTGTGAAACGACGGCGTGTCCACGACGACAATATCGTTTGCGATTTCCTTGAAGCGACACCTTTCTGCGTTAACACGTTTTGTGCAGGGCTTTTGACCCTTGTTGACCTGGACGTTCTGGTTTCTCACCAGTTCGCGCAGAAACTGGAGGGAGTTGAATACCAAATGCCGAATACGCAAGAGACGGGGGACATTACCGAGCTCTTCCCGGACCCAGAGGGACCTACTATGCTGCTCACATTCTCAATATTGCTACGTCAACACAAGGGCATGAATTCGAGCCACTTACAACACCACAATATCAGTCGGGAGGATCTCGGTGGTCTCTTTAGACCCGATGAGTTTCTTCCACAGTTGCCCAAGCGCCATCTGGTCCAATGAAACTGAAGGTTGGTGTCGGTGGAAAGTGGGATCCTGTGGTTTACGAGATGGGCCCCACTTAACAAGTACCACCGGGGAGCCTCGTTAATAACCCTTTGGAGTAAGTAAATATAGATATTCATATTCGAAGCAACGCTCGTGCTGATGCGGCATGGGACACTCGGTGAATTGACGGTGATGAGGAACCCAGGCCCTTCTACGGAACACTTGTCCAGACACGACCCTAGAACGTTGCAGGGATGCATAACCCGTTGCTTCAAACGTAGGCACTTTGATAGGGGAGCATCACGTAGTACACATACACGTTTTGATGACATCGTACCGTGTCGATGTATCAGACTCGGACACCTAGGTGACATGACACGACACTCACCAGTGACCATGTACACTTTGGATCTCGACTGACATGTTAGTATTACTGTTTGCAAATACGCAGGGTCTTGCGAATAGGCAGTACTTAGCGACTTCGCGTTGCGGGCTACTGTACATCGCTCGCGGTCAATATTACAACAGCCCGTGCCACTGTGACTTGGTTACTGAGCTCGCCACCTCCGTACAGCCAACTTCGCCTGCCATATTTGCGTGTTCGCGGTTCGCCGTGGCGTGTAGCCCAGTAGGGATACCCTAAGTACTTGGGCCGCACAGGTGACAGCTTCCAGGCCATTCACACACAGAATACATGATGCACCGCGGGTCGGATCTTGGGACACGTAGGCAGGGGGAGACGCAAGCCAAAGTGTGCATGGTGGATGTGGAATCTGCAATCCAGAGCCGAAGGTCGGCCCGATTTGTTGACTTTTCGCGCTCAATTCCCCAATTTCGGGCCGATGATTTCGCCTTCTTAGGGCCTCAAGCCGAACAAGGGGAGCTTCCACCTTGTGGCGCTCTGCGTCGCTGACGGGGACCACAAATGTTCCAGCTGCAAAATGGTCCAGGTTGTGACCAGAAAGGGCACTCTCCAATGTTCCGCAAATACATACGGGGTTCAACATTCAACGTGTCTACTAGTATGCGTTGTAACGTTATTGGCATCATGCGGGGTGGCTTATTCGGAGATTTGAAGTTTTACTCTTATCTCTCACCATTCTCATCGTTATTCGATGCCTGTTAAAGACCACCAGAAACTTGCTACTGGGACCGCCTGCGAGCACCCTCCCGCAAGCCTACCCTCGACGAACCCCACCTGCTCTTTTTGGCTGTCCCCTGATGCTAACCCTCTAGCACGTGAAGGAAGCGAAGGGTCCTTGACTGCAGATGCCGATATCTGCATTATTGGCTCTGGATTGACTGGAGTGAGCGTTGCCTACCATCTATCCGAAGCAATCGAAAATCGTGCGCTACCAATCTCGGATCCCCCACTGCGAGTGGTTATCCTGGAGGCGAGAGACTTTTGTGAGTGCTTTCCATCTTTCTTTCATTAGTATAGTAATAATTGATATACAACAGGTGGAGGAGCGACAGGTAAGGGTGTCGTCTCAATTTTTTTCCGCAACTACCATTCTGCTGTAGGCAGAAATGGCGGCAATTTAACTCCCATATCATTCGCTCACTTCGCTAAGCAAGAAGAGCAGTACGGAACCGAGGAAGCAATATGTTCATGTTCTCTGGAAGATTACTCCGCTAAATCGATGGTCGATATCGCCGAAAGAAATGGCTGGTCCGAAGGCATAGACTTGGTTAAGAATACTAATATCACCTTATTCTTCACGGAGGATGAAGAGAAGAAAGCTAAGGTCGACTTTGAGCGCGCCAAGTCTGCATGCCTGAACTTGGATGGTGTGCAATGGTTCACCAAGGAGGAAGTCCGGGAGGTACGAACTCCAGTCAGCATTCGTCACCTTTGAACAAAGTATGTGGCTTTAGGCCTTTGGAACTCATTATCCCGCGGCCACAAGACCCAGTCATAATCTTTGGCCACTAAAACTCGTGACAAAGTTATTCGAGGCCGCGAAACAACGCACCGGGGAAAACTTCGATTTGAAGTTGCATACTTACACTCCGGTCACCTCAGTGGTGAAGTTGGCTGAGCCAAGCTCAGATACAAAACGAACACTTTTACTCTCGACTCCACGAGGGTCTATTTTGTGTTCGCGGGTCATACATGCAACAAATGCATACGCTTCCCATTTATTGCCCAGTTTTGCAGGTCTCCATGGTATCGTGCCCACTCGCGGTCAGGTTATAGCGACGAGAGCATCTGTCAGTTCAGACCATTTTCAGCCATATGGCTACCGTGGAAACCAGGTAATATCTGTCCAAGGCTAGCTATACCACCGTGGCTTACCAATAACAGGATGGATTCGCATATTGGTTTCCCCGCCCTCTAGAGCCCGGAGAACAGAATCCCCTAGTTATCCTGGGAGGAATGCGCAACGTTGCTAAGCCTTCATTAGAGCGGTTCGTCGATGACGATTCAACTGTCAACCCTATTGTAGGGAAGGCTTTGAGGAATTTGCTACCGACCGTTTTCGAAGGCAGATTCGAGAGTGGAAGAGAACCTGAGATGGAATGGGTAAGCTGTTCTTTATTTAGAGTTCTCCATTGCCAAATTCTCTTTGTTCAAGACGGGTATCATGGGCTTCACTGCAACATCCGATCCTTTTGTATGTCCATTTTTCTCCGTACTTCTATGGTTCCCTATAGTGATTCGTGACTACTAGGTTGGGAATGTGATCGATTTATCGACTGGAGACGACACAGACTTCAAAGGACAATATATCGCTGCAGGCTATGGAGGGCATGGAATGCCACGGGCGTTTGCATGGTGAGTATTGAATACTCGAGGGTGCCATCCAATGTCGACCATCCCTTCATGAAAGTGCCGAAGCCCTTACGCAGATGATATTAGCGGAGCAGACTGGCAAGGAGTGGAGTCGTCCACCGTGGCTCCCCAAGCATTATCTGACATGGAATCGAACAAAATGCCGCAACTAAAGAACAGTCCATTCTTCATCACTAGACCCACCTTGCTAAGTGTATATTTTGCAAGCTTGAGACGCGTCGCGGTGCATAAAACTTACTTGAATATATGCTATGAAGGATGAACACCGACTGCACGCCACCGCCCGTTATGTGGCCTTCTGGATCGTCTGGAAGGAATTCGGCCTTGTCTTCCTCGCCAGCAGAGTACGCCTCAGCCTAGTTTTTGGCATGATTCCATTCGAAGAGGTGGCCGCCTGCGATACAATAACACAGGGTCTGGTCAGGGGAATCGCCCTAAGTTTCGCCACTAATCCCCGATATATGACCAATGATTGTTTTGCATAAGTCTGACAATGGCAAGGAAACTGTGTGCAAGTGTGGCTCAGCGTTAGGTATCTGATAGCAAGTGTATTATTGCGGACGCAGGCGGTAACCACAAGTATCATTTTAACGAACCCAGCCATCAGTACTACTACTCCTGCTACCAACATGATCCCTTGCGTTAACTGTACATGACAGCTGTACGGAAAGATTGTTCAGTAGAACCGACCACCTTAAACTATACTAAGGATCTGAACATTGCTGCAGAGGATACTTGCTGCACCTGCAGCACGAGCAATGATGACAGAAGAAGAGGCAACCCTTCGGTACTCGTTTTGAGGCAACTCTTCTAACAGAAGCGCATGAAATGGCTGGCCCAGCGTCATGGCCAGCTGTTCAGTGGCCGTAGCGTCGGCTACAGTAGGTGGGCGGAGTAATTTTGGATGCCATAGCCTAACAAGAACATATGGGAGTGTAGTGAGCGAATCATTCTTCAACTCATTCGGCAATACGATCTGCAATGATGTTAGGCCCTCTGCCTGAATGCCATACGCATGACTCGAAGTGCTACGCTCCCATTGTTTCGGGTGGATGGCTGTGACGCGATGGACGATGCATGGCAGCTTAAGTCTCCGACCAATAAAATGTGGGGGGTCGAACTTCGAAAGCGAAGCAAACAGCGCATCCAGTGACTGGGAGGAGGACACAAGTTCGTGGACGTTCAGCATTGATGACTGAATTTGATCAGCATGCGAAGACAGAAAAGGGAGGGTTCGGTAAACAGCGATGTGTGCAGGGAAACAGCTATGGTATGGCGATGCCTCTCCAACCCAGTCAAGAACCGAAAGATCCCCCGACTGTGATATGATTTCGGCGAGAAGACGTCCGAGGGCATTCTCTTTGGGTTCCCCATACAGGACAGGGAGGTGAAGATTGAACACTCCAAACAACGAATAAGCCATATCTTCTGGGCGAGTGGTGTGGCGCGTGGATGCCCACTGGAGCCTTGATCGTGCATCATCCGTTCCTGGATGGAAGTCTGTGAGATGATGTCGTGCAATGTTGGTCACCTTTTCCAGCTCGGCGAGCACAATGCTATCCTCTTTGTGATTTGAGGAACTACACTCCCTGTACGGCGACCAGTCTTGTGTGAAGAACAACATGGCGCGTGGCGCCAACAGCTCTTGAAGCGTCCAGCCTCGTTCGAACCATACACTACTAGAAAGTGCACCATCATCCGAAACGTCAGCAAGATGCACGATCGTCAGAGACGACCGCCGGTACCACCTAAACATGGATCCGATGGCTTCCTGTAACTCTGCACTGCTCTCTTTGTCGATGCAACACGTGTCGCTCCATGCCCACCTGTAGCCACGTTCGCTAGCCTCTGCACAGAATGTTTGAAGCTTTATGATGCCATGTGGGAGCTCCATCTTATAGATAACTCGACCCTGGACGTCACGGAGTACCGGTTCATCCGATCCCCAGCGGTGAGAAAGAGTAGCGTATTGGAAGTAGGAAGAGACGGTTTCTCGGATGTATTCATGCTGAGGAGGATGATAATTTGTAGCCGATTCCAAAAGCTCTTTGTATTGCGCACTGTTGTCGAAGTCCGACATCAGTTCGTCTCGACCACAGAGGCGGCCAGTCAAAGTGTCCAAGAGCCGCGTTGGAAGGGTTCCAAGGGTGTTATACACAGCAACTCCGATCAGCCTCTTGACCCCGTCTCTGTCAGTTTTTGCATGCGACTTGAGGTTCTTTCGACGGTAGGTCGCAATGGCCTTGAGCAACACAGGACGATCAACGTGATCCCTTGGACAGTACGTCAGGGCAGAGTCTGTGAGCGCTATGGCCTCCTGTATATCCACCGCTACAGCTTGTTGGTTAAATCCCTCTGATACGCGAAGCGCCAGCTCCCGGAGGGACGATGCATAATCAGCATGGTCCGACGGACCAAGCTCCAGAACAGTGCGCCCAAGTGCAATCAGCTCCCCTACGTCTGTCACCTTTCCTGCCTTTCTCAATTCGCCGTGACAACGCACGACATTATGAAAAGACTTGACATGATCTGCGTGTCCGTGCTGATAAAGGCGTAATGCAGCCCATTCAAAGGCAATAGCCTCCTCCAAATCACAAGTCCTTCCTTGTCGCTGGAACCTGCTCCAAAGGCAATGTGCAGCACCATGGAGCAACGAGGGCCGTGCCTTGTCACCTGGAGGATAGAGCCCTAGAATGTCACGATGCAACATGACTAGGTCATCCAGATCAGAAATGGTATCCTGCTTCTGGAATCGCTGCATGAGGAGTTCGATGAGCTTTTTGAGAGATTCGGAGCGATGAGGATGGCCTGGAATACGGACGGCTACCAATCCTTGTCCCAGTCTGATGGCCGAGTCTAAGTCCACCTCTGTACGCGGCTTATCAATCACCTCCGCGACCTCATTCTCGGCAGACATGAATAAGGATCGTTCGGTATGCCCTTGTGGTTGACATTCTAACATGAATGTGATCATGATCTCCAAAGCTGCAACTGCCTTGTATTTACGATACAGCTTACGAAGGGCTTCGATTGATTCCAACATGTTTGTGCGCTGTGTAAGTGAGCCAATATGGGTCCTCATCAAATACATCCAATATAAGATGCTTACATGGCGTGTTTCTTTCTTGGACAGAGCAAGGCGCCTCAAAAGTGGTATCTCCAGCTTCTCCGTCTCCTCCCATGACTTCTGTAGCTGAGCTTCAATCCTCTTGTATTCCGCTTCCAACTCTTTCGCGAACGCCGGATCTTGTTGCGTCTTGGCTTCGTACGAAAGTTGCTTGATGGCGTCCTTTTGCTCCTGGAGGAGCCTCTGGAATTGGAAATAGAGCGCTTTCCCCGCAGCCGTCTCATTCAGCCTTCTTTCCACGTCTACCAACTCTTCTTGGATTAGCAGGGGTGAGAAGTCTCCTGTTGCATCACGAATGATGTTCCAAGCAGATTCGGAGGTATTCTCGAACCTTCGATGACGAGCGCCTGCGTCAATCAAAGGTTTCCAGAAATTGCCTTCCAACTGTGCCACTCTGTTCTCCGCCGTATTCGTATCATTCACCTTGTCCCACATAGTGGTTACCAACCGCACGCGTTCTGCAGCCCTGTCTCCACACAGCCGACCAAACATTTCGAGGTTCTTGCATACCGAGCCAGACATGTTGCCACGCACAGTGTTGTCGGTTATACAATGCGTGTAGATGATACCGCTTGGTTTGATATTTCTTTTATATCTGTTCAACTTGTTAGTGATGCGTAAGGAATGCGCGTAAATCCATTCCTACGTTTCCTCCAACCAGTCAGCGATCGTTCGAAGTATATCTCGGTTGGAACGATAAGCCTGATTGAATGCTGGCATGTCGACGAACACATATCGCCCCTTAGACGTGTTCACTATGAACTCCCTGACGCATGGTTTAAGCCACCGGGCCTCCTTCTCCTCCCTCTGGCCTGTGAGCTTGTTGATGAACTACGCGTATCTTAGCAGAGAATTCACATGCGAAGTCGGAAGAATACATAACTTACGTTGCTTTTTCCCGATCCCGAAGGACCCATAAAACTGTGACGGTGTCGACAAAATAGTTAGGATCGGATTCACGAAAATATGCACGGGAAGACGTACAGAAAAACATTATCCAACATTTTGTAGTCAGAATTCAATGCGACTGGGACGAACCCATGAAGGGTTGTGGTATGTATATGTACTTCTACACCCTTCACCCTCTTGGCACGTGTTCTTGCCTCAAGGCCTGGGTGTGTTCCATCAGAATTTTACAATCTTGTCGCATAAGTTCGCCTTCCTGATGGCCTAGGCAGCAATCATTGGCACTGAGCAAAGTGTCAGCTCCCGGAGGCACAATAATTGCCAAAATGCGACGCCCCGACGGACCAAGCTCCGGGACAGTCCGACAGTGCGTCCAAGTACAATGAACTCCCACACGTTTCCCGCCTCTCTGTATTCTTCATGAAATGCACAAGAGTACGAATTGATCATTGATGGAGTTCTGATACTGCCCGTCAAAGGCGATGGCCTCCTCCAAGTCGGGAGCCCCCATTGTCACTGGAACTTGTCCCAAAGATAACGTGCAAGATTGTGGAGCAACCGTGGCTGGTCGATTGGGTGGTGGAGTTCTAACAGTTCATCCAGACCAAAAATGGCATCCCGCTCGGCCCCGGCGGAGTCGCCCCCCGAGCCAGACGTGTCTGTCGCCGGAACCAGCTCTAAAGGCAACACGCAAGATCATAGAGAAACGAAGATCGTACGTGCCCTAGTCACCGTGACCAGTTCATTCAAGTCAGAGATGGTGGCATTCTGCTTCTGGGTTTAGTTGATGAGACCCTGGCCGATGAGGGTTGCCCGAAATGGTCGTCCCAGTGTGATAGTCTAAGTCCCCGTGCATGTAGTCTCCCAAAGCCAGACTCTAAGTTAGAGGAAGATAGTCGACGTTCCTCTGGGGGTCATTCTCGAGGCATGGCTGAGGGTTGCTTGGGGTGTTCTTGTGGCAGACGTTTTGACCCGGCTCGCCAGAATGTGATCCCACTACGTTGAAGCGTTACCCATAAAAAAAAAGGGTTACTGCCTGCTGCCCCATCGTAGATTACAGTAAACTAAATGATAGGAAAAGCTGGAAAGTAAGAATCAGAAACCAAGCAGTTGTTTTCTACTACTCTACATTTGACCAGTCATTGACCTGTGGGCCAGTGGTCCCATGAATAGTATCCATGTGGACCATCCACGTCATCCCGGAGAAATGGTCGAATACAAAGGATGTCGCCCTTCTCTTCATCTCGGAACATAAAAAATAAAGGTTACATGCCGTAAAGAGTGTGACCCATGCTATCCCGAAAAATATTCCAAACAAGACGCCTACCGCCATAACCACTAACACAGGGCTGAATGCTAAAATGACTGCGACCCACCAATGCTGCATCATCCATGTCTCGGGTGCACCATCAACAAGAGGTACAGCCGATCCAATTGTCTGGTTCAGGCACTCGAGCAACTTCATATCAATTTTCTGTGGGAGAGGAGAATCTGACACAGATTCATTGCCGCTGAATGTCGCAGAATTATTGTACCCATCGAGCGTGAGCACAGTGCTACTTGCACGGTAGTATTGAATGGCCTGTTGTGGCTTTGGTGCATGCTGTGAGTCCGCATCGAATGGAGAAGATGTTCCCAAGCTGGACAGGTAATCGGAGCAGTTGTAACTGACCGTCTGAATGAGGTAGTCAACTGTGCTCTGGTCGGATATGACGCGAAACTTGGTCTTCAGCTTTTCCGAGTTGGAGATGAAGAGAGCTTCCATAAGTGGGCCGCCGAAACGAGTGGTGTTGGAGGATTCACCATACTGTAAGGATATGTATGTGAGATGGGGGAAGGGAGGATGGAAACGACTCACTTCTGAGCCATCAAGATATGGCTGGATGCTGCTTGCATTTCTCGACCATACAACAGGCCAGTACCAGAACGGAAGAGGTCTACCTACAACACCACGACCTTCAATACCGGGGTATCCACTCCCATATGCCCTTCATTCTATATGATTAAAATGGGGAAACGGTGATGAAGCCACGGAGGTCCACTTACTTTGTCCCATATATCTGGTCACGCGTCCCACCACCGACACTGCGTCCTGCGAATGGGTGTCCTTCAGGAATGATGGTTGAGTTTCCTCCACCATAACCGTAACCATAAGCATTCGGATCGCTCTTTCCAAGTGAATCTCCACTGAGGGGAACCTCTACTTCTTCGGATTGGCGACGTTTAAGGCGTCCGGAGTGCGAGTGTGACTTGGACAAGAGGGGAAGGTACATGTGGCCAAGCAGGAAGAACCGTTATCGGAGAGGGGT
>Ga0307518_10004010_pt1 | contig 10583 bp, 18 predicted proteins | sample 25_EM_MG_FD_203889 | JGI IMG/M metagenome (GOLD analysis project Ga0307518, IMG submission 203889) | Populus trichocarpa ectomycorrhiza microbial communities from riparian zone in the Pacific Northwest, United States - 25_EM | ecosystem: Host-associated > Plants > Roots > Unclassified | place...
ACCTACATGGCCTTAGAAGGACAGTAGTTGGGGTGGTAGTTAAACCCCCTGATGAGATATTTGCACATGGCTTGTGGTGTAGAAGAGGCACTGCACCAGTTTCTGAGCTTCACATTTGTAACTCCGATGTCCATATATAGTAACTCCGATGAAACTCCGCTTTAAATTCACTTTTTTAGGGGTCAATCCATTGAAATCTTTGAATTTTGAAAATTTGTTCTGATAACTTCCAGGCCATACCCCACTACAGTATGTTCATACATTTAAAGTATCATTTTGTGTGATACTGAAGGTGTAGATACAATTTTATTGTTGCCTATAGTTGAGTTGCCTATTTTGAGCGCAAAACACTGTACTATGACTGGACATTGGAAGAGCCAAGCGAAGACCAATAATCTTTTTCATGCCTGAACAAGCGATCACTGTCAATATTAGATGGACAATATCAAATCAGAATCAACTAAAGGTCCTGATAATCCACATTCAAGGTGACGGGCAGTCACGGTCGGGAAGCACAGCATGGCTAGTGATGACTCCTGATGGAGCACTGAGAACCAACACTTCAATGAGACCTCGATAAGGACTAGTACTCTGGCGTCACCCCTCTTACACGTGCATCCAGGCTTTCATCTGCGATATCTTTCAGGGCTGTTCTGGTCGTATATGGAGGGCATGTCTCTGAGAGAATTTGACTCGCACAGCTGATTTAGAGCAACCTCGCTTTCATCCGAAAATCAGAAGAGAATTCGTCAAGACGCAGACTCATCTCACCATGGGCAGGACCACCCCGTTCATACTTTTGTTAGAAATTTAGAAAATGGCTCATCAAGTACAAGGGGGGAGTAAACAGCGGGTTAGAGATGTCAAATTCAGCTGTGATTGACTTGAGCTTGACTCGCTTTCTCTGGAAATTGAGCCGTGACACTGAAGGCTGTTGCAGGCCAGGGTTGGTTCCTCTTGGGAACACACCGTGCCTATCCTATAAATCATATTCACATCAGCAAATCTCCACATGACTATCCGTGACTTTTTTGACTTTTTTAGGCACGGATAGTCAAATAAGTCCAGATAGCGTTAGGACTTTTTTAAGTAGATCCTTCGTCTATCCAGACGACTTTTCTGACTATTTAGACCTTCATGACTTTCCACTAGGGTGGCCTTTTTGACTTATTCTCGTTATTGTACAATCCGACCTTTTTTGCCATTTCACTTATGCTTACAATTAGCTTGCATAGCTCACAAATAAACAGCACCACGGTCATTGATTGCAGCACAAGTAATACCAAAGCATTTAAACGAGTGTAAACATAGCACTGACGGTATGAAAGGAACGAGACGAGACGGCGACTACTCACGTGAACAGACAGCAATTAGGAAAAAAATTGTAATGGGTGACTTCAAGGAGGGAGGGCTTGGAAAACCAAGTATACCAAAAAAAACGGGATGATGCATGACTGAAGCAGGGTATAATGAACATCCATTTAGCAGGATCCTATCAAACTTGTCAGTATGTTGTGTAGACCACGAAATAGACATACAAATGCTCATGCGTTGATCAGCGCACACGATGAGTTCCTCCGTGATCTGCTCACTGATACTACCATCCTCTGACGTTGCGCTATCCATGCTGGAAACGACGAGGGCATTTGCCATGGTAACAACTTCCTTCAGTGTGGCGAGATTGCATCTAGTAACCGAGATGAAGTATTGCCTTGTACATGATCCCCAGTTCATGTCGGAGAATGCCAAGCTGTTCGAGGATTCCTTATCATGAGCTTTCTGCGACTTGAGAGGAGTTTTCGCAGTAGCCTTGCCACGAGTGCTGATCTGGTCATTGACAAGCAGTTCACCTTTGTAGAACAGACGAATGGCACGTTCAAGCTAAGCTAACTGTTACACCGCCATCCGATAGATAAAACATGTGACCTACTGCAGAACAACAAAGGGACATTGCCCCTTTGACAGCGTGTTCCTTCAGATCATCAGTGTTGATCCTTGGGATGTCGGGGCACCCAATGCAGGGGCGCAGATGGGCATGGGCAAAGAGCTGTAAGAAAAAATCTGATCGATAGGCATTCTCTGTTTTCGTAGGATCGAGGTCTTGGTACAGGAATGCAAACCCATCCAGGAGCTCGAGACATATTTCCTGAATAGCAGCAAGGGACTTTGCGTCGTCGCTATCTGAAGCAAGAAAATGAGCCACGAGAGCAATAGCAGTGGAACCGAAATTGCTTCGCCACACACTGAGCCGCCGAGTCGCCTGTTCAAGAGAGTATGAGTCCAACAATTAATTAAACTAAAAGATAATTAATAATTACGAGCACGAAGACAGGTGTTCCAGGACGGATTTCATCCAAGTTGGCAAAGTGTGGGTCCACAGTGGTGACAATGGTTCGGAGGGTTCGCACTAGGTCCTGGTCCGGGATCACCCATGGATCACCCAAGCTACCAGCCCACCTCAGAAGGGCAGGAAGGATTTGCTTGGTCCACTTTCTATCCTCTTGGAGTGCAGGAGGCAGATGCCCGTTCATGTAGTGGAAGCGACCACCACCCGTTCCTGCGCTATTGGTTCCAGCTGATGGCATTTGGCTTGCGGTACCTGGTACGGACAAATCTCCTGACTGTCCAGCCATGGTGTCACTAGGGCTGGTCCGCGGTTTCTTTGCCGGCTTGTCAATGATAATATTAGTCTGTCACTCCACAAAGTTAGTATGGTAATTAATCAGACAAGGAGGCGCACCATTGCAGTCACACGAGGTGTCTTTTTGGTCTGTTGCGGGCTGCCTGTATCATTGTAGCCGTCGTTGTCCGCTTCATCAACCTCACTGGACACGATATATTCAGCGTCGGGATAATCTGCATGCTTGCGCTTCGAACCGGTCTTGACCGCTTCGGAGATGGGTGTGATAAACTCATCGTCGCTCTCCTCTAAGTTAACGGTAGTGTGCAACGCCGACTGGAAATCAAGTAGAATGAGAATCATTGATCTTCTTCATTGAATGCTTACCGTAGTCCTGTGCTTCCTGGTGGTCCAGACGGGTAACTCTTCGTCCTGAGCATCGGGTACAGCACTCGAAATTGGAGTGGGAGTCTTCTTGTACACTGGAGGGGCAGCTGAACTGATGCTGGTAGCCTTGGTTGACAAGGAAGGGGTAGTGGAGGACGGTGCGCGAGACATTCCACGGGTTGAACAATTGGAAGCAGCAGTGTTCTGAGGGGTACCATTTCCCTCACTACGATCAACACTGTTAGCCCAGTTCTTGACGCGGCCAGCCAGGGCAGTCCTCTTGTTCGGTGTGCTGATATTCCAGGTGAGGTTGAGCCAGTATAGAGTAGATTCAGTGAGAAGCAACATTGTTTTCGGAAAATACCCACCGCTCTGACAATAGTTCTTGTTCTGGTGTGACACGTGTTGACAACCTGGACTCTTCAGTCACATTGGTCATAGCATTTTGTCTTCTCAGCGCACGACTACTGTGAGTGGCCCTAACCCCAATTGGCAGAGGCTTATCGATATCCCTTGTGTTCAAAGGGTCCTTGACAGCGGCATTGATGGCCGGCGCACATTGAGTATCCATTTCTATATCAGCTGCGCCTGATCAATTAGCCATCTGGGAATTTAATAAAACGAATCCTCACTATCGGCACGAGGAGCAGTCTTGGTGGGTCTCCCTTGACTTCCCCCCCATCTTGGTCTCACCGGCTTTGCTTTCACAGCTTCTTGCCTTGCCTGTTCGACCTCCATGGTTGCCTCCATCTCGCTGACTCGAGCGCAACCCTGCTGAACAGCAGTTGCACAAGCATCTTTGATTTGCTGTGCACGCAAGTCGTCGGCTCTCTTCTCTACTGGGGTACGTCGTTTAGCTTGTGTGTCGAGAACTATCTGGCCTGGGTGTAGGTTAGCTTTTTCTCGACGCGGACGTTGACCCCCAGAGGGATTATTGGCCGACATGGTACCTGTCGTAGCAGGCAGGAGATGGAGACAACGAACAGTGAGTTTGAACTTGTCGTTTTTATTCGCGCACAGCTAAGGTTTGTTTGCAAACAAATAACACGATTTTTGGTGCTAAGTGCCGCTCACCCTGACCATTTATTGACCACGCGGTCCTTACTGTGTTTACCGACTCTGAAGATGCCGCCAGCTGCAAATTGTCATTGTCAAAGGCCAACACAAAGGCCTTTCTGTGCTGCCCAATACCCTTGTGACACACCAGGGTGCAACCGCTGGTTCAGAAATCTCTCTGGCCTCACTCAGCACAAGCGCACCCTTCATCCATCTTTCGATCACCACGATAGAGCATCTCCGCTACACGAACACGCCTTCAACGGCCATCAAGAAGGCGGCCATCAAGGAGAAGATGGCTATCAAGGGGAAGACGGCTATCAAGGGGAAGACGGCAGCCATGAAGGAGGGGACCCATTTGAGGGAGAACATGAGGCTTTAAGGGCCGAGTTTGTTGGTCCTGGCAGCAAGCTTTACCGCAATTATCATCCGGGTCTCAACGGTAAGTCTGTGGATCCATGATCACCTGAACGCTTTAACTAACATCTTTACAGCACGAAAATGTGATGCTCTTGGACATTTTCTACCTGATGATGCCCCACCGCCACCACGTTTACTGAAGGCGCCAGATGACTGGTCTCCGTACCGTAACCGGCTGGAATTCGAACTTGCCGACTTTCTCTTTACACACGCTGAAATGCCCATCAAAAAAATCGATGCGTTGCTTGAGATTTGGGCTGCATCAATGCTGGAACTGGGTGGGGAGCCGCTATTTTCTAATCACACAGATCTCTACCATATAATTGACAGCACATGCGTCGGCGACGTGAAGTGGGAGAACTTCACTGTGTGTTACAAAAGTGGTGACCAAGAGAATGACGCGGCCCCTTGGATGTCCGACACATACGATGTATGGTATCGTGACCCACGTCAAGTTGTTCACAACATCCTTGCAAGTCCTCAATTTACGAATGAAATGGATTATATACCCTACTGGGAATACGACACCACAAACGATAGGAGGCACTGGCAAGACTTTATGTCCGGCGACTGGGCTTGGGAAGAAGCGGTATTAGCATATCTATTACTGTAAATTTATACTAATTTCAAGTACTTAGGAGCAGATCATTCAAGACGATCCGACAACAGCCGGCGCAACATTGGTCCCTATTATTCTGGGGAGCAACAAGACAACGGTGTCTGTAGCAACGGGACAAACGGACTATTACCCACTATACCTCTCCATAGGAAATGTGTGGAACACTGTCCGTCGTGGACACCGCAATGCTGTCGTTCTTATTGGATTTCTCGCAATGCCCAAAAGTATGTATAATATAGTTTGCTTCGTTTTGTGCTACTCAAGACATGTCGCACAGCAACGAGAGAGCATGCAGACTCTGCAGAATTCCGTAAATTCAAGCATCAGCTTTTTCATTCTTCACTCACACGCATACTTTTTTCGCTTCGTTCCGCCATGAAGGTCCCGGAGGTTGTGTTGTTTGGAGATGACTACTACCGGTGTGTTATTTACAGCCTTGCAGCATACATTGCAGACTACAAGGAGCAAGTTCTTTTATCGTGCATTGTGCATAACTGGTGCCCAAAATGTCTTGCACATCGGACAAACCTTGACGAAGAAGCACTCCGCCGTCACCGAGAGCACACCGATACAGTGATCAAAGAATTCGAATTTCGCAAACTTTGGGATGTGTATGGAATTGTGGGTGATTTGGTGGTAAGTTCGTACTCCTTTTTTGTTATAACAAGGTATCTAATCAAAGACAGCCATTTACAAACGATTTCCCGCGTGCGGATATCTATCAAATGCTCTCACCGGATATTCTTCACCAATTCATCAAGGGCGGATTCAAAGATCACTTGGTGGAATGGGTTGAGAAGTACCTCATCCGAATTCATACGAAGGCAGGTGCAGAGAAGATCCTTGATGAAATTGACCGGCGGTACGTGATTCAGTGATTCATACTGCTCACTTCTTTGATTATTACTTTCAGGATCGCAGCTGTGGCGCCGTTTACTGGCCTGCGGCGCTTCCCCCAAGGGCGGAACTTTACGCAGTGGACCGGTGACGATTCAAAAGGTCTAATGAAGGTAATAATGTTTATATTTTTCCTGGCTGTGATTATTGACCAATGTTACACAGGTTTACATTGCAGCCATCGAAGGCTACGTGCCAAAAGACGTAGTGCGTACATTTCGAGCTTTCCTCGAATTCTCTTATCTTGTTCGTCGAAATGTCGTCACTGAGCAATCACTCAACGAAATTGACGATGCACTTCAACGCTTCCATCATTTTCGCGAAGCCTTCCGGAACACTGGTGTAGTCAACACCTTCTCGCTACCCCGGCAACATTCAATGAAGCACTACAACCACCTTATCCGCCAGTTTGGTGCACCAAACGGACTTTGTTCCTCAATTACTGAGTCAAAGCATATTAAGGCCGTCAAACGGCCTTATCGGCGTACTAACCGCTTTCAAGCTTTGGGCCAAATGCTTTTGATTAACCAAAGGCTCGACAAACTTGCTGCAGCGCGTGCAGATTTTAAAGAGCGCGGTATGCTGAACGGAACGTGTGTATCTCAGATACTCAAGGCATTAGGTGTGAAATTCCATTTCACCGGTTGTCGTTGATGTTGACTCTCATTTAGAACACCGTGCTAATGGGGATCACGATCAGCGCAATGGCATCGAGGAAGGTGGCCACAATGCACCAGACATAGAGCAAACGACGGCGGGCCATGAAGAGGATGCAGGTGAAGCAGTTGACACCTCAATGAGGATTGATGCACATGTAACATTGGCACGCGTTCATCGTACGTTTTACTACTCAGTTTCTTGCAGCAGTACTACTGATCAACCCATCTTAGAACGTAATCGTGCACGGACAGTAGCTGCCCTGGCAGACGAACTTAACATGCCACAGTTCTCAAGCCTTTTACGCCGCTACCTCCACTCTCAACTCCATGCTACCGATCCTCGCAATCCAGACGATATCCCTCCCGACGAGTGCCCATTTTACGATGGTCCACTCCGTGTCTTTAACTCTGCATGCTCCACTTTCTTCGCACCCAGTGATCTAAGTGGCATCTATGGCATGCGTCACGAGTATATCCGTTCCTGCCCCATGTGGCGGGATGGGAACCCCCGTTTGGATTGCGTGTTTGTTGTAACCGACCCACAGATGCAAGGCATGCGTGGCCTGGACATTGCACGTGTCTTATGTTTTTTTTCATTCAAGTATCTAGGGACAGAACATCAATGTGCCGTTGTGCACTGGTTCGACCGCATAGGGAATGGCCCTGATGAGGCTACGGGGATGTGGATTGTCCGCCCAGGCTACCAAGCATGCAATATTCGAAACATCGCTGTCATTCACATTGACACTATTTATCGTGCAGCGCATCTCATCCCCGTCTATGCTTCTCACAATGTTGTTGGAGACATCGGACCTCACAATTCTTATGACATGTTTCATTCTTTTTATGTTAATAAATATGCTGATCATCATGCGTTCGAGATTGCATTCTAGCTCTGTGCTGGGCTATGCAGTGCGGAAACCCACCCATTGTGCAACCTCCGCATGTACCCTCTTTTCCAATTTGTCATCGATGTTTTTTCATGCTGTGCAGTTGCAGTGCCACGCATCAAAGTGAAGCCACCGCAGGCAATTTGGGCAAACCACCTTGATGGCTTGACTGTGGTACCACGTACCAATCAGCACACCCCTCTTTCGTGCACTGCACAATGCCTCTCACCCCTGGATACCTTATCCTCAGGACCTCAGCCAGTAAGCACTCCCAGTTTTCCATCTTCTCTACTCTTTCCAATGCACATCAGAAACCCCAATCAGCAGCGTCCGTTTCATGGCAACCTGACCCTCTCTGCCTCCCACCCCCGGATACCTTATCCTCATCTGGTAAGTACCCCCAGTCTTGCCACTTCCCTACTCCTTCCAACGCACATCAGAAACCCCAATCGGCAGCGTCTGTTTCACAGCAACCTGACCCTCTCTGCCTCCCACCCCCAGATACCTTATCCTCATCTGGTAAGTACCCCCAGTCTTACAACTTCCCTATTCCTTCCAACGCACATCAGAAACTCCAATTGGCAGTGTCTGTTTCATGACAAGCTGACCTCCGTTTCGTGGCAAGCTGACCCCTTCTACAACCATGAGCACATATCGCGCCTATGCGCCAGGTTGACCCCTTCACACAATGCCTCCCACCCCCGGATACCTTATCCTTACCTGGTAAGTACCCCCAGTCTTACAACTTCCCTACTCCTTCCAACGCACATCAGAAACTCCAATTGGCAGGGTCTGTTTCATGGCAAGCTGACCCCTTCTATGGCCACGAGCACATACCACGCCTACGCGCCAGGTTCGTCACCCACCTATTCGCTTGCCCGGAGTTACCGCCATCCTCGTCTGGCTCCATGGTCAAGCTTCCGTACTTTATCGCGTCTGTCCTCCACCGCATTACACTACACCCCTCGATTACCTCGCCAACATAGTACTCTACATCAACCCCCGCTGTCAGAACCGTTTCCTCCGACGAACTCCGACACGAGCGGAGATAAGTGCGAAGGGTTGTCGACGACAGGCGGAGGAGATGCGGAGGTGTTGAGGACTTTGGCTTCAGCGTATGTGCTGCGCCCTTGCGATACCTGCGTCCTCTTATTTCGGAGGACTTAAGGACAGAGTGACGGAGGTCCGACGAAGGTCGGAGTTGCCAGAAGGCAGAGGAGACAGAGGAGAACAGAGGGAGTTCGCAGGAAGTATTCAAGATGATATTCGAACTGAGGGACAATCCCCTCAGCGTGCGGAGTACTTATACTTTACATCGGATATGTATAGTAACCGAGAAGCGGAGGAGAGACATAGCGGAGACGTAGCTAAGAGTCTGCGGATGACAAACGGATGAGTAACATACACGGAACGGAGATCAGTGATAAGCGTAACGGATCAAAAGGTTAACGGGACACAGCTATGAGTAATCAGATCTAATCTAAAACGGGAACAAGGGAAGCAGGAACGGAAGCGGAACGGAAGCATACAATAACCGGAGGCGTAAGCGCGGAACTATTTACTAAAAGGAGACGGGGCGTCAATTGTCGGAGCGGAGATGGATACGTAGCGTCGGAGGTGTCCGATCACGATCGGACTTGAGTCTACAACAGTCTAGAGGCCTTGCGGAGTCACCAGGTGTCACGCAGTCGTGACAGTATCCCCCCTTTAGGGCCTGAACCCTTGAGGGCCTTTGTGCGTGTGGACTTTGCGATTTCGGCATTGTTCTGCTGAGATAAGCATTTTGATCGGAGTTCAGAAGTTACCGTGAGCGCGTATAAGAGTGCGCCGCATGTTGTCCGCATTGTTCAAACAACTTGTCCTTCTACCTCGACATGACTTCTCAACGCAACACACCCGTCCCTGGCGAGCAGCAGCAGCGCGACTGGAAAGTAGCGGAAGACCACGAGTTGGTCACCGACTCAGAAGATGACGAGGCCGACACGACGGCGAAGTTCGTGGAGCGCGAGCGGAGGGAAGTAGCGAGAAAGGCGGTGGAAGCGGAGCAGCGACGGAAGGTCGAGGAGGCGCGAGCGGAGGTGCAGAAGAGGAAGGAGGTGAGTAGCGAACGTTCTGTTCGCTTTTTCGGTGCTGATGCGAGGACTTCACGACAGGCACGCAGAGCCGAAGAGACTCGTAAGGCAGAGGAGGCGAAAGCGGAAGCAGCGCGCAAAGCGGAGGAGGAGCGTCAGGCGGAGTTGGCGCGGGAACGCGCAGAGGCTGAGAGGCGGGCGAGGGTTGAAGCCGTGCAGGAGGCCCACATAGAGCGGCAGAGGCGCGAGTTCGAGGCGCGGAAGGCGCAGGAGCAGCAGCGGCGGTTACAGGCGCGAGCGGAGTCTATCGCGGCTACACAAGGTAGCGGAGAGGCGACAATGGCGGCGCCAACAGTGACGACAGTGGTGAGGCGTTCCGCCTGCGTGAGGTGCCGGGAACACCTCAACAACCCGATTGGGTGTGTGGCTCAGGCAAGCTCGAAGGCGACGGCCTGCGCACGCTGTCAGGCTGCACGCAAATCGTGCTCGTGGAGCACGGCAGGGAAGGCTGCGGAGGCATCGACACCAGCGGGGAGCGCGACGGAGGGAAGCGGGAAGCCGGTGGAGAAGTGCGCGACGAAGAGGAGGTCGAGGACCGCGACGAACACGTCACCGAGGGGCGGTGAAAAGCGCAAGAAGACCCGTACGACGACGGAGGAAGGCGAGGACGAGGAGGAGATGTTTGGGGTGCCGAAGGCGATGGCGGAGGAGCAGCGCGACGCGCTGGGTATGCTTACCCAGTCGCTAGCGCAGCTGTCGGAGCGGTTGGCAGCCTCCGAGGTGCGGGAGGTCGAGAGGCTCGAGATCGAGCGAGAGCGCTTGGCGCTCGAAAGGAGGCGGTGTGAGTCAAAGTGTGGATTTGGGTCGGAGTAATAACCCAAACACAACACCAACAAAGGACTACGAAATTGTGCGAGTGGTGGTTTGCCTCCGCGGTGTCCAGAGAGGATGTGCTGAGGAGGG
>Ga0307518_10004012_pt1 | contig 10581 bp, 11 predicted proteins | sample 25_EM_MG_FD_203889 | JGI IMG/M metagenome (GOLD analysis project Ga0307518, IMG submission 203889) | Populus trichocarpa ectomycorrhiza microbial communities from riparian zone in the Pacific Northwest, United States - 25_EM | ecosystem: Host-associated > Plants > Roots > Unclassified | place...
AAATGATACAAGGTGGTGGATATAACAGGTACACGGAGAACTCACGTCAAGGCAGGGTAGACGGTGAGGTGTAGTAAGGACTGAGTAGGGACTAGGCCAAGGGTCGTACTTAACAGAGGTATATCTGCGCGACCGTGACCGGAGTAAGTGATGTGCGACCGGAGTTGAGCTGTAGAGCTGCGATGCGACCGGAGTGACCGGATAAGGCCCGGAGTTAGACATGGTCGTAACACTGACCCTCTGACCCTGGCACTCTCTGCCCCAGCTCACACTTGCCCCAGTTGCTTGAGATACATAACAGCACCTTAGCACTTTATTTATCAGAATATTCGGCAATTCCATTCTAGTTCCAACACAATTTTTCAGTTTGGGAGTGGGTGTGGAACAATCAACCAAAAAACCTCTGCTTTAAAACTACCAACTTAGCTTCATTCCACTTCGAAACCGCTGGCTTGACTTCATCAACATACTTAACCATTACAACCTTGTCCCCCATCTCAGCCCTCAACTTGTCAGGTGCCCACTCCACTAATCTGATTCCAGAACAAGACATGACCAGCAAAAAATTGCCAATGAAGTACATCTTTTTCTCACCTACTGCAGTTAACAATGCACAGTTGCTCAATATCTCATCTGATATTGCACATGTCCCCCAGTGCCATAGGGAAGTGATTACTAACCTCCAGAGCATGTAGTATTACCTCACTATATATGTAGACACTAGCTAGGCTGCGAACAGATCAGCACCATCAGTCATATTTCAAGAGAAAGCTCAGGAAACCATGACCTTTGACTCAGCAAGTCATGTGGCTAGACTAAACATGTCAGCCCCCTATCAAGAGGGGCTCATAATAGTTAGTGAATACCTCTCTCTCTCCAGCTTGTCCACTTCAACAACAGGATGAATTCACAAAACTCCAGATTCTCTTAATGCTCTCAAACATGGTTGTGCTCATCCTTGGTTCCATGAGGTTCATGTCAGTAGACCACATATTGGCATGGTCAAAGCATATGCCCTGTGAGTGGTAGGTTTTCTAGTACTGTTATTTGGTCCACTTTGGAGCCCCTCCCATACAGATTTAAATATGAAGGGTGCCTTCTCAATTGGTGAGTTTTCATCATGACCAGTCAGCAGTCCACCAAACCAATGATAAAGTTGTTCTCAGTTCTGAGGGTGATGACTCAGATGAGACTTCTTATCGCATATCAGTCAAATGTCCACCTGTCCTCGAGCATAACAAAATTCAGTTAAGTTTTCTGTCAGTCTTCGTCACTGTCACTTAGTCACTGTTGTTTTACCTCATACACATAGCTGAAGTCGACCACCCATCAAAGGTGACAGACCTACTGTACCCGGCGCAGTTTCAAGGGTGCGTGGTGGTCAAAGAATGCATTATGGAATCAGGAACAGTATGCGGATCCTCATGCCCATCAAATGCCTACTTTCCCAAGTAATTTTTGTTAGTAGCAGACCACCTGGCGCCAACAATGTTTTGTCAGATAACTCTTTACAAGTGACTTGTCTGAATTGGTATGACCTTGAGGGCGCATGGTGGTCAAAGAACACATGGTGTAATCAGGAATGGTATGTTGTTCCTGTGGTAATGAAGCTCAAATAACCTGTTTCTGCAGTGACATATGCTCCAACACTAATGAGGTTTCATGTGATGACCCCCTATCAGTGACTGGTTATTCCAACCAGCCAAGTTTGAAATGGATGAATGACTCACAGGTGAAATTCATTCCAATATCTTTGATGCATGATCACAGAAGGTAAGAATTCTTGAATGCCCAGACAACCCAATATGAACTTTGAAGATGTGAGTGCAGATAGTTCAGTCACAAACCCTTGCAAAAGTGGGACATCCAACATGTACATTTATTTGTAAAGGTGGCACTAGCTGGTGCTGGCCAAAGGAATGTAAAACTAGGTCAGGCCAGAGCACTGAGAATTTTATTGAAGCCTATAAGGCTAGTACCAGCTAACAGATGCTACCATTGTAAAATCAGGATAGGCTGGCTCACTCAAATCAATGGAGTATTGCAAAGCTGGGACAGGCCAATGTGTGGTTGTTATTGTAAAATTAGGGTAGGCTGGTGGAGTGACAATTGCAGCACTAGGGCTGGCTGACAGATGACAGGACTTGCAAGGTTGGGACAGGCCAGAGCAGTGGAAATTTTATGAAGGCCTGTAAAGTGACTGGCCAATAGTGCACAAGATTTGCAAAGATGGGACAGGCTGGAGGTCTGGAAGTTCAATTGAGCCCTGTAAAGATGGTACCGGCCGATGGTTGGTCACATTGTAAAACCAGGACAGGCCAGCTGACTGAAAAATCAAGAGAAGATTGCAGAACTGGGACCAGCTGATAAGTGGGTGTCATTGTAAAGCCAGGGTCAGCTGGTTCAGTGAGAATTCAATACTGCATTGTAGAACTAGGGCCAGCTGGTAGATGATAGCACTTGCAAAGGTAGGACAGGCTGGAGCAATGCAAATATCATTGAGGTGTGTAAATGGAGACCAGCTAACAGTGCACACAACTCAGCTTTCAAACTATCAAAAATGCACAAAATGAGCACCCTGTCATTTTGTGCATTTTGACAGAGTGCTCATTTTGCGCATTTTTGACTATTTAGACCATGCATTGATGAATAATATTCATAACGTGCCTTTTGAACTATCAAAAACATGCAAAATGAGCGCCCTGTCAATTTGCACATTTTGACAGGGTGCTCATTTTGCGCATTTTTGAGTATTTAGATCATGAATTATTTATAACATAGCTAATTAATCATCACAAATATACAAACCAAGCACCTTTTGAGCATCATCCCCCTGTACTTTGGTCTTTCAAAAAAATTGGTTGCAACCAGTTTTTTGATCATGGGTCGAGCTATGGCAACTGCAACCGCACCAATTGCCCAACCCCCAGACTGGAAACTGCAGTCCAGTTGCAACTGGTGCCAGTCTGGTTCAGTTGCCGGTTTTTTCATTGGTTTGCAACCAGACTTTAAAACTCTAACAGTCACACTGTAAAACCAAGACAGGCAGGCTGACTGAAAAATCAAGACAATATTGCAGAACTGGGACTGGCCGATAAGTGGTTGTCATTGTAAAGCTGGGGTCAGCTGGTTCAGTGAAAATTCAATACTGCACTGTAGAACTAGGGCCAGCCGGCATATAGCACTCGCAAAGGTAGGACAGGCTGGAGCACTGGAAATTTTATTGAGGCCTGTAAATGGAGGACTGGCCAGCATCACACATGACTCGCAAAGGTGGAACAGGCTGGACAACTAGAAGTTTAATTGTGGCCTGTCATTGTAAAACCAGGATAGGCCAACTGCCTTCAAAATCAATAGAATATTGCCAAACTGGGACCGGCCAATAGGTTTCTGTAAAACTGGGTAGGCTGGTTGAGTGGAAATTCATAGCTGTATTGCAGAACAAGGGTTGGCCGGATGATGATAAGACCTGCAAAGATGGAACAGGCTAGAGCATTGAACATTTTATTGAGATGTGTAGGGTGGCACCAGCCAGAGGATGGGAAGTTTAATTGAGGCCTGTAAAGCTAGTGTTGGCCAATGGATGTATTGCAAAACCAGTCCCAGCCAATAGATGGTTTTTGTTGCAAATGTGGGATAGGCTGGTTGAGTGGAAAATATCTTGGTGTATTGCAAAACCAGGGCCAGCTGATGACAAGATTCACAAAGGTGGTACAGGTTGGATCAATGAAAAACTTATTTAACCTGTAATAGTAATGGGGTATTGCAAAAATAGTACTGGCCAAAAGGAGACAAGCATTGTAAACCCAGGAGAGGGTGGAGTTTATTTTTTTTGTCAACCTCTGTAAAGCTAGTATAGGCCAATAAATGTATCATAGCAAAATTGGGTTAGTCAGGGAGAAATAAAATCATTGGGAGGGGCTGTTTGATCAACATCATGAACTGAGACATCCACAGAATTCATATTTATTGATGACGTTGTGTAGCAGTACCATATGTCATCATAGAAATAAATACTATGTTACACACATGAATGATGCAAGAAAGTAAATAACAAATTTATTTCCTTCTGAAAATAATATTCATACAGGTTTTCTGCATCTAAAGATTATGTGACTTACTGAGCTGCATGCTAATTAGTCCAATGAATGCGCAAATGGCATTCTTTGATATGGCAAGGAATATTCTTCCACAGCATTGCCTTGGTGCAGCCCATGTATGGACATGTGGTGGACTCACAGTCATTGTAGATAATTCCATGTTGGTGCAAATGAGCACGGATCACCTTTACATTCCCTTCAAATGACATTGCACACCCCATGACAAATGAACAGGGGTAAAGGGCAGGCACAATTGGTAGGATAGGAGGAGGCTCCATATGGAGATGGTCTGCTGCACCAATATAAGCTAGTATCCATTAGTATCCACACAGTAAGTACTGCAATATCCATACCTGGATCATTGGTGAACAGATCATTCAATATGTTCATTTGCAGGGCATCATTTGTGTCTACAAGGGAATGGACGGCCTCCAGCTGTGCAGCAAGGTCTGACAATGATAGAGAAATCTGAGACATTGAGTGTAGTAGTGAAAATGGGAGGGGACTGGGGATGGAAGCCAGAAATTCAACTATTTAAATATTATAGCAGTACATAGGTCCAGTCCTACAGGCTGCAGACCTGGAGCGGCTGGTTCCAGCCTACTGTAGGGATCGTGACCATGAAACAGCTGTGTGCACACTAGCTGTGCAGTATGCAGGGCAGGGAACAGCCATGTTCATTCCTGCTGTACGGAACACAGACAATGGGATGGCCACATTCAGCCCTTCTGTATGGGGCCAGCACTTTGTTCACACAGAAACAGACAAGTTTCTATTGGCTAGATACAGATAAAGTAAACCTTGCTGCAAATGTTCAGATTGGAACCTTATCTGCAGAATCTTATCTGCATGACAAATGGGGAAAGGGTGGTGCCATCAGAACCTTATCTGTGGAACCTTATCTACCCTGCACAAATGGGGATACACCCTTCAATGGACTTAATCAAAACCTTGACAGCTTCACATAATTGAAGTAATAATTTGGGATAATAATGGATCAAATATATTTGCTCTTCTAAACCCACTGCTGGCTGGCCTCACCCAGGTTGCAGCTCACAAATGTGGTGTCAACCATGTTTTGCCCTGACCATGCATACTGCAGCATTGCACAAGTTGTAGTCATAAGGTGTACATTTTCGCATTTTTTACATCTTGAATGATTTATGCATCTAACTATGTCAGGAACAGCTGTATATAAGCCTTGTGCAGTATTAGAAACCTGTTGGGAGTATGTCTAGGTCAGCAAAGGCTTTGTGTGATGTGATATGACATTTTGTGGGGGGCTTTCCCATGCCTTCCATATGTTATTATGACCAAATATGGTAATGTTTTGGCAGGAGTGGTGCTTCCAGAGCTTATCTAATCAAGGCACACCACATTTGCTAATCAATACTACACATTTTTGGTAATAAACACTAGTACACTTTTAGTACACTTTTACTACGCTTTTTTGCTACACTTTCATTACACTTTTTGATACATGTTTAGTACTCTTTTTTGATACACTTTTACTATGCTTTTACAGTAGACTACATCATAATGCATAACATGAAATTAGCACCATCATCATAAGGTAATTGTAAGAAGCATGGTGGTACTAATTTGACATTATGCATTATGATATAGTCTACTGTACTATGCTTTTTTGATATACTTTCACTACACTTTTTTGTAACCCTTTCACTACACTTTTTGGTACACTTTCATTACACTTTTTGATACATGTTTACTATGCTTTTTTGATACACTTTTACTACACCTTTTTGGTACACTTTTATTACACTTTTTGGTACACTTTCATTACACTTTTTGATACATGTTTACTACGCTTTTTTGATACACTTTCACTACTCTTTTTTGGCACACTTTTACTACACTTTTTGATGCACTTTTATTACACTTTTTGTCACACTTTTACTACACTTTTTTTACTACACTTTCATTACACACAACTAATCAATACTCCGCATTTTTGGTAATCAACATTCCACAACATTAGCTAATCAGTACTACCCCTTTCTGATAATCAATATAATGCCACCAATATAGATAGGGGCTATTTGCATATGTTATTTTTACCCATTGAAGCCTTACTGAAGATTGTAGCTAATCATTAGTGGAATCCAATCATGGTCTTACATAAGCAATCAATTAAATATAAAAGAGTTATGATGAAAATAAATAAGTTGCATGCGAAAAGTTTTTTGTGTAACCCCCAACTCATGTTGGCAATTCACCAGACCTTCATGGTGGTTCACAACCTTCCTGGCAATTCGCCAGCCCCCCATGGCAATTCACCAGATCTTCATGGCAATTCACCAGCCCCCCATGGCAATTCACCAGACCTCCATGGTGATTTGCCAGACCTTCCTGGTGATTCACCAGCCTCCCAGATGATTCACCAGACATTCATGGTGGTTCACCAGACCACCCTGGCAATTCACCAGCCCCCCATGGCAATTCACCAGACCTCCATGGTGATTCACCAGACCAGCCCCAGCAATTTTCCAGAGCAAGTGCCATTTTGCCTAGATTATGGTGTATTTTCACATGGTGAAAGTTCCCCATAACCCATATTAAGGTCTATTTTCCCCTGGTGAAAGTGCCCCATACTCCAGATTAAGGTCTATTTTTGCCTGGTGAAAGTCTCATTTGGACCTCAGCCACTCCTCTGGGAATTCCCAGCCTGCTGTTGAAACAGCTGGAGAATCACCAGACTTCAGAATCACCTGCCCCATGAGACCTCATAGGTATATACATCTGTAGAAATATATAGTCCTAATAGGTCCTAAATGGGGGGTGACTGAAGTGTGGCAGCCACCTCTCAGTTTCGAGCATACCATGTTAAAATTTATACTCGCCCAGATCCTCCCTTTGGGCTAGCATCCATGTGGATTTCATCTTGAGGAAATTCCGAGGAATGTCTTGGAAGTGACTTGATTATGTCATGCTGAAAGAGACATTTACAGTTCACTTACAGCGCTTTGCAAAAAGGTTGACAGTTGTGCATGGCTGAGGGTGTGACAAATAAATAAATGTAAATAGGTCACTACATAGTAGTAGCTCTGTTGGAACATATTGGATATGAGCTCATTTGTAGTCTCCATCATCACATTGTTCAAGCCAAAACTTGCTGGAAGCGCACAAAGTGCTGCTGAGCTGCTCAAATAAGGTCCAGACTAGAGTCCAGTGTGAGTAACTAATGATATAGACAGTTGTGGAGAGGTATACAGCACCTAGAGTCCAGTGTGAGTAACTGAAGAGGAGAAACACTGGACTCTACAGGGTATGTGCGCTTCTGGGTAAACAAATGTAAACAACAAGTCAAGGAAACAAGTCAAGGGCGCATCTAGTGCTACAATGCAGCTATGAAGCTAAAACAAGTTGGTAGTAAGTAGGGTAGACCATCATAGTAAGTAATAGAGTCATAAGAAGAGGTGGAAATCACCAAAACTAACACACATCAGCTCTCTTCCTGCATCCAGAACTCCAAGGTAAGTTTATTTGGCCTTCTGATTTGCTTTCTGTGTCTCCACATCAACCACAACGTGTTATTGCATCCCAGTGAGTGTTCTTGACCTTCAGCTTTTGACTAATGTTTCCAGGTGTGGTTTTGATTTGCCCACATTGACACCTGAGTACAATAGCTCCATAGGCACGCTTCGAAGGGTCTCTGAGTGGCTGCGTGACGTGTGTGTGTTCTGGGTAAGTGATTCCATCTTCTCATGCTCTATTGTCGTTTATCTGCTCGATCTTGAGCCTTCCACATCATTGTCAACACCTAATGACTCTGGATGGACGGACCTTCTGTGTGCGTGATGGCTGGCTCAGACGACCTAGGTAAGTTTTTGTTTTGTGATCACTGGCCTTGGTGCATGCATTGACTTTCTCCAGCTAGCTGCACTTCCTTGACTCACTCCGAGTCAATGCTGCCACTGCTTGCTATGCCATCCATGCCATCATTGTCTCTGTTTCGACCACCATCACCATCGCCAGCCATCTCCACTCTCAATCCCTTCAAAGGTAAGTCTTTGATTTGTGGTCTTCAACTCCTCGACTGGGTGTTCCACTATATATACATGTTGATATCTTTGAACAGGTGAGTTTTGCATTCTTAAATGTTTTCTGACGTGTTTACTACAGCCATTTTCGTCTTGTTCCTAACACTGTGTGTGTCTGTATGCATGCTCAGCACATTTGTTGGGTTTCTGAAGCTATTTGGCCTGTCTGGGCCCCATCTTGGGCTTCAACCAGTAGTTCACATTAGTATTTGCTACTTGCTTGTATCTACACCCTGTAGCTAAGCTTGTTTACTATCTTATTCTGATTCTCTCCTTCATCTGCCAAGCACAATTATATAGTACTGTCATGACTTATTTACATTTATTTATTTGTCACACCGTCAGCCATGCGCAACTGTCAACCTTTTTGCAAAGCGCTGTAAATCCTACCCACCAAGACAACCCACCTTGAGATCATCCATGATGCTCATGAGGGGCAGTTGGCTGGCTGATGTTGGTTGATGGTACTGCTGTCTCAGAGTCTGGTGTGGCATGGTCATCCAGTGTAAGTGGACTCTGCTCGCTGAGGGCACATGTAGTGGGCAGGAAGTGCAATGCGATGACACAATAATTGTAGAATGAGCACATCTTGGATGTACCTGCAGGGGAACTGGGGATGAGATGACAAGAAGTCAAACAGATTGAAAAAAAATCAACAAGGCAGTGAGAAGAATCTGACCTCATTCAATTGTGAGCACCAAATGCCCGTTTGCAAGTCACAGGATATATTCAGAGGCTTGTGAGTACACAAGCAAGGCCCACAACGGTGGGCATCCAAGCACACACACTGCACAGAGCAACTGCAGTGCATATTCAGAGGCTTGTGAGTGTGGGCTGCATGAACTGGGCCCACAATGGTGGGAATCCAAGCAAAGCACATGCACCACATGCAATCAGGTGGAAGAAGTAGTACAGAGCACTGAGCAGGAATCCCTGACTCCCACTAGTCTCCCAAAGCCAGACTCTAAGTTAGTGGAAGATAGTCATTCCACTAAAATTGACTCCCATGTAGTTCCAAGCACTGCAAGACAGCAGTTTGCATAAATAATGGCACTCGCGACTTGACCAAACAAACATAATGAGTTGTGGGACTTCACCAAATTTGTATGAGCTACCTACATAGACTATGTACAATACAACCATTTATTTAGACTTCATTTTCCTTGCATTCAATTACATCAACCCACCCTCTGTACGGAACTGGATAGGACTAGCAAGGATGCTGTAGCACATGAATATCCTCTCGATATTGATATTGAATCCCACAGTGCATGAATTAAAACATCCTTCAAGTACTAATAAATACATGATAATATACAGGTGGCCACGATCACTGGGGTGGACATCGGCATCATTGTGGCCATTGATGGGGTGGAGTGATGAGTTGGCAGCATTGTTGTTGTCATTGGGGACTGGTGGTGGTGACACAGAGAGTCATTGTTGTCATCTTGGTTGTCTTCACTGTCACATCTAGGCTGTTGCATGGGTGAACCTGTGGGTCTCACAAGTCAGACCCACACCTGACCTGGGGATGAACCCATACCCACACAATGGGTTTGGGTTAATGAACGAGTATGTGAGAAAGCACCTGTGGGTATACCTGACAGGTGCATATTGTTCATTGCTGTGTGACTAGCTAAATAAGAAATTTGTCCCAACCATCTGCCAGCTCAGCATCCTCACCCTCAACATCCTGCAGTTCTGTTACCTTCTTCACATCATTGTCCTTGACGAGGCCAAGTGTTGTGAGTCAAAGTGTGGATTTGGGTCAGAGTAATAACCCAAACACAACACCAACAAAGGACTACGAAAATGTGTGAGTGGTGGTTTACCTCCAGGGTGTCCAGAGAGGATGTGCTGAGGAGGGGGAGAGAGGATCTACACCAACTGGGTGATGCAGACAGAGATACAGGATACTCCTGAGGTACAGGAGAAACAGAAGATGAAGGGGACAGGTGTCTGGACTCTTTCTATAGCCTAGGAAGTGTCAAAACAGTGATTGAGTTGACTGGGACTGAAGTAGTGATACTACACCTAGAGATTGGTGCAGCAAAGGGGCAAGGGGGCTCCTGATGTCCAGAAGCAATGAGAGATGAAGGATTGACAGGCTAGACTCTGCTTGAGCCTAGAGAAAGACTTGGACTTGAATAGATTGAATAAAACTTGAATATCAGAGCCTTTAGACCTTCACTGAAGCCTACAAGGCTCAAAGAGCTGAGGGGATACTGACTGAGAGAGACTGAGAGAGGGATAATTTCGTACAATTGGGCTTTTTTCCACTGGGCTGAGACCAGGGGTTTAAATACATGGGGGGACACAGCATTAAAGTACAAAAAGGGAAGGGAATAAGCAGAATTTGTCAAGGATTGGTAAGTGATTGGTAAGGGCTTTGTAAGCGATCAGTAAGCATGGGATAAGCA
>Ga0307518_10004013_pt1 | contig 10581 bp, 15 predicted proteins | sample 25_EM_MG_FD_203889 | JGI IMG/M metagenome (GOLD analysis project Ga0307518, IMG submission 203889) | Populus trichocarpa ectomycorrhiza microbial communities from riparian zone in the Pacific Northwest, United States - 25_EM | ecosystem: Host-associated > Plants > Roots > Unclassified | place...
AAACAAGCCCACTTGTTTCCTTTTCTGTAGCCTATCTTGAGCTTATTTCATTTTTGTCTCAGAAAAAGTAAATAAAGCAGAAAAATTTACATCAAATTCAAATTGCACCATTCTGATTCACAAACACGACAGTGGAATAAGGAGAATGGGCGTACAAAGCACCTAAACTCGGCCAAATTCGCTCCTCCTCCACTCCCTGTCCCGTTCTCGCTCCCGGTCCTTCTCCATGTCACGATCCCGATCATGGACTCTCCCTTATTACTACCCAGTCCTTGTCGCGATATCTCTCCTGATCACACTCCTGCGACATGCGTGGTTGCATCCTCGAATCCTCCTTGATCTCCATTTTCACGTTGCCTTGGGTCGCAATTCAGGGGGTGGTGCGGGGATCAGGAAGGCTCATTTTTTAAATTTGTGTTGGTTGTGTCAGTGCCTGGACCTGTGCCTGCGATGGGGGATGTTTGGTGGAGTTCGAAAGAGGCGGGGAAGGAGTCAGCGCCTGGACGAATCACGGGAATGAACGACTTACGATAATGTAGTGATGACCCGAGTGGGATTCTATGCGCCGTCCTGTTGAGTAAACTAGGAAGACACATCCGGGACATACCTCGCAGTGCTCCTGCGAATCGGTCGACTAGTAGTATCTGTCTGAGGTGAAACGAAATGGGGTACCTCATAGACGGTTGTTGCCGTTGTCGCTGTACCACTGTGGCACTGGCCACGGTGTCACTTCGTCACCGTCTTTGCCGTCGCCGCTGTCATTGTCGTCGTCGTAGTACCGCCGTGGCACTGGCCACAGGCATCACTTCGTCGTCGTTGTGTTGTTGTGGCACTGCTGGCCACCCGTGTCACCTCCTCGGTCGTTGGCGTCGTCCCTGTAGATTCCCACTGTTATCCCAGACAGACACTTTGAACATGTTGAACGGCACTGAAACGACTGGGATCAGTTGTGGCGAAAGTGTAGACACATACCTGGGTGCTGGGAGGGCGAATTGGCTGGTAGACCAGTCAAACAGCGTTGGGAGCCATACGGACACGTCGAGCAGGCATGCGGACGTGCCAAGCGTTCAGATGGATGCGAGAACGGCTGCAAACGCGCCAGAGAACGTCAGAACCCAGCGAAAGAGGCGAAACCCGCCACACTCACCTAATCAAAGCCCAAAACGGACTCCAAACGAGTCAAACGGCTTCGGGAGCCACACGAACACGTCAAGCGTGTACACACACACGCACAGCGTTGAAACGGACACGGAAACGGCTGTGAACGACGCGAAGAACGTCAGAATGCGTCCAAACGGCTCGAAGACGCAAGACTCACCTATAGCACGCGAAATTGTATGCCCGAGCCTACCTATCGATGGAGGTGGGTCAGGGTAGTGTAACAATCTCTTCCAGATCAGCAGAGGATGGAGTCCGCACCACTTTTCCTCGGGTGAGTTCCTAATCCGTTAATCCGTCGCTGTTGTCTGAGCAAGGTCAAGGTAATCGCTTTGCGTAACCGGGGGACCGAAGGCGAAGGAAGGGTTGGTGTTTGGTGTTCGAGCGAAAGTATGGACGTAGGAAATTGTGGATTAGGGACGCCCACAAACACGTTTTTGCCATGAGCCATCTGTCTCGGACCAGATGTCAGGTGAGAGGATCCCGAGGCTTGTGGGTTGCGGGGGTGCAGATGCAATTGGGGGAGGGGTGGTCTGTGAACGGAAGAATGGGGCACTGGTTGTGCTGTTAGATGAGGTTGGAGCAGCTACAGATGGGTGAGGACCAAGTTGCACCTCCATCCTTCATGAGACGGCTGAACAGTTATTGCACGGCTTCTCCGCAGAAGCTGCTGGTGCAGGTGGAGCAGGTGGGGGAGGGGGAGGAGTCGATCACGCTCGCTCCTCCACCTCTTCCTCAGTGGCCAGCACGGGGCGGGGCAGATGCAACTACAGGCACAGAGGGCGTAGGGGCGACGGATGGCACAGGGGGTAGAGACAATGGGCGGCACGGGGGGCATGGGAATAACAGGTGGTACATGTACAGAAAGTACAGGTGGGGTAGGGGTACCGGCGAGCTCTCCGCTGTCAACACAGGACTCGCAGCAGGACACTTACTAGCAGTCAAGAACTGGTTCCAGCGTTGCTGATACGACTCTTCAGCGTGTCGTGTCTCTTCTTCCTCTTCCTCGAGACTACACAAAAGGGCAGCGTGCTCTTCACATTTCTTGCGAAGTGCTGCAACGCGTGCATGGATGGCTGCCTCCTCGGCATCTTCTTCCAGCTCGGTTGGGGCTGGGGCTGGGGAAGGCATGGGCACTGGCGCAGGTGCGAGAACGGGGGCTGGGACTGGCGCTGGAGTGGGTGTGGGTGCGGGTGCAGCAGGTCCAGACCGGCATGGAGCACTGCCCTTTCTCGGTAGTGGTGGTGGTGCAGGCGCACGAGACTTTGGCGAGGGCGGCGCAGCCTTTGCCAAAGGTGCAGTGGGTGTGGGGTTGGTAGTACAGGCCCAGGCGATGGCGCAGGTGCCATACTCGCATTAGCACACCACCTCTCCCATCTTTAATCGCCCTCTCAGCATCCAGCTTCTCCTTCCTCAACCGCTCCCTCTCTGCTACCTACCTTTCCGCTTCGCGTGCCTTGTCCTCTGCTTCTCCTGAGCGAATCTGTCCTCCACAGTTGTGTCCAGCCCCGACCCTGTGGGTGACTGGGAAGTAGATGTATAACCGCAGATACTGGTGAGGATACACCCAGCGCCTGCATGTGTGCTTCGAGTCGCCCTTTGGCTTCTGTGCGAATGTATGCTTAGCGTTCTTCTGCAGAAATGGATTTGAGCTGGGGAGCTGGCGAATGGGACGTGCCAGAGGCGATAGTAGAGGATACTACTGATGGGGGTGCGCTGACACGTGTAGTAGACGGGGGAGCGGGGGACGGGGCAGGGGGCGGAGAACAAGCCGCAGAGGACGAACCTAGGCCACGATCACGATCCCTGTCGTTGACACTGTACGACTACTCCCTGTCATGCTCGAGCTCGCGTTCACGTTCGTAGTGCCTGTCATCCCCTGCGAGCCACCCAAATCGGTCATTCCTCCCATCCTTGTCTCGCGCCCACCTTCTCTTCTCTAGAACCCACCTGGTGGCTCTATGTCTTCATGTTTGTATACTGTCATGTCTTGTCGTCTGCCTTGTTGTGCCGGCGTAGTAGTAGCTGACGGCGATGTAAATGAGCGTTCCTTGAGTCGCGAGACAGGCACGTCAAGTGCAGAACGTCGGCGAACGTGCATGGTCCTCATTCTTGAGGATATCTTTCAGGAAGTTAACAGATGTATCCAAATTTCATGATGACGGTGGTACGAGCTCTGCAAGGAGTTCTTCAACTGTTATAAATGAGTCCCATTGCAACGTGAAATTCTACAAGATTGAGCTTACCCGGATTGTCGGTATCAGCAAGTGACCTGATCGTCATTGAGTATCTTAGCCACCCATGCGAAGATGCAGAGGCAGATGCCGAAGCTCAGGTCGGGGGTGACGCTGATATGGATGTTGACGTAGATTTGGGTCGTTTGAATGGGTGTAATCATTGCTCACGGCAGGAGCGCTGCGCTAACCATGATCATGACGATTGTCCGGCTTTCCATAATTGTCCGCGGTTGGCAGCCCTCGCTGTGGTCGTCTTCGTCGTGGCTGGCAGCCTTCTTGTGTCATGACATATGCCGTCTTCTGGTGCCGAACGGATGGTGGTGGTGGCGACGGCTGTGAGTGTGCGTGTGGGGACATCAAACGGCAGTGGTGGGGATGGATGGGCGTACCAAACGAAAGGGTGGTGGTGGATGCGGGCGTGCCAAACGGGCGATGGAGGATGCGGATGAGGAACTAGGGAGGGTAGTAGTTAGTAGTGGTTGAATATGAGGATACGGGCGGGGGACTTACGGGTGGCCTCTGTCGTCGCCTGTCATCCTGTGCCAAACGGAGCATGGCCGCCGTCAGAGTCGTCTGAATCCCGTGCCCAACGGACGGTGACAGGTGGCAGTGACGGTCGTTGGTGCCGACGGGTGTGGTGATAACTGTGGATGCGTCAGATGGTCAAGGAGTGGGGGGACTGACGGGGATATGGCCAAGATCAACACCATCGTCGTCAGCTGGGTGGTCACCGTGTGTTGTCGTGAACGGATCGAAGATGAGTCCTAATGTGTACGGATGGGGAACTTACGGGTGTCCACTGTCCTCACTCATCGTCTGCGTTGCTGGCAGCCTTGGCCGTCGTTGAGAGGTGGTTAGTGAAAGTTGGATGTGAAGATGGGGATGGGGGGTTGCCACGCGTGGTGTCGTGGCAGTGAGACAAACTTGAAAGTGGCGAAGGGTGAAAGACAAACATGTGTGTAGCGTAGATTAACATTGTTTTTCAAGGTATCTATCCTAGGCTTAGTATAATATTGTGTAACCTAGGCAGCAGTGGGGGGTGTTTTTTATTTGCTCTGTACTGCTACCCGTACCCCGAATTACAGTACTTATACTCTCCAAGACCACTCTACAATATATTGTAGGCACCGTGAAATCCATCGGAAGCACCATACTATGGTGTATGCCGGCACCGTGTAAAAAAGAAATTCCAACACAGTGGAAGACCCACATAGTTCGAACTTTGAGGGCTGCGTCTCTGCGTCAAACGTTTGCGATTCCATGTCGCTGGTTTGTGCGTAGTTAACTGTAGGCAGGTCATGTTTACTTAGTAGTAACACATGCGGATAGACGGAAATACATACCCTCGCAAATGGGTAGCCCTTCACTTATGTTGTGATTGGTATCGATTCCGTCACAACCACTCTCGACTTCACCCGCTCCAGCATCATTGGAACTGATATCCGCCACCCCATGGGATTTCCTGCTGCCCCTGCTTGCCATTCACTTAAAAGAAGATTAATTTTACAATTGAAAAGCGTCCTGATACTCACACCTGGTTGTAGAGTAGGATTTAGGTGGTATTCTGTATGAAAGAGGGGAGGCGGGAAATGTTCAGTGTGCGAGAAAATAGGAATCGGGTAACAACTTCACGCACCATAACTTATGGCTAGGGTGCGATTTCGAACGCATGACAGTCAGCAAATTTTTCACATAAGAAGAGTAAAACTTGTTGTATGATTCTGTGTTATGCTTCCAAGACTACGCGTGCGCTCGTCTCGCCGTCATCAACATACGGCTCGATCGTCAGGATCAGGAGCTCCACTAGTTTGTTCAAGGTGGCCATGGGCTCGCCTCTACAGCTTGCGATGCTGTCCATCTCGCCTAATTTCTGGCAACGTTTCACCGGCTTCGGACAACCTTTTCTGACTTAGCAACGCATGTGCGCTTGCCCATACCTCTCTCGTGGCTTCTCGATCCCATCGATGTATCTCGGGACTCTGGTTGTTTGCTTGGACAGTCTGAACGCATACCCAACACATTCAAAGCGTTCGGGTGCCCTTGCAAGTCGGGTGCCCTTGCGAGTCCTTCGCATCGCTGCTCGCCATTCTGTCGACATCCGTGACTTCTTTCGAAATCTTGAGCATTTCGTGCACTCTGCCGTCATGACGCTCTCCGCCGCCTCCTGCTCGCACTCGCATGGCTCGCCATCCACTGGCCTCCGTGGTATTGTTCACAGATCCTGCAGCCGGCCTTTGTGTAGGATTATCGACCCATCTGCGCACTCAGCGCTCACGTCCAATATAAGCATATTCCATCGCTTGAGATAATTTCTCCGGTTTCCAGAAGCGTGATGTCACCCACGACCACTTCCTGTACACATCGGTGAGCAGTACGAAGCTAACTCAAAGACTGAGCAGCTTGGAGGAGACTGAGTAGCATTTGAAGCACAAGGGTATGGGGTATAAGGAGACGCCAAGCATGGGTTGTAGCACAGTCGATCTCTTCCTTGTCCGTTGGGACATAAGTGACGGGATGGTAGAATGGGTCGTCGTAGCTAACAAAGGATTATTCACCACTGAGCATGATAAGCAAGAAGCAACACTGACTTGAACTGTGAGAATACACCCTTCCTTCCCCTTAAGGTGCCGAATCATGCCAACATAACCTCGCAGCGACTTCTGTGGCAGGCTTTTCGTTTCGAATCGCATTGAGTGCTCGCGCTCGCAGATGTCTGCCGCCACGAACTCCGTTTCCGTCTACCTTGCACTTCTCTGCCGTGACCAACTCGATCGACGACAGATTTCCGCAGTGTAGAACTCAGTAGTAAACGCCTCCGTCTTACATACATCGGCAGTATAAAATTCTGACGACGCTTCAGTCTTGTTCACCGACACGGTGTGATAGTCGGTCTTAGACGGGATGGTGGGAAGTGAGTTGAATGAAACCGTCGATGGAAAATTCGCAGTTATCCTTCATTTCAGAGTTGACATGTTCCTGAAGGACGACGTCAGTTCAGGTGATGCATTGACATGTGTAGCAAAATCGTCATGATTAAGAAGTTCCCCAATGGGTAATAAGAGTGATGTCCATCTGAGATGTTTGCTTAATCGGGGCATCAGCAGATAGATGACAGTGACTAACCTTGGTAAGATGACCTGACGACGCAGTATTTTGAATAGCGACACCCTTGTCAGAAAATAGAGTAAAGAGTTCTTCCAGATATACATCATAAAGATCAGGTCGCCGATCAAGTTCTCGGGTAAGCCTCGTCTGTGCCGTCGATATCTGGACATGGAATGTGAGCAGTGGAATAGCACGAGAAATGATGGAAGAAGTTGACCATATTATTTGAAAACCTAGGGTCGTCCGAATTGGCTGTGCTGCTGATTGACGAGAAAGCGCGCATGATATCGACAAAAGCATCTTCGGGTGCAACAAGTGCAAGGTCTACCAGATTATACACTATTGCAGCCTCAACGGTTGGTTCTGCCGCTCGCAATCTTTGCAAGAGCATTGAGATCGGTAACTTTGTTGCCTCCTCCTGGTCAAACTCCAGTGCAAGGCGAGCACTAACGATCGATATATTAGTTGCCCCAATGAGGCGTTTCTCCTCATCGGAGCATCTCTCCTCACTCCAATATGAAAGATGGTCAGCAGATGATTTGAAGGATGAGCCATAAAGTGGATTGTTTAGTAGCTGTTGTGACGATGAATCAGATATTTCCTTGCTCATTGCAGCAATGTAATTTAGCATACATGTTGGATGTGATTGAATCTTCTCTGGGAGCGAGCTGGACAACAATTACCAGCTGCAGTCACCAAGCGTCGCCAGACTCACCTTGATACATAATGAAAAACACTTTGCTGCAGCTGTCAATGGTGGCGGAGCTTGCTTCTCCATATTGAACGCAAACTCAAATATTGGTAAAGGTGAGGTAACAAAACGGCGCAGATGGTGGACCAATTCCCCCCCAAATTCAGGGAAACTATCCGAGGGGTAAGCTGTCGTGAATGCCATCCTGCAGTTGACGACGAACCTTTGCACAAGTACTGTGGTGGATTTCAAAGCCGCTTCTTGAACAAGGTTATCAATTACCGGTGCCTTGTCACTCAAAAGCAGACCAAGCTGGGTGTAGAGCTCGGGATCGAAATCTCCCATGGCAACGCAGCATATCAAACCCAATTCCTGCAGCAATTTCAAAAGATTACCTCTCGGCAGATTGCAAACAGACATACCAGGCTCTGACATGGTTTCCCAAGCTTATGTATCCACCGGTGGGTCCATTTCCATGTTTTCAATTTGAACCAGGAGATCATTGAAGCATTGCAAAGCTCCCTTAACAGTCGACCGTAGCGCCTCTGCAATCTCTGCGCCCATGGCCGATTTCTGCGCAGCAGTTTTCATCAAATTCAACCGTGCTCTGTTGGCAGCAGCAGCTTCCTTAACGAGTACACCATACTTGATTCCCGCTGAAGGGATTGGAATGAGTGATTGAGCGAGTGCGGTCCACTGCATTTCCATGATGCAGCACACGAAAAAGTATCCGCTAAAGGAACGCCTAGCAGCAATATAACAAGAGATGAAAGTGTTGCAGAATAAAAATGTAGAAATGTCAACATCAGCATGAGCATCTGTCTCCTGGTGAATCTCTAGCCGTAGGTGGTTGACAGGTTCGAAAACAAGGCCTTCCACGAGACTGTCAAGGGATTGCGACAGGATAAGCCATTACGAGGTGGTCCAAGGATATATTGTTGAAGTCATGGTGCAGTGGGGGCCATGGACAGAAGAAGCTAGCTGAGTTAGGCCGACGATGGCTGGGGGAATAAATTAGCCTAGGTTCGGTGTACTATGAAGATATACCCACAACTTGCCATCTTGATTTCCTCGACAACTTGTGCAATGAAGCGAGCGATTGCATCGATGATGAGGTGGCACTGCCCCCGTTAAGGAAGGAGATACGAAGCAAGGCAGATATAGTGGAGTACAGTAGTTCATCTGGCAATGCCCACTCTGCAGTCGGGTGAGTATAATAACAAATACGAGAATTACAAGCTTACCCTCCAGGAAAGGGACTGATTGTAGTCTAGGTGGGGTGGCATCACACAAGATAGCAAGTAATGCGTCAAAGCGTCCTCCTGATCCCGAATGTGTTCGTCTGGGTAATGCATAATGAGTTCTCCGATGGTAGGAATGACGAGACCGGCAGCTTGAGCACGAAATCGAGGCGACGAGGCGGGCGTACGTGTGGTTTGAGGATCGTGATCATGATTGCAACACCTTTGAGCCAGTCGACGGGAGGGTCCCCTGGTTCCCGAGGGGTGCCGAAATCATGAAATAAACCTAACGCCAACGAGATGACAGTTGCTGTAGACAAACATAATTATATCTAAGCCAAGCACACACACTCCTACGACTTACCAGATCCCTCCGAAACCTCGCTTACGCTCCTGTGGTGTCGCGCGAAACGGATCGCCCTTGTCTCGCCTACTACCATCCCAAGGGCGGATACTACTCCCTTCGATTCGAGCGAGTCCTGCTTAGCCATCGAGGGCTGGTCATGCCTTTGAAAAACCTAGCGCCTGTACCAGGGCTGCCGTCAGATTTGAATGACCATCCCTGTAAGTGTGTATCGACCCACAATCCTTGCGTGGGGTGGGTTCCAAGCCCACGTTATCCCTCTGATGGCCTCGTCCTGAAGACACGGTCAGACTTGTAGCACCATATTTGGCCCTGTGCAAGACAGAATCACCATAGGTCAGGTTTGGTCTCATGGTGTGGTCTAGAACATAGAATCAGTCTCATCGAGTGACAGGTGCTTCTGAGATGGCGCCCACCCTTGCGTCTATGATTTTGAAGGACCTGCCAGCACCATCAACACACACTGCTCACGGAGATCGAGGACCAGCACAGCAGCAGTCAATGAAGCAGGCATTGGCATCGCAGAACAGCTCTTTGTCCATGTACTCATCGTGGATCGGCTTGCCAAAGGCCTGTACCCAGACGCCGTATTTTCCTTGTCCAACGTGTCTTCCAAGCACGTCAAACATCTATTGTGACGCCTTCTGCGAATTTCAGCACTCCTGAACAATGAGGATCATGATGGAGACGTGGGCGTGCATGTACGCGAAAGCGCCATCATGGGAGTTGTCAAGGCACGAGTTTGATTCAGTGCGCCTGTATGATGGCGTAGATGAGGCAGTCTGAGTATTCGAGCCACTTGAGGTGAATTCCAACGCGGTCTCATCAGTGATAAGGCCGGATGTAACCGGGTCCCGATCAGACATTGACGTTGTTAGTAGAACGAGGAACATGTGTCGCCTGACGTCTTTGAAGCTGCTGAAAAGAAAGCAACGCGAGAGAGATCAGAGAGCGGTCTCAGCTTTGTCTTTGAGGTGGGAAGTGGGGTCACTCTGATATCTTACCAAGTCGCGAGCCGCTCGAAACAGTGACAGTCTGCCTCCCAGGATTGTGCCAACGATACTCGCCCAAATTCAAGGCAAGGTTGTGCGTGCCTTGCCCTACTAACAGCGGTCGCAAACTCCGCATCCAGGTCAGTCGGCGAGCTAATACGGTGCAACGAGCTGCGGCGCGAAGGGTCTCGATGACTGATTTGAAATTGCTGCATCATGATTGGTGGGGCGCGTATGATGAGTCGGATATGAAGGTCCACGTGAGGGCAATCGAGTACTTACAGTAATGACGCTGACTCGTGGTCAACGCAACTTCCAAGTACTAATCAGCTCCTGGAGGTGCAAGTGACTCTGGGGATGATTTGAAATGGTTGGAGTTTGGATATGAGCGCTGGAGATGAGGCAGCGGGGGTGGCATAGTATATGATATGAAGAAGATCGTCGTCGCGTCCGGCAGACCGAGTGAATGCTGACTGTGTGAGTTTCCTGAGGAGATACTCAATTTACGTCTTCATCGACTTCGGGAGGGAAAGGTGGGAGTCTCCTGATGATCCAATATTGAACGAGGATGGCGTGAATGGCGTGTAGTGACAAGGGGTCGTCATAATCATAAGATGAGTAGGGTTCAGTACTGGCAACCATCTTATACGGCTTGGGCACATGGACCCGGTGTGAGTCAAAGTGTGGATTTGGGTCAGAACAATAACCCAAACACAACACCAACAAAGGACTACGAAAATGTGCGAGTGGTGGTTTGCCTCCGCGGTGTCCAGAGAGGATGTGCTGAGGAGGG
>Ga0307518_10004015_pt1 | contig 10579 bp, 6 predicted proteins | sample 25_EM_MG_FD_203889 | JGI IMG/M metagenome (GOLD analysis project Ga0307518, IMG submission 203889) | Populus trichocarpa ectomycorrhiza microbial communities from riparian zone in the Pacific Northwest, United States - 25_EM | ecosystem: Host-associated > Plants > Roots > Unclassified | place...
CCTAACTGCATTCATCTTATCTATGAAAACACTTTAACATCAAATTTAACTATTGTTGTCATCAAAATCATCAAGCAATTTTTTTTTTATTATTATTATTTTTTGACGACTTTCTCTCATTTTTCAAATTTAAAACTAAAATAATAATAAAATAAAATTCTATACCAAAACATAAAATTATAAAACTAAAAGGACTAAAAATGGTTTTGGACAATTTTTAAGGATAGAAGGTGTTGCAACTAATTTTTTTAAAGAAAAAAAAAGTTATTATTATTTTTTTTTTTAATTTTTATCCCTCGACTCTAAATCCTTTATAAACAATAAAATTAATTTTTTTTTAATGAAATCAAGCACCATTTAGAAGAAGTTAAGATTTTTTTTATATTATAATAATCTAATATAAATGAAATAAAAATAATTTATAAAATTTAATTTTAAAAAATAAAATATTAAAAGATTAAATTGAAGTAGAGAAATAAATTTCTCCATAATAAGCGAAACTTGACATAAACTAATGTGTCAACCAACTCTAATCAATCATTGCCGGCAACCACGACTGCAATTGTTTTCCAGAAACAGCTTTAACCACAGAAAATGTGGGTCAACGATAGGGGCACAATAGTCATTGGAGATGCTCCTCCATTCAGACTTGATTTTGCCTTTTGTTTTATAATTAACGAAAAAAAAGGGGAAAGAAAAGAAAGAAAAGAAGGGACAAAGGAAGAGTCAATCTGTGTCAGCTTCAACAGCTAAGTAATGAAAATACCAAACAAGACCTTTACTTGTCTTCTACAACACTTTCTGGCATCTCCACCTCCTATATAATTTTTATTTTTTTTTATCTACAATAATCAAGATTCTCACAATTCAGCTCCTGCTTTCTTTTCACAGGCAAGTACCCACCCCTCTTTTCTTTTTCTCTTTGTATCATGACCTGTAGTTTGTTTCATCTTTCTGTGTTTTTTTTTTTTTTAATTTTATCTGTACCAAATTAACTTTGAAACTTTCCTCTCTTTAATTTCTGAAGCAGGTCAATACATACATATTGAACAAATCCAGGCTCTTCCAATACCCAGCCATAGCTCACATGGATCCAAGTACTGGGCACCCTTTCTTTATTGCTTGTTTTTCTTAATTTTCCAGCTTGTAATCTACTAGAACGAGGGGAGAGGGGCATAAAATGCAAACAGTCCATCTGGGATTACTAGTTTGTTTTTTTATTAACCAGTATACCACAATTGGGTTGCTTATTTAAGCCAGCATGAGATGAAGAAATTTAGTTTACAGTGATCCGAATGTCATGATGGATGATGACATTGCATCATCCCTTATCAATATAGCACAAAGTTTAGGTATAGAAGGATGTTTTTCATTTTTTTTTCTCATTTGCGTTAATGTGCTAAGAAACAAAAAGTATGTAGGAACATTATGCTTAGAATTTATTTTGATTCTGTAAATTTTCTACTTGGAGGATTTTGGTTATTGAATGCCAACACCCAATTAAAGTAGAATTAACTCAGGCACTTCTTGACATAAGTGCAAACTTGTTGGTGCTGCAGATGCTGCCATTGAGGAGAGAAAGGGTTTCAGGAATGGCGTTGAGTTAGTGAAATCTGTCTCTGATAAGCACATTGATCTCCTCAGGCCATCTGCTCGATACTATACAGCATCAAAGGGTACTGTTCTTATTCAGACTTGATTTATGTTCCATGAGTTCTTTTTCTTTTTTTACAATATAACATCTTATCATGTAAATTGCATAGACAATGTTTTGCTGGTTACTGTCACGCTTCCTACTTTATGCATTGATGATCAAGTCTCTGTCCTCCCATCTATAGACGTGACTGAGCTAGAATGATAAAATTTTCTCCTTTTATGCTAATACTCATGGCTGTATGTTGATATTAATCAGAGGATTAGCAGCCCTTTGTTTTTCTTTTCTTTTCCTTTTCTTTTCTCTGGAGATGCAAGTCCGTGGGCTATGAATCTGAAGAACTCTGATATTTTTGGGATTTACTTCTTCTGCATTAGGTGCTAGTCTCGCTTTTTCTAAACATCAATTATTTTTAGGAGCCATCGTTTCTTCAAACTATATCAGGGTTATTGAATCCTGCTGCATTTTCATTTTCTACCTCCTTGTTGATTTAGTCTCTTTTAAATAGTCTTCAATTTTCTTCTTGTTTTTTTCTTATAGCACTCTTGCGTGCTTGATTCGTATACTGTATTTAATTATGTATCTCATCATGTTACTTTATGTGGTGGATTATCTTCCAGTTGTATTTATATTTTTTGTCAAACAATTGATGTTTGCACTATTAATTGCTTATCCAAACTCCTGAGAGACGTTCTGATCTGCTGATGGTAGGGCAAGCAACAGATGCTGCAGATGGAGAAAAAGGAAAGTATAGTCTTATTAGAGATCCTGAGGATTTTCAAGGGATTTATGACAAGCCCCTTCCATGCTTTGGCTGTGGGGTAGGATGGTTTTCGTGAGTATTCTTCAAACTAGCGTTTCTCCCTCCCATTACCATTTCTCATGTTCTGATAGTTATCTTTTTTTCTTTTTTTGCAGTTTTCTTTTGGGATTTGTGTTCCCATTGATGTGGTATTATGGTACATTTCTTTACTTTGGAAATTACCATCGAAGGGATCCAAGGGAGCGTGCAGGCCTTGCTGCTGCTGCAATTGCTGTAAGCTCTCTTACGCCCTCTCTATCAAAATAAATACTGTTGTTAGTGAAGCAACAAGAGTCTGAGTCTGAATAGCTTTAGGATGATAATGATAATCAGATTCTCATCACTGTCTTCCTTTGTCACTGACTTGATATGTTAAACAGTAACATTTTTAGTCTTTTTTTTATGGGCACTACAAACTGCACCTTGTTGAAAGTCTTCACAATTTTGATCCTTGATTTTAATGCTATCCCTGTTGCAGGCAATGGTGTTTTCTGTCGTGTTGATGGTCATAGCAGCTTATTTTTCTCTATTTTAGGCCTGGTAATCCGCTTCCAAGTTTGTTAGGCTTCACATTTTCAAAACAAAACAGATTCAAATTTCTTGCATGTGCAATGTAGATAACATGTCAAAGCGGAAGAGCAACAAAGAATATGTTGATACGAGATCCTTCACAGATGGAGATACCTTCTCGGCTACACTAAAACATATACAAAATCTTAAAAACATTCTTTCCCCGTCTGCTGGCCTAATGTAAAGGCTCGAGCAGAGAAAATTCTCAATTAGCATGAAATTTACTAGTGAATTTATGAATACAGCAGTGAAATTGGATACTTTGTTTATATGTAATACATCTTATGATACCTCAAAAGGAATAAGTTTGTTACTTGACGGTGCATGCCCATTTCCTTTAAAACGTTAAATGGAGCGTAATTCCTTGCACTTTGATGTTGCCTTCCTTGGAAGGCTCAAAACTAGCCAGTTCTGTTATCTAGAGCCTCTCCTTGGGAGGCCGATTATGGTGATGATGAAGATAACAAAGAGACCGTTTATGCTTGTATAAAGTATTTACGGTATTAAGGGAACACTCTTGGATAGTTATTTGATACCATAAACAGCCTGAACTCGTTTTCTTCACAATTGAGAACAGTATCATGTTTTTCTCTTATTTGATGTCAAGTCACATCGTTTAATCAATTTAACACCGGGACTAAATCCAACTCTCCAAATCAGTTAAAAATATATCATTCACATCAGGTGTAGAATGCTTAGTATTATGGTGTAGCTTTTCACTTGCAAATAATTTTTTTTTTTAATTTTTAATATTAACACATTAAAATCAGTATGAAGATTCATAAGAAATATATTCTCACACAAACAGACGAAAAGGTGATCTTAATGAGAAAAGTTCGTCTATAAGATTTTCTTCTCCAAAAAATAAATCATTCGGTAGCAATACAAGCCTTGTGGGCATACATGTAATACGAAAAGTAATTGTAAGAACACTGCGCAAGCCACACAATAGAAGGGAAAGGTATAAATCATAGGGCAAGCATCAAGCCCTCAAAAATGGTAGTCCAGAGAGGACCTACATCTCAAATTGATTCTTGATCGAATAGGAGGCTAATGAACAAATGCTGAAGGACTCTATAAAGGAAAATCGCCCTGATAGGCGCAGTTGTCCATTAGGAATTCTCTTCTACATGGCCCAAAAACTTGATTTCAATCTTTAGCTGCTAGATGAACATATTTGTCGTCAACTCTAAACCGGGAGCTCGAATTGATCTACAACAGCCACCAAAAGAGAATAATCAGCAGTAATTAGAAATAGAAGCGAAAGGGTAAGCATAGAAGAGGTGGCATAAAGTAAAATTCTTTTGAAAGGCTGACCTTTTGTTCAAGTATATTATCGAGTTCGGTTTCATCTTTTGCAATGCCAGATTCTTGGAGGGACTTCAGGACAAGCTTTTTCAGTTTCCTGATCTTCAGAACTCCATCATTCTGCATCATGCATCAAAAACCAAAATCTTAAATGTCAGCATTAGGATGATATTAAAGAAAGCAAAACGTAAGTCAATTCAGTATTAGTCATGTTTATGCATGCCATTAAAGTTTACTCCGAAGGTCGCTACTTAATTGATGACGTATGATAAAATTTATATATTTGGCCTGATCAACACGAGGTAGCAAATTGAAATACAATTGAACTGGAAATGGAATGAAAAATATGATCAAGGATACATACAGATTTCAAGGCTGATTTTACCAGCTTCCTCCACTTTATATTCTTTTTATTATCTTCTTTCTTAGGGCTAGTAGCCTTGTCATCTTTAAGAGCATTGTGTTTAGCTTTCTTCAACTGAGTCTCAACATCATCGGATTTTCTTTCAACCTGACTTTTACCATTGCCCACTTCATTTGCAGCGCCATCCTTTGTCTTATTCCCAGTGCCATCATTCCCAGATGCATCAACCTTTCTCTTCCTTTTTGAAGGCAACTTTCCGTTCTCTATTTCTGTGTTGGTATCTGCACTGTCAACATTTGGTGTATCCTGCAATTTTTGCTCCTCTCCATGTTTATTCTCAATCAATGCAACCTTAGTAGGAGCATTTGAATCAAGAGCAGATTCTTCTGTCTGTTTAGGTTGTTGCTTGGCAGCTTGAAAAGCCCGGGCCTTTCCCCGGTGCTTCTTTCCATCAGCATGGAGAAGAAGAGCCTGCTTACTGGTAGCCTTGGTATTGCAGAGACTGTAATTACAGTGTTGCACATAAGTTGATGGCTTAGATGGAATCACTAGAAGAGATATAACACCAAGCACTTAAGAGGGAAGCAATAAAACTACTCTTTGACTTCCTATGCATGCATAAGAGAGATCAAACAATATTCATTAGAACAGAAAGTTACATAATTTTTTAGCACTACTGAATTATTGTCTTTAGATTTAGTTCCCCACTAAATATTGAACTAGATTATGCATGCAAACCCCGCCATGGATCCAGGCTTGCCTCTTACAATCATCTTAACAACTTTCTATCCAAGAGAATTCCATTCAAACAAGTCTAGTACTTCATTACTTTGTAGGGGTGAGAGTTTCAAGTCGACGTGTTAATCAATCAATTCAGTTCCAGCTGAATCTGGAAATTATGATCAGTTTTGGAGAACCAACTACAGAGACTTCTAAAGTTTGTGCGGACTAGGCTAGAAAAACTCAATCACTCAAAAGACTGAGCAGTAGCAGCAATACACGATATTTAAAAGTTAAAACCAGCCCTAATCATGAAAAAACACCTGCAAGAATTAATTAACACATTGTACAACACAGCTTGAAGATTCTAATTGTTCAAAAACATATGATTGACAAACATTATTTCCAGATAAAAGTTAAGGCATGAAGCTCTAATATCTTGATCCCATACATCATTTAACCTTTCTTTTACTTGTTTTACACAAGAAAAAACTCAATGTTGTCTTTGATGTTTGGCGAATGATGAATTTACCAATTTCTGGCATTTTCTTAGAAAACTAAAATATATTTTACGACCGAAATGCAAGTCCCACAATATTTTCCACTTTTAAATTTAAAAATATGACTTGGGAGATGGCAAAAAATCAAGTTTATAATCAGTCCGACAGAATCCAAAAAGGTCATACATCATGGGAGAACACAAACATACATGCATAAGAAAGGTAATAAAGTTTTAAAAAGAACATACCTACAAAACCATGGTGGGCGTTCAGATAACCCAACATTGATATCAACATCGGGTTTTTGCTTTGCATCCTTGTTGGATTTAGGTGTTGCGCCATTTGAAGCTTTCCCTTGACCCTTTGGACCATATTTCTCCTGAGAATAAACAAAAAGCAATTCAGAACTCCCTTAAGAAATTATTAGGAAAAAAAATCAAATATTAAAGATAGAAATGAGCATCGTTACCGCCTCGGTAATACACTGAGTGTGGCCCTGAACGCTTTGCTTCCCAAATGTCTCTCCACAATCAATGCAAGATAGCTACACAATTTTAACATTCCAAACATACCAGAGTTTTTAATCTGTGACCAATATTTTTTTTTTAAAAAAAAAAGGGAAGATGGAGAAGACCTTGGTTGCAGAACACATTCTGAAGTGATTAGGCAACTTGGGTTTCTTCAAGTTCTCTCCACAATCCTCGCACTGAAACCACACCATCTCTCTCTGTTCCTGATGAATTGAAGGCCAAAGCAAGCAATCTCCTCTTTAGCTGCGACCTGGAGAAACTAGAAAGGGTTTTAAGTCCTTTATTAGGGTTTTAATCATCACTATCCTTGTTGCTGGCTTTTGCTTCCGGAAGATTCGGGGCTCCATTTAACTCAAACGCACCGTTTTGTTAACCCCAGCTGGGGAAACAAGCCCAGGAATAACGTATTAACAAAAACTGTGGGTTTTTAACTGTAGTTGCTATTGTAAAATTATTATTTTACCCTTGAATTGAATAAAAAAGTGTAATGAGGTGTTTTGATCTTTATAGTTGGCCTAATAATCATAATTTTTTTTTTATTTAAGAGTATGCTAGTACTTTCGTTTCTTTGCATAGTAAAAATATAATTTTATCTCTAGATTTAATAATTTCATAAGCTGTTGCCCAATAATTTTTTAGTTTTTTTTTTCAAACATTGACCTTAAAATGAGTTTGAAAATGTATTGATGTTATTTTTTTATCAAGTTTTTGTTAATTTGACAATGTTTTGGTTTAAGTTTGGTTTCTAATGACTAGTTAACGAGTGTCCTAATATCAGGGACCAACATAGGCTTAGTATGATATTTTACTAAAAATTATATATATACGAACAAAAATTATCTTCAAGTTGCGAGATTTTTGGTTCAAAGTCCAACTCTAACTTGACGAACACCAATCAATGATAAATGACTTGTGAAAAAGCTTAGAAAATAATTTAGATAGTTAATTGAATACATAGAATAAATTTAAGAAAAATATATAACTAACGTAATGTTTCGTTCGAAAGGATGTGGTAAAGATAATGTCTATCTTTTTTTAAACATAATCAACCTTGTACTTATATCTTTGGAACCAATATATATTTTATGATTCTTAGTTTTTTTAAGAACCAGGTGGCAACTTCATTTTCAATATTTCCCTTTAAATTCATAGGTCTCATTTTCATGTCAAGTGCAACATGATTGATTTGATCACATACAAGAAATCAACCATGTCTAAGACTAATTTGGTCATGGTAAAAAAATCAACCATGTCCAAGACTAGTATTAAGTCAAACATCTTAGCTAATTATATCATGGTTGAAAAATTATGCTCAGTGATGGACATGATTGATTAAAGAAGGTATTTATGAACTTAAGACGAAGGAGATATTTCAAGAAACTTTAATTGACAAAGGTAATTTTTTTGTTTTCTAAGGTATTTTTTAGAACCCTAGTATCTTATTTCATATTTTTTTTTTATGCCTTGTTTGTTTCTAGGAAAACACTTTTCTGGAAACTATTTTCCTCACTTTCCGTATGTTTACTTTCCTATGTTTGGTAAACATACGGAAAGTTAGTGAAAGGAAAATGAATTCCGGTCAAAGAAAAAATTAAACCTTTATGGTAGGAAAGTGTTTTCCTTTTCTTATCCTAAGGAAAACACTTTCCTTTCTTTACAAAAAACATAACACGATACATAATACAAATCTCTCTCTCTCTCTCTCTCTCTCTCTCTCTCTCTTAAATCTCTTTACCAGGAACAATTAAAGCATATTCCTCTTATTTTAGGTAACTCTTTTTCCTCAAATGTCTCTCTATTATTTGCCTTATGTTTTCATCTTCTTTGTTTAGATTTATAGTTATAATTATGACATAAATATTGTGATCTTGTTTAATTTGCTGTGTTTTTTTCACAGAAACCAAACAAAACTCTTTGTGTTTTTTTCCATGTTCTGTTTTTTTCACAGTAACCAAACAAAACATGATATAGATAACAAAATCCATGCTCTATTTTGTTAATTCCAGAGAACCCACATCACTAGCCGAATGAAACCCACAAAATCCATGCTTTGTTTTGTTTGGTTTCTATGAAAAAAACATAGCAAACCCATGCTTTGTTTTGTTAATTCCAGAGAACCCACTTCACTAGCCGAATGAAACCTACAAAATCCATGCTCTGTTTTGTTTGGTTTCTGTGAAAAAAACACAGCAAACCCATGCTCTGTTTTGTTAATTCCAGAGAACCCACATCACTAGCCGAATGAAGGGGAAAAAAAACTCTAATACAGATAACAAAATCCCCAAACTTAAAATAAAGTGAAGTTTATTTTCTTGTATGCTCTCAATGGCTTGTACGTGAGCCTTTTCATTGTTACCGAACATGTTAACCCTCTTTACCCTCGTCTCAGAAACAACTCCTTTTTCATCGACTCCCCTACACCCTCTTAACTCCCCTATCAAAAAGCAGTCCCTACCTTCCTGTTTTCCCGTCCCCGGATCCAGCCACTCTATCCACTCCCCTTTAAAAAAAAGACTCCTTCATTTTCGTTACCCCCTCTGCTTTTGATCTTTGTCCTGTTTTTTTGTGCACAGAGAGAGGAAGTTAAGGGGAATACTAGAGAGGTAAGAGAATGTTAGGGCTTTTTTTCAAGAAACAACATGGTACGAAACATGCCATATCATTTGATTTTAGTGTTTTTTCAAGGATGGAGGAAAGCTATGTTGTTTTACCGACATAATATTGAGTATGGGTTCGAGTTAAGTGTTATAAAAATTGAAATGGTTTGGTAGAAAAATCGTAAAGGGTCTGAACATATAATTTTGCAATAAAATTATATGTTGAGACCGTGAAACATAAGGTTTGAGAATTTATAAAATAATATACTTTAAAGCCTTGTTTGTTTAGAGAATCGGATATTATTGCCATAACTATTATACATTGTCAGCTTCTTTGAGCATATTTTCTTGTATTAATTGTGTAAGTATTTTATATGTTTTTTTAATGTTTATTTCCCTAAATTTTTAGGTTTTGTTATCTATTAACTTCACTTTCTTGTTATGGATAGTAAGATTATTCATGCAGCATGTATGAGAGTAGCTGTAACTGTGATAGCTACAAGGGTAACTATTATTGAACAAGAAATAAATAGAATTTATATACCAAGAGAACCACATATAAATGCAATTGCTCAACGAGAATTCTATATTAATAGCATTTTGAATTGAGGTGATAAACATTACGTTGAACAAATTCGTATGAAACCAGTTGTCTTATATAATTTATGTGATGTTCTCACAAGTCGTGACCTATTACGATCAACTCAAAATGTGTCTATTAGGGAGCAAGTACTTGTGTTCTTACAAACTGTAGGCCAAAACCAAAGATTTCGTTTTATTAGTGGTATATAGGTCTGTTGAAACTATCCATCGTTACTTTAGAATTGTTTTAAAAGTAGTTCTTAAGTTATACAAACACCTTATTAAAGACCTAGGGGATACAGTTCCCGCAGAGATAATGAATAATCGAAGATTCTATCCTTATTTTAAGGTATGACAACAATACCAATATTTTTATAAATTAATTAATTACATCTAGAAGAAAAGGTTATGAATTATTTTTTCATGTTTATATGGGATTGTGTGGGAGCAATTGATGATACCCATGTTCCTGCAAATGTTTCTGTTGAGATTCAAGGAAAGTCTCGAGGTTGAAAATAAGAAACAACACAAAATGTTTTAGCAGCTATAACTTTTGATTTGAAGTTTATATATGTTTTAGCTGGCTGGGAAGGAAATGCACACAATTCACGGGTTTTAGGTGATGCATTATCAAGACCTAGTGGTCTAAAAATTCTAGAAGGTATATAATAAAATATTTATGATATGCAATAAACATATAAAATGTCTAATTAGATAAAGATAGTAATAGGTTTTTTTTTTAATTTGTAGGGAAATATTATCTTGGTGATGCTGGTTACGGTATTCGAAATGGAATCATTTCTCCTTTTCGTGAAGTTTGATATTACTTGGATGAGTTTACAGAACATTCACCAGAAAATAAAAATGAGTTATTTAATCTTCGACGCTCTTCATTAAGAACCGCTATTGAGCGAGGGTTTGATATTTTGAAAGGCCATTTTAGATCAATTGA
>Ga0307518_10004017_pt1 | contig 10574 bp, 9 predicted proteins | sample 25_EM_MG_FD_203889 | JGI IMG/M metagenome (GOLD analysis project Ga0307518, IMG submission 203889) | Populus trichocarpa ectomycorrhiza microbial communities from riparian zone in the Pacific Northwest, United States - 25_EM | ecosystem: Host-associated > Plants > Roots > Unclassified | place...
TTGTAATATGTTCATTTTAAAATTTTCACCTTTATTTGTTTACTGGGCTTATTATCGTTTCAAAGTAACATCACTGATTTTTAATCGGTGCTTGCACCTTCAGTCCTACCCTTTTCATTGCACTATCTTTTATTATAATTTATTCTTTATTACCTCACTTATTCCTTAGAAACATTTTATCATTTTCCTCATTATTTTATACATCAAAACGTGTTATCAATTTCTCTATCCTTATGAATTATAAACCAAAATTCATTTTATATAGGTCATCCCCTCCATTATTTATCTATTATTTCTTATCTTGGTTTTCATCACTCATTGAGATCATACCACTTTCAGTCTTACATTTACATGAGAGTTTACACATCCGTATATTTAAATTATAAATTTCCAAGGTTTCATAAAAATGATCAATAAAAATAACGAAGTACTTTTATCCATTCACCAAATAAGTTGGCGAGGGACCCCAAACATCATTAAAAACTAAATATAAGATAGTCGAACTAACATGCTTCAATGAATCGAAATAAGATCGATTGGACATGCCTAAAAAGCGAGTCATACAATTAAAATGATAATTAGTTGAGAAAGAAATCAAAAGGGTCTTATTAGAGGAAATTCAATGCAAGATACAAGAATATGGATAATCAAGTCATCGATGTTAGACTTTAAAGATAGTTTTTGTGACAGAGAACTCTTGGGGACTATAGACAGAGGATTAGTATCGAATGCGGTATAAACCATTTTTTAATTATTCCAAACAAAAATATAACTCTAGAAACTTGATCTTTGACACTCATTATTTAATGCAAATTTTTAAACAAAAAGAAAGGATTTTCTCATATCAAAAACATGTAAAATATAAGATTGTTTTAGGAAATGTTGAGGTGTATAATTTAAAGTATATTCAAGGTGTAAGATATTAAGTGTCTTTTAATTAACTACTTCAAGTTGTTTGAAGCTAGTACAGGGATCCATATGAGTGGGTCTAGTGTTGTCTAGTATGATATGATGAGTTGTCCTGATATCAGGATGATATGATTGGCCATGATTCAAAAAAGAGTAACCAACTGAAATAGTGTTGCCCAAAGGTGGAGGACCCAAAATTGAAGAAGCCGAAGAATTTTCCTTAAGAAGAGATCCCACACCTGAAAAGAAAAGGGAATATAATAGTGTAGTATGATTATAGTTATCACATATTTGACACTAGATACATGAGTCATGTCGTAGTTGATTCTAACTTGATTCATTCATGTAACTAAAATTGCTTTTTTTTTTTAGTGACCTCGCTAATTTCTACCATGCTTTATGTTAAAAAACCATTCCAGTTAAAGAAAGAATGAAAGATAAAGTTGTTACCCTTGTTAGGAGAAGTGAACTGTTTAGCAATGTTGTCTAAAAAGACACTCACGTCATCAATAGCTTTAGATCCAATAGAGAGAATATGAAAGTCATCATTAAATAAGAATTCATGTATTAGAAGTAAAATATGCAATTATAAGAAGGTAACACACTTGAATCAAGCCATTAGAGCTATTGTTACTCGTTTTAACCCCTTTTCCAACAAATTTTCAAAAATCAAAGGATATAAAAAATTCAAAAACTTAGAAGAATTAATAGCCAAAGAAGAAGAAAAATCATGAGAGGTGGGCAAAAAAATTCAAAAAATAAAAGAAAAAAAAGAGAGAGAAACTAGCCAAACACATAAAAAAAACTCCTAAAAGAGAAAAAAAAATTGGCCCTATCCCCTTCATTTCTTCTGTCAGCAAACAACCCCTCTATTCCTTTCATATCCCTATTCCTCAATTATCTTTTTTTATCTTTTCATAACCAACCCCTTATCTATAACCCTAAAGACTTGTTAAGCTTCCTAGTTATCATAAAACTAGGTGACAAATCTTAGTTCTAATTTTACTTTATATCAATCCAAATCTTAGATCGCCAAGACGTTTCATATGATAAAATGGCGACTCCATTAGAGACTACTTAGTAAGAGCTAAGATTTGTTTGTTTGTTTGAAAGATAATTGCTTATATAGCTAAGTTATTGGATTTGATGGTATTTTTCATATATTTTGTTATCACGCATACGTGTATTGGATATGAATTTAAGAATATGCACCCATTACATTACATTTTATTATGCACACACATTGTTTTATGTTAGCATTGAAATCTAGTGGTGTCTTGATGGTCATTGATCTCAGAAACACTCGTAACTCTCGTGGACAATCTACTTGGTCACACATAATAGTTGATGGGCTTCATCATAGTCTATACTTTTAGCACCATGTAAGCCCCGGTCTAGTCTAATAGGCACTTCTCAACGAGTAACGAGAGATCTTTAGAGACCATTAATTAGTAAGGTAACCTGATATGATATGATTGGGCAAGCATGATATGTGTAAAAGTTACTCTATAACCAGTCCAATTTTATTATTAGCATCTTCAAAACATTCAGCAAAATATACATACACACATGATGCTTTTTATGAAATTAGGTGTGAATCTTAATTAATTTACACCAAATTTTCTCATTATTCATTAACAGGACAACAATCGACTAATAATTTTCCTTAAACGAAATAAGTTGAGGTCAAAGGATCGAACTTGGTTTGATGTGTTGCAAGAGACAGCTTGGAGACCTTATCTTTATTATTTGGTCAAGCCAGACATGCAAAAATGGGAAACAGAATGACCTTTTTCTCTGAATTGTTTGCCCTAAGTTTAGCATGCATGGTCTAATAAACAGCTTGACCCTTTATATTCGCTGCTGTTTCCTTGTCTTCCATGTCAAGCTGACTGAAACAATGGTCTACCGTTCGATATTTTCATGTCCATTGCATGAAGGAAAAAAAAAGCCCATAATTTAAGGAAAGCCGTGGCCTATAAAACTCGCCATGCATGGTAACCATCTTTAAGCAGGACAAAGGGAGGATATCATCCTTTCCATCGTTGTTTTTCCTTCGGATTTTGTGCCCCCTTTCCTTGGCACAGAATCCTGAAGGAAAGGTTTGAAAAGTACTAACATTATAAGATTGATTAATTGATTAGCAGAAAATGTTAGGCAAATTAGTTGTTACAGGGATTTCCCTGATCCTTGTCGTGGGTGTGATCATTGGCGTGGTGGCTACTGTCCAACGCAGCGGTGGGTCCGTTGAACATACAGAGAGCTTGTCTCCGCAAATGAAGGCTGTTAGCACACTGTGCCAGCCTACTTATTACAAGGAGGCTTGCACCAACACCCTTAGCGCTGTGAACTCTACCGATCCCAAAGAACTAATCAAAGGAGGCATATTAGCCATCTCCGATTCATTGAAGAAATCTTCCAATTTGACTGATGATCTCGTAGTCAAGAACAATAGTGATGAGCCCCGTGCCAAAATGGCCTTGAATGACTGCAAAGAGTTATTGCAAGATGCTTCTGAGCGGCTACAGGACACATTGTCAAAGGTGGGTGGCATTGATTTACAGTCGTTATCAGACCATGCGGATGATTATCGAACATGGTTGAGCTCAATTATTGCGTACCAAGAAATGTGCTTAGATGGATTTGAGGAAAACAGCCCCTTGAAGGCTCAAGTGCAAAATAGCACGGACTATGGGAGCCAACTCACAGACAACGTTCTGAATATCCTTGCCGGGCTTTCACAAGTTCTTGGTTCCTTGGGGCTCAAGTTCAATGCTCCCAGCACCTCTCGTCGGCTTCTTCAAGCTGATGGTTATCCCAGCTGGATGTCTGCTGCTGACCGTAAGCTTTTGGCCTCACGCGGCAATGGCGGGGCGAGACCAAATGCAGTTGTGGCTCACGATGGCAGTGGGAAATTCAAGACTATCAATGCAGCACTTGCCGCATACCCTAAGGGTCTCAAGGGCCGATATGTTATCTATGTTAAGGCAGGAATCTATCGTGAGTATGTTACTGTGACCAAGGACAAGCCCAATGTGTTCATCTATGGTGATGGAGCCCGCAGGACCATCGTCACTGGAAACAAGAACTTTGCTAAAGATGGCATAGGCACCTGGAAGACCGCTACATTTAGTGAGTGCATCACTCAACTCATGGACTAGTCAAAAGTTTCTCCTCGTTTAATATCCTCTAATTTGAATGGTTTATCTATAATCTTTAATCTGATTTTGTTGTCACTGTTGGTGCAGTTGTTGAAGCAAATGGATTCATCGCCAAGAACATGGGATTTTCCAACACTGCCGGTCCTGATGGCCACCAGGCTGTTGCAATCCGTGTTAATTCAGATATGTCAGCATTCTACAACTGCAGGTTGGATGGTTATCAAGACACATTGTGTTACCAAGCCGGGCGCCAATTCTACCGCAATTGTGTCCTTTCTGGCACGGTGGACTTCCTCTTTGGTTATGGATCAGTGGTGATCCAAAACTCCATGATCGTTGTCCGAAGGCCAAACCCTAGCCAATTCAACACGGTGACGGCTGATGGCCGGAAAGAGAGGGGACAACCTGGAGGAATTGTCATTCATAACTGCAGGATTGTCCCTGAGCAGAAACTTGTCCCCGTGAGGTTCAACATCAAGACATACTTGGGTAGGCCATGGAAGGCATTCTCTAGGACTGTTGTGATGGAAACACAACTAGCAGACTTCATTCAGCCTGATGGATGGGCCCCATGGAGTGGAAACCAGTTTCTTGACACTCTTTACTATGCTGAGTATGCCAACACTGGACCTGGAGCAGCAACTAAAAGGAGGGTCAGGTGGAAAACTCTTCATTTCCTGAGAAGGAATGAAGCTCTTCAATTCACTGCCGGTGCATTCCTTCGTGGTGGTCAATGGATTAGAAACACCGGAGTTCCAGCCTTGCTTGGCCTGAGAAGATGAGAGAGATCATATATATATGTTTGCGCACCACCACGACAATAAAAGCATTTTCCCAGTGAAAACATAATCTCAGAGTACAAATGATATACCATACACAGCACCATGCATGGAAAACCTAGTTTTTTTTCTTTTTGTTGTCTCTTAACACTACATTTGTTTTTGCATTCAAAACATATTTTTAAAATTTTCTAAAATTATTTTTTGTCTTAAATTATTTTTATGATTTAAGACCGTGTTTTGACACGATGATATCAAAAATAAATTTAAAAAAATATTATTTTAATGTATTTCCAAACAAAAATTATTTTAAAAAGCAACCGAATACCACAATCCCAGACACTATCTATATTTGTTCAAAAATTATTTTGAATGGTATAAAATTTTGCATTTCCTTGTAACTTAATTTGTTTAAAAACAAAAATACAAAAAAAAGAAAAAAAAACATTTAAAATTATTAATTCTACTAAGGTTAAGGCAGTGTTTGGCATTGTGATAGTAATTATTTTTTAAAGTGTTTTTTGCTTGAAAATATATCAAAATAATTTTTTTATTTTTTTAAATTTATTTTTAATATCAACACATCAAAACAATTCAAAAATACTAAAAAAAATTAATTTAAAATAAAAAAAATAAGTTTTTGAAAAAAAAACACTACTCAGCCGCATAAATAAAGATACCTAAAAAGAAGAAACGAAAAAAAAGAAGAAGAAGAAGAAGTAGCGTTGATGGTAATTATATTAATCATTATGGTAAATTATTTTGCTTGACATACTTCCAACTTAGCAAACTTCTGGCTAAAAATCAACTGAACTTGTGGAATGGATAATAAGTCGATTCATTATATTATATATATATATATACACACTATAATAAAACGGTGTTTTCTGGTAGAAATTGCAGAATTGTAAATTTTGCTAATTTTTTTAATTATAAATTTAGGGGTTCTTTTTTAGAAAACTAGTTTTCCTTGTATTTTTTTTCTCTTTATACTTTTTATTTTTATCATTTTATACTTGGTATTTTTATCACTTTTTTTCTTATTTTTATTTTTGTAATATTTTTTTTTCCTTTATACTTTTTTTGGAAAAAAATATTATTTTTTATTTTTTATACTTTAAATATTTATCACTCTATTCTTGACCTATTTATACTATTCTTTTTGTTCTTATCTTTATTTCTTTATTCTTTTGTAATTTTTTTAAAAAAATTTCTTTACACTTTTTTTTGAAACATTATTATACAAATACTAAGAAAATGATGTTTCACTATAACAATTGCAACATTGTTCCTTTCTTCTGCTACGTTTAAAATTAATTTGAGATCTTATATGCTTTTATTAATGAATATGATCTTTACTATATTTTATTACAAGTAAATATCGAATTTTTGATTCACGGATATATTTATTACTCGATGTCAAAACACGCGTTAATAAGACCTACACATTAAGTCTTTTGCGTTAGAGAAAAAATTGTTTGACTGGAAGCTAGATGAATTTAATAAACACATTAACACTTTATTTTTTACATTTATTAGCCTAGATGGTTCTCGATATATATATATAATTAACTTCATGCATATGCTTTTTAATTTATAATTAGATTTAAAAAAAATATTTGAAAAGCTTGCATTTATTGTGACTTCACAATACAAAGGGCTAAGGAGAAAAACAATGTAGGACTAATTATTTTGAAATAATAAAAATTTATTTTAATATTATTTTACGAACAAATTTATTTTTATATTTTTATTTTCATTCCTTCAACAAACATGTTTTTTTCTTTTTATATATGTCTTTAATATCGTGAGATATTAATTAAATATAACATGAGAGATAGAAGTTATCAACTCTAAAAAGATCACAAACAAGATGATAAGAACTTAAATTATATAAGATGATTTTAATTGGCAAAGAATGGAATATCATAATCAATGAGGTTATTAATATGTTAAAAAAATTAAAGGTTTAAGAAAGATTCATGATAGATACTCAAAAATTAAAAACGTTTAAAAATTATGGTGTATCTTATTTGTTTGTACTCTTGTTTATTAAAAAAAAAGATGTAAATAAAATTATTGTAAGACCCGGTTTAAGAAATGATTAGATTTGTGAAGGGATTAATTAGGATCAAAATAACCTTTAACCTTTTTTTTAATAAAATAAGAACAAAAAATAAGTTATGCCACTAAATCAAACCTTGATCAGGAAATTATCAGGTTAATTCATCAACTCAGGTTGAGTTTTGTAACTATACTAAGCATGATTAGATATAGAAAATTTTGCTATAAATCACATAAGATAAGTTTATTTTTCCATATACAATAAAAACGTGTAAATTCAAGATTAAAGTTGACAAATATATCAAAGACTTCACTTTGTCAACCAAAAACTCAAATAACTCAATAGAATTATTAGAGGATATTCTTGTGTCACTTGGCTCTTAGTTTTTAATATATTTTAAAATAAAATCATGTAAATAATTATAATGATTTGAGAATGTCATTCTCTTTAAATAAAAGTAGAACATTTTCAATTATTTTATATATAATTATATATAAATATAATATCCAAAATTAAAAGATATATATATATATAGCACATAAATATTCAATAAGAATAAAAAACAATTGTTATTGTGAATTTTTTACATAGTTTTCAATAATTAATTTTTTTTATACAAGCGCATAAAAATTATTTAAGATATAATTTTTTATTTTTTTATTTTTCATTGAAACTTTCTTTTTTCATTTATTTTTCACTTCTTACAAGAAGAATCAACTTACAATTTATTATTTCATATATTTTTGAATTCATTATATTATCCTCAAACATCATCTTCTCATTCATTCCACGATTAACAAATTTTATGGCACCGGAAAACACATCTATAACACCACCTTCTTCTCCTCCTTTGACGGTTAAAAAATAACTTGAAATTCTGACCGCTAGCACAGACTGACTAGTAAATATCTAAAAAGAATTAACATTCATACCAAGCAAGAAGATCCCAGAAAACAGTCCCAACGACATTCGACTAGACGGTTAACAACTCGCTCTAGGGTGGCATGTCATTTAGGCACAAGAGAAGAGTTTGATTTCCTTGAACGTATGATGTAAAAAATCACACTTGAACCGTGACCACAGAAATTGATTCGAAATTAATGGATATATGGTTGCTGCAGTTTGCATATATCTGGCATAATGGTCCCTCATGAACAAAGAAGAATTATGATTTCCAAACCATAATGGTTGCAGCAAATTGAAGCGCCATGGTTGACAAATTCTGGAATGGTGACTCTTGTTGCACATTGCAAGCGTTTGGATCTTCATGAAAAAGCAAACGGAAGACTACCCAGTTCTCTCACACTAAAACGAAACCCCATTCATGATGATGCCTCTTCAGCCTTTTTACCCTCCAAAAGCTTCAGCTCTTGGCGCCAGCCTTCTAACTTTGCCAACTTCTCCAACTGCTCTGGATTCATATCCTGTGATGAAGTTTTCTGCTGCTGAGCCTCTGCTAGTCGAATCTGGATACAGAACAACAATCATGCAAACCAATCATTTATTTCAACCATGTAATTATTGAAAGCGAAGAGTAAATGAGGACTAAGTGCCTGAATCATGCTAAATAGTCACGGTGTTCAATGTTTTCAAAGGATGAGAAGAATAGCTAATGGCTGTTTAAGCAGGCCAGAACCCCCTGTAAGCATGCCAGAGTTATTTGGAAAGAATATTTGTTGACAGGATCTAAAATATCATAGATGAAAGTGAAAAACATTTGGAAAAAAAAATTCTGTGAAATGTAACATAACTTGTATGAGCTGGACAAAAGCTGACCAGTCAAAATGCTCAGAAGCATCGAGTAAATGTAAGTATGTGCGATGATTTGTTTAACTCAATGTTCTATCAAGGACCCAATACCTTCTTGCAATACAACAACCAAGCCTCAATACCAAACTAGTTGGAATCGACTATATGGATCCTTTGGCACCATTCTGAGCCATCATATACCAAATCCACCTCCACTACCCTCCTTCAGGCCCTCCAACCACCATAAAATTTGTTCCCACAGCCCTCTACCAAACCTCCCAGACCCTCCAGCAACACCCCCGCCCCCTCAACACCAAAAAGAGAAAAGGATGACAGCAACTTTTGAACTCACATTCTTGATCCTTGTCTTGATGTAAATATATCTCTGTTTTTCTGCCTCTAATAAAGTTTCCAGTATTTTCAAAAAAAAAATCCCACTCTTGTGCAATATCTTCTAAATTGCTAGTGTATAATTTACAATGTAAGGCAAAAATTGTCAGATCATGCAAAGGAGGTGCAGTATGTGGTTCCATGCAACCAGAACTCCTCGATCAATTTATGCATCGTATTTAATGTATGAGCCTATGGGGACTGGAGAGATGATCTTGTTTCAAATTTACATCGTTCATGCAACACAATTTACCATGTTCTTCAAAAAAAAATGACCAGCATTTGTTGCAACTTAATCATCAAATCTTTATGGTAACTCCATAGAAAACTGTATCTCTTGGATTAAAGCAACACAGTCTTACATCCTTGCAACAAAAGAAAATGCTAGAAACCTCCGAAATACAAAAAATGAACGCTCATTTGTGATTGAACTTATAATTTGATTATTTATACCAAAGATGAAACTCGTGATTTTTTGAAGGACCTCAAGAAATACATGAACTGGATTTGTTTTTAAGAAATAACATTTGCACCATTAAAAACAAAGCTATAAATATTCATATGGACCATGCCCAGTTCTCCAAAACGAGGCAGTTCTTAATTCACAGGGAAGAAAGAAAACCAGTCCAAAATAAAATTTATACTCGGAACTAGAGAAAGTGGTGATCACTATACTTTGAATTTTGCATTCATCAGAGCCCTTTATAAAAAAAAATTATCAGCAATCATCACAACACTTGTTTGGTTCATCATTTTGCAAACGGAGCAAGATTATTACTTCCCCCCTTTTGCATTGACTTCACGGGTTATTTTGCATAATAATAGCATAATACAAGTTTAGAGCACATATGTCATCAGCCCTTGTGCAATCATAAACGATGGTTCATCCTTCATTAAGGCAAAACAGATGTACACTGAATAGCACTGAAGAAACTTACAGCTTGATGTATCTTTAATAATACTCACCTTAGGATTTTAATGAGAAAAGGTAACATGCTTACAGTAGTAATACTTGTTTCTCCCTTGAGGAAATAGTAGTAATTTTTTTGGTCCCAAAATTGTGAGTCCTGCCCTGACTATTTAAGAGGACATGCAATTCTTGTGCTCACAATCATCAGCAATTGTATAGGTTTCTACAACTTTTCCTCAACTGTCATTGTTTTTTTCATCTATCCATTATAATCGGGGATGACTTTGTAAAAAACATTCAGAGACAGCCCACAATACACATGTTGAAAAGAGAAAAGTACTTTGAGAAAACATGATAATAAAACATGCACATTTAAAGAAAGCAATCACATCATCCAATATGCAGAAAATGCCCATTTGATTTGTTAATTGTGCCTGAAACTAATTTCAAACCTGTAAAATCTTCAGATTCTTACTGAGATTTTTTAATATCAACAATGCGCGTGTTATCTTCCATTGTTTGCTGCAGAAGATCACTTGTCAGTTCAAGTTTTAGCATCACTTTTGGCATGTTTAGGCACAACTTATATAATTCCTTAGAGTTCAAAACAT
>Ga0307518_10004018_pt1 | contig 10573 bp, 5 predicted proteins | sample 25_EM_MG_FD_203889 | JGI IMG/M metagenome (GOLD analysis project Ga0307518, IMG submission 203889) | Populus trichocarpa ectomycorrhiza microbial communities from riparian zone in the Pacific Northwest, United States - 25_EM | ecosystem: Host-associated > Plants > Roots > Unclassified | place...
AGAGAAGAGAAGAAACGAAGGAAAAGAAAGAGGAAGCTAGAAAGAAAGACAGTAGGGAGAGAGGAAAAACTTGTCAGCAAGTTCTTTTCTTGTTCAGCCATAATTGTCTAACATGTAAAAACGTTACATATAAATAATGTAAGTAAACCCTTGGTTCAGTGGCCAAACCAGGATTTTATAGATGAAAAAACAAATTATTAACAAATACTTAATATTATATAGATATGTGTTATATAGAGAAATCAATTTGAAACATATGTATTAATTTATATCAAGCAAAATTAATTTAAAAATACTTTTAAAATGAGAAAACTTATATTATAATTGTTCTTTTCGAGTTTTTATATTTTAAAACCACTACATAATAACTTCATTATCAATCTCATCGAAGATATATTTCTTAATGTAACCAAAATGTCATTCATCCACTTATCTCTTATCCTATTCCGCAATCTACTCTTTACAATATGCATAGCAGAAAAAACTTTTTCCACTTTAGCAGTTGCAACTGGTAGAAGTAATGACAATTTAATAAGAATATATATCAATGAAAATATCAAATTCCTCTTTGTTTTAACCATTTTCTACTCAAGACTAGCAATACTTTCAATATTAGAGAACTCGTCATTACTACATAGATCAATAATATATGTATTAAGTTGGTCACCAAGTACCATAAGATCTACTATAGAAAATTCATTGGGATAAAAACAAGCAATGTCAATAAGCTTTTCTTTGTTGAAAGCAGAGAAAGAGTTACTTGAGTTTAAACATGCCACAAAAAGAAATAACTTCATACCCGTCTTAGTGAAACGATCATCCAACTCATTAAGCTACATGTTAATGATATTGTTAAACAATTCATAACATAAATAGTGTAGGTTTGTAATCCCTTGTTAAACAATTATATTTTCAAATTAGTAGCTTTCTTATATAAATAATTGGTAGCGATAATATGCAAAAAACTAGAGATTAATTAATTTTTTCAAGATCCAAGTTATTGAATTATGTTTATAAACTTGACAATTACTTTTCAGTCCCTAATTAATGAATAATAAAATAACAAGTGATTAAGTAATCTTAGAATTGCTAACAGAACATATTGAAGCATTCTACATCTGTATCTTAAAAATAACAAGTCATCCATACAAATTTTGTTTGGCAAACTATTTAGTCTCTTAGCTAAAAAAATATAAACCTTAAAAATTTGATTTTTGTTAGCTACCCATTAGAACTTAGATCCAAAATTCTCAAATTTTCTTGAAAGAGAAAAAAAATGAAATAACCCTAACTAAATTTGTTATTTAGAGAATTGGAAAAGAAATTAATATTAAAAATTCAAGAATCATAGCAATCTTGAAATTCCAAAAAGTAGGTATGGCATATATCCAGTCAATATAAATAAATAAATAAATAAAGAAATTGACAAGAAGAAAATAATAATAACGTAGAAATTGTTTAGATATAAACCTACAAGTTGTGGTCTTTCTCTAGCCACATCATTTTCTAGTTTCTTTTCTTCTTCTTGTTTTTTTTTTTTTTTTGCAAGATATGACATGTTAGGTTGTTATATTAATATTTTCATATAAAACAATATTTTGAAAAAACATTATGGTTAAAAGGGGCAATTGCCCTCTCTTGCCTCATGTGGCTCTGCCCCTACCCTAGTCAATACCAATAATTAGGGTTAAAGACATGTTAAAATAACATGTCCAAAATTAACATAAGAATAAGTCAATAATAAAACTAAATAACATTTCAATAAGCAGACATAAATGTGCTCAATCTACCAAAGAGTGACAGATTGGACTATCATTTGTCCATATACATGTGTAATCTGTAGTGCGGGTTTGATGTTCATTCCAACTCTCTCAAGTTTGGAGAAACTCGACCACGTCGAATATAACTCTAAATGGCTGCGATAATACTTTTAAATATTAGAATTAAGTTATTGGAATGTTATTTTAGTGATCCAGGAACAATTTGAATTTAGTCATCTTACCTAACAAACTAGGAATCGTTGAACCTCATTATCCTTGGTAAAAATAACTTGTTCATCTAAAATAGCATCAATATATCCATTGGTGTCAATGATAAGATTTTAAAAAATCACCAGGAATGGATTTTGGAAGGACTTTTAAAAGGGTCATTTGAGATGGGTTATTGTCTCTTATATGCAACTAGATTTTCAATATTAAAAGTAAAGTTAATATCAAAGTTAGCTAGTAGATCAATGACATAAACATTTGATCCAACCTTTTATAACACTTTGAATAGTTCGACACTAAGTGCCTATAATTGTTTATTAGATATAGGATGATATTGTTCATGTCTAATATCATGACATAATCTTCATCATTAAACTTATTATGACATCTATGTAAATTAGCTTCATGTTTATATTGTACATTACTTGCTGGAATCTGTTTATTGATCTCATTATGCAAATCCTGAATTTTATGTGCAAATGACTTAGCACTCAGACACCCTAGCATGAAGAGATATTAGAATAAATCTATAGGTTTGGTAGGTTTTAATTATGGACAACTTTAAATGGACTCATGCCTATCAACTGAACTATTGTAGTCATACTAGGCTATAAAAAGAAACAAATCACAATTACTATTATGGTCACTCACTAAACATCTCAAAAAGTTATCAAAGTTTTGATCAGCCACCTTAGTTTAGCCATTTTCTTAGAGGTGATAAGAACTAGAGAATTTTAACATAGTACTAATCGTATGCCAAAGGGTTTTAAAAAAAAAACTCATAAACTGCACATCCTTATTCAAAACTATAACTTTAGAAAGGCCCTACAACTTCAGCAATCTCATCAAAATAAAGCTTAGAAACTATTGAGATATTTGTCATCTTGGTACAAGGAATGAAGTGGGCCATCTTGGAAAAACTATCAATAACCACAAATATATAATCGTGCTTTGTGGAAGCCTAAGCATAAACTATTTATACTTACATCTTGTAAAGGATAATTGAGTATAGGAATAAAGGAGTAAAACAATGTTTTGTTTTATATGTTTGGCTAGTTGACATGTTCCATATTAACCAACCAATTTGGCTACATCTCTCCTTAAATTGAACCTAAAAAATGGTGTTCCATCTTTTTTATGGCCTTATTTCTCCCAAGATATCCCAAAAGACCTCTCACATGGATCTCCCTAATCAAAAAATAATGCACTAATGTTTGCGAAATACAAAACTTGTTATCCTGAAACAAATACCTTTCTTGGAGGTAATAGCCATTTATGATAAGGAGATGTCCATCTCTCAAGGCTATGTATGTCTCTTTAAACTCCGGACATGATTCATATTCTTCTTTGAGTCTATCAAAACTAGTAACTTGAACAATCATCATAAATAAAAACATAATTTGGCGACCCAAAACATCTACAACAGTGTTCTCAACTCCACATTTATGTTTCATAACAAATAAATATGCTTGTAAATACTTAACCTAACTATCATGCCTATAGTTAAGCTTTTTTTAGGAATTGAAATATCGCATAAAATTCCTTATCATAAGTTGAGTATTTTTGTTTGGCCTCATCAAGTTTCTCACTAAAATAAGTTAGAGGATGACGTTCCTGACTAAGTACTCTACCTTATTTGAATTCTTAATACATCACATTCTACTTCAAATAAGTAAAGTTAGGGAGTTATATCACTGGGGCATCATCCTTTTCCTTGGCCTCTTCGAATGCTTCACTTGTTATTTTGCTCCATCTAAATTCACCTTGCTTCAAATAATTTGTGATAAGAGATGATAATACTAAATCTTTTAATAGAACAACGATAAAAAGTAACAAGCCCATGAAAGTTATGGACTTCATGAATATTCTTAAGCTCGGACCAGCCCAGACCAATCTATAATCACTTGAACTATATGAGGATCAAAAGATATTCCTTCATAAGATATTATAAACCCTAAGAAAATCACTCAGTGAACATTTAAGATCTTCGTAAACAAGCTTTCCCTTTTTATGGCAGTGTAAACTTTAATAAGTTTATCAAATTATTGCTACTTTGTTTTGCTATAAATAAGAATTTCTCGTATAAATCCCTTTTGTAGTAACTCATTGACTTTCCTTTACAATTATGCATGTTCAGTGGAGTTCACCTTATGGTGGGAAAAATTTAGCAAATATAGCATTAGAGATAAAATAAATAGCAGTAAAAAATGAGGAATAAATCCAACATATAAAAAAATTGAAAGAAGATGGAATTGAAAAAAAAACAACTTTAATTTCATAAATTATTTTAAATAAAATAAATAACAATCAAAATAATAGGAACCAAATTTGATAAATAAAAAAAATTAAACTAAGAAAAGAATAAGAGAAAAATAAATAACAAAACAAAATAAGAATCAAAGTTGATATAAAAATCAAATCAAATTAAATTTTAAGGGATGAAATTGAAAAAAAAATAAAGGATTTAAATTTTATGAGAACAACTACTTTCTTTCATAAAATGAAAAACATAATATGTATCAATGTCAATACCTTTAATTAATATTCAATCTTAATAGAGCATTGACCAAGAACAATGTTTTGATACAATATAAATCCTATAATTATAAAAGCTTTATAATTTTGTTTGTAAAGTATTTTTATCTTAAGAACTTTATCTTTACTCTAGATTTATTAATCAAATATTAAATTTATTAATTAAATATTTAATAAATATTAAATATAAATAAAACCTTTATTAAAATTAAATATATTAACGCGAACAGATATTGCAGCAGGTTAAGATATTGCTTGCTCGTATGATTGTTGGGAAAAGATATAGCTGACAGTATGCAAATAAATAAATACGGCTTTTGTTTCTTTAACAGTATTATTGCAGTTGCTGTGTGGCAAACTACACCTTTCATTCGATTTATAAGTTGGTTGCTTGCTTGCATTCTTAGCCATTAGAGCTTGATAGGGTTCTTAAAGCTATTTGTGGGCCTGAGATGGTTTGATATCACATGACTAGAAGCAATGTATCCTTTCCAGAACATGGAGCATGAGATCTCTTTATCTTTACTAGGATTGATGTTGGATGGTCTTATAGGGAGTGGTGGTCCTTCCGCGTCTCCATAATTTCAAGATTTATTTTAACAAATGCCAACCAAGATTTTGTCACTGCAATGGCTTTTCCGTGGCCAGCTCCCTACAGACAACCCAATAGGATCAAAAGCTAAATGTCCTTTTACGTTGGTCCCAATTTGAAAGCTGCCAATTTGAAAACAAGGCCATGCTGATTGATTTATTTGGACTGTAGCACTTTGAATTATTGTTTGCTTTCTGTGACCTGTTGTCCATGGAAACGGCTTTCTGGTACTAAGATAGACAGTCTGGGGGCATTTTAGTTTCTTAAAACGTATTAGGGAAAAAAGAATAAGATAGACTGCACCATTTTGGGTAGGATTAAGGTCTGGTTGGTCCAGATAATTTTGTTTATTGTTCGCTTGAGTGGAATCTAGGCCACTACCCTCTTGGCATTTTGGTTTCCTTGGTGGTGGGGCATATGCATATCTTAGCAGTTTCGAATGTTCCGACTGGGAGGAAAGTGGAATAAAGAATAGATGTTTGAATATGAAATGCCTGTCTGAAATTTTTTAGCTTCTTGAAAGGATGTATCAGTGTCATTTTTTCTTTCATTTTTAACTACAGGATGGCAGCAGAGCTGCCAAAATGGGAAACATTATCCTCTGCACTGTAAACTAACTCATTGCCTTGTATTTGCTTTAGAGAGAGAACGATAAGAACGAGGATTGCACCCAATAGTTGACCGAAGGTCCGAACCCAAACTTAAACAAGGTAAAAGAAACAGGATCTGTAGCCCTGGTGCTATTCCATATATCAATCTATACAAATTATTTTGTTTTTTTCGAAAAATAATCAATGAACTAAATGCAAGATTTTATAGAAGTAAGGATTTAGGAAGGTGATCTAATTAGAGGTTCAGATGATCTAGAGAAACTAGAAGAGTGAACTGCTGCTTTTGGATTGGTAGCTGCTTCCTTGCCACGATATTTTGGTTTCTCTGAATATTCATTTTCATGTCTAATCTCCTTCAGCATTGCTATTACATCTTTCATGGTGGGCCGTTCTTCTGGGGAAGGGTTCACACACAGGAGGGCCACCCCAATCACCTGAAGCATTTCTTGGAGTTGTGTACCTGATCGCAAAAGTAGTTGTGGATCTATAATTGATGTCAATTCTGTTCTTCTTTCTCGAAGTGCCTTGCTAACCCATGTGACAATGTGGACACCTTCAGGGATCCGGTTATCAGTAGGTTCTTTCCCTGTTAAGACCTCTAGGAGCACTACACCATAGCTGTACACATCACTTTTCTCTGTTATTCTGAAACTGTATCCATATTCTGCATTGTAATATTGAGGGATGGTTATGTTTGGGACTTGAAATCAACTAGCGGTCAGAGTTATTGAATGCAGTGCAAATTCAGAACTGATTTAACATATGAGCCCTAGCAAATATGAGCCGAGTGGATGGTCCCAATTATATTTTCACAGTTCAAAAGAAAACCATTTTCCAAATTGATTCAAGAATTCTTCTAACGAAATCGTTAGTTTTTCTTTGTTTAGGAAAAAAATAATATGAAGGTTTCAGATGTTACTAGCGGTGTTTGAATTGTTCTGTGAAGAAATGTTGAAAATGTCAATCAACTAAATTACTAAAATCTGCAAGTGCTTGTTCTACTTACCTGGGGCAATGTACCCATAAGAACCTGCAACTGTATTAGAAACTCTTGAACATTCTGCAGAATCAACGAGCTTTGCCAGCCCGAAATCTGCAAGAAAAGCTTCAAACTGAGGTCCAATCAAGATGTTATTAGCCTTGATGTCACGATGTACGATTGGAGGAATACAATCATGATGAAGATAAGCCAAGCCATGAGCTGCCCCCAGTATTATGTTGTATCTTGTATCCCAATCCAAGAATACATTCTTCTCATGGAGCAATTCAGCCAAACTCCCATTGCTGATGTAGTCAAATAAGAGCAACCTGGTTTTTCCATTGTTACAGCATCCAAGAAGCCTCACTATATTTTTATGCCTTATTGATCCAAGAGCTCTAACCTCGGCAGAAAACAAGTCTCTTTCTGGAACTTCCCCATTCTTCAGCGGCCACAACCTTTTCACTGCAATGACCTGTTTCATTGGAGTCTCGACACGATAAACAATGCCTGAAACACCTTTCCCAACAATGTTTGAATCTGAGAGCTTTGTCAAAATATCATTTACCGAGAAGTTAAGCTTTTGAAATGGGGTGAAATCCCACTCCAAGATGTCTTCATCTTTCCTTCCAAAAGAAGCTCCACGGGTTCTGATAAACAGAAGTCCCCCAAGAAGCACAATCAACAAGGTAACAGTTACACTGAGAAGAGTGCACGCGACTAGGTTTTTGGTGTTCTTGCCATGGTGACTTCCATCCATGTGACACTTGTTTCTGTTAATGCAGAGCTCTTGATTGCCAGCATATACAGAGGCAGGGAGATCATGGAAGAACTTGGTATCAGGAAGCAGCCCTGAAAAGTTGTTGTACGAGACATTGAGAGAAACAAGATTGTCAAGACTGCCTAGCACTGTCAGTGTTCCTGTGAGCATGTTGTACGAAAGATCCAGGTTGGAAAGTTTCGAAAGACTTGCGAAGCTTTCAGGAATAGGGCCCGTTAGAGAATTCCTACTCAAATTCAAGAGGATGTCTAATCCTTGCAATCGACCTATCTCATCTGGGATTGAACCAGTGAGCCTGTTGCTGCTCATATCTAACAACTGCAGATCCCTACACAGGCCAAGGGACTTCGGAATAGAACCAGTAATGTAGTTTTCGTTAATTACCAATTTGTTCAAGGATGTAAGCATACCCAAGTTCTCAGGTACTGAGCCTGCTATAGAGTTCTTGGAAAGGTCTAAAACGTTTAGACTAACAAGAAACTCGACAGATGTGGGAATGGTTCCATGGAGCCTATTGTTGTGCAAATCAACCATTTCTAGTTGAGTGCAGTTGCCAATCTCTGCAGGGATTTCTCCAGTAAATTGATTATCTGACAATTCAAGGAAGCTCAAGCTATGTAAGAGACCTATTTCCGAGGGAATTTGACCAGAAAAGTAGTTTGATCCTAACCGTAAACGGATCAAACCAATGCAATTACCAATATCTGGAGGAATTTCACCCGAAAATCCATTTGATATCAGCAGTAATTGAGTTAAGTTCTTGAGATGGAACAGAGAGGGTGGAATTGAACTAGTAAGGAAATTGTGCGAAAGATCCAATGCTTGAAGTTTCTCACATCTGGCTAGTTCAGCAGGAATGCTTCCATGGAGCTGGTTCTGCCATGCAAAAAACAGCGAAAGCTCCTTCAGTTGCCCGATGGCTGGTGGAATCTCACCGGTGAATCTGTTGTTATCCAGCTCAAGCTGCTTCAGGCCAAAATAGTTGCCAACAAAAGGCGGGATTTCTCCTGAAAGGTAATTCTCTGATAAAAGAAGCTCCTCCAATGCAACCAAATTGGCAAGAGACCCAGGAATCTGACCACTTAGAAAATTCATCGAGAGATCAATAACTTCTAAAGACAAACAATTGCCTAGAGCATCTGGAATGCTCCCAGTTAGATTGTTCTGCCATAACAACAACTTCTTGAGATTTGTCAACGAAGCCAATTCATCAGGAACTCTGCCTGAAAGTTGGTTTTCGTACAGATAAAGATGCTCTAACGCTGAGCAGTTGCCAATTTCTGCTGGAATGCTGCCTGTAAGATTAGCTGTGTAGACCGAAAGAGTCTCAAGATGCTTCAATTCCCCTAAACTACTTGGAATCTCTCCTGAAATCCCAGTATCTGCAAGACCCAAAAAGAGTAGTCCTTTGCAGTTGGATATCTGCATTGGAATTTGTCCATAAATTCCTGGGTTACCGCCCGCACGAAAGGTCTCCAAAGCTAACAACTGTCCTATTTCTGCAGGAATCTTTCCAGAGAGCTGGTTGTCAAAGAGTTCCAGCTGTCTAAGCGTTGAACAATTTCCTATTTCTTTTGGAATCTCACCATGCAATGAATTTGTATTTAGTGCAAGTAACTGCAATTGAGATAGTCTGCCAATTTCTGCTGGGATGTTTCCAGTCAAAGAATTGAAACTGAGATCTAAGGTGCTCAGTGAGGACAGGTTTCCTATCGACCGAGGAATTTCTCCAGTAAGATTTCCATTTGAAAGGACGAGAGTTGTGAGATGGTTAAAGGAGAGAAGCTGGGTAGGGAAGCCGGTAGGAAGGTTGATGGAGGTGATTATTATTTCTGAGACAAAACCATTGCTAGAACATCTTACATAATCCCATTTGCATGGATTTTGGTGGCTTGGATCCCATGTTGAGAAGAAAGTAGATGAAAAAGAAGAGTTAAAGGTTGAAAGCCATGAAAGCAGAGAGTGGCCTTCTTGGTTCAAGGCAGAGATGGCTGGAAAGATAGAGATGTTGAGAAACAAGAGAAAAATTGTGATAGCATTGCTTGACATCATGCGGTCGGTTCTCTCTACTACTGTGCTATCTCATTTAATTATAGCACACCAGTCTCTCAAATTTCTGTTTGTGTTCTTTTATGACAGTCGAATATTGAAATGCCCCTACTTTATTCCACATTTACTGACGTAATAGACTACTATCTGCAGACTAGAAATCCTCTCCTGTTCTGTGGATAACTCCACTTGTTTGTAATTTTGTATTGGAGTAGCTAGATGGGTACCGATACAGTACAATTCTAGCTTGCATATAGAGATTTTTTGGGCTTTGATACTTGTCTTCCTTCAAAATTTTATTATGTTACCCTTCTTTCTGATGTGCATATGAGTTTGTGTGCTGTTTCTCGGGCCAAACCGATGGTAACGTTGACAGATTTACTTGTCATGCTGCAGTATATTTAGTATTGATGTGATACTACTGCTGTAAGTTTTTGAGTTTAAATGGATGTCCATTGATATGCAAACGCTTTCATAGATTGAAATCTGAAACACCAATTAGCAGTGAAATGTGTGAAAAACTTGGGAACAAGATTGGATTTGAGACTGTTCATGTTTTCTTTTGTAAGATTGTGGTAATTTGGTTCCATGATTCTAGCTAGCTAGCTATATGACAAGAAGACGCTAAAAAAGAAATCTCTATCGAAACATGCTAAACAGATAAATTTCAGTAGTGAAAATGATGTTATTGTATTATATATGCACTCATATTCTCTCAAGTTTCTGTCAGAAATTATTGTGAAAATAACCTATAAGTTAAATATGACATTTTTTTATGATTAAGACTGCATAACAGGAGCGCGGCAGATCATCTTGCTTGCACGAACCAAAATGTTAATGCATCGGGACCGATTATGATCCAGACGTAGGCCATGGGATGAGGTTCATATTTCAAAAAGAATTGTTACGTTGTGATGTCTGTTAATATTTCTTTTTACGTGCAGGATAAATGTCTAATACCATACAATGATTGTTCATCCTTTTGAGTTAAGATGCCCTACAATCCAGAGTTTGAAAAGGACAAGCACCAAAAAGGAG
>Ga0307518_10004019_pt1 | contig 10573 bp, 7 predicted proteins | sample 25_EM_MG_FD_203889 | JGI IMG/M metagenome (GOLD analysis project Ga0307518, IMG submission 203889) | Populus trichocarpa ectomycorrhiza microbial communities from riparian zone in the Pacific Northwest, United States - 25_EM | ecosystem: Host-associated > Plants > Roots > Unclassified | place...
AGGTTCTTTCATCGACAATCATGTTTCTATTCCCAGGATTCTTTTTCCGATAAATGATACAAAATGTTCATTCACAATTAAACGAAGACAATTTCCTATAAGACCATGTTATGTTATGACAATAAATAAAAGTAAAGGACAATCATTGAAGATTGCTGAGTTTTTCTCAAGGAACAAGTTCTCACTCATGGACAATTGTACATTGCTCTTTCACGTGCTACCTCAGAAGAAGGACTTAAAATTATTACATGCGATGCTGAAGGGAATCATTCAATCTATACAAAAAACATTATGTACAAGGATGTTTTTTGCTCTCTATCAATGTCATAATCTCTTGGAACCACGTGTTATTTATTTCCAACCTTTTGTTCCCTATTTTATTGCTTCTTTAAGGTAATGCTTTTTAGAGAAAATAAAATTATTTTAATTGTTATTTTTTATTTAAACATGTTTCCTTTTGTTGTTTTTCCCTGTTCATTTTAAATAATATATTTGCAATACATACCCTACAATTTACAGTTCATATATTCTTTTTGTTAATATTAACTTTATTGTTTTTATCATTACTCCTAATATTTTTTTTTTGTTAATCACTTACAGGATAATGGCTCTACTTATAAAAGAAATTAAAAAAATACAACTTCTACCCTTCATTACGAGCTAGAGCTTGTCGTGTCTGGATTGCTAAATTTAATAGCCAGCCTACCAACTTTAATTGTGTTTTTGTTGATAATCAGGTAAAATTTATCATGGATACATGAGCACTAATAAATTTTATTTTCTATATATTGAAATGTTTGGATGACACATCTCTACTCATTTTAGGATATTTTCTTTGACATGACAATTTACCATTTTTTTTTTGCTTGACCAAAAACAGTTCTTTGCTCCTAGAATTCCCTATAAAAAACCAAGTTTCCTTTCCTTTTTAATTCGTTACTCTAAACTTTGCTATAGTTAAATTCAATGCTATACGAAGAATTGTTTATTCAATTCCTTGGCAAAACTTTTGTGCTATTCAAATTGTAAAAAAGTATGGCATAGGGAATAATCATGTGAAAACAATGTATTTTTAACCGTGAATGCTTTTTGTATGCAAGTATTATGAAAATTGTGTGCAGTAGTCATCTTCTTTTACGATTGCTGATCTGAAAAATCTGAATGTAGTGCCAATGACAATCCTCTTGCATATATTTCGTATCTATATATAATTAATAATCATTTGTATTCTGTACATGTTTGAAAAACCACAAACCCTTTACATTGCATTTGTTTTATATAATCCATACAAAGTTTTATGCTTTCACGTGTTCCATTACTTAGCATGATTTAATAGAAGAGTTTGTGGAAGTTTTATGATCCATTCACTGTTAACTACACAGAGCCAAATAACTTTACCAGCACCCAAAATAACATTAGGTCCTAACCAGCCAACAGCCAGAATAACCTATCCCCAATGGTCTTGGATCCTGCTATGCACTGGACCCAAATGCCCTTGGGTCTTGCAATACCTCTCTCCCGAGGTAAAAAAAAAAAATCTTCTTTAAATAATTTACAAAATCTTATTACATAAAAATTATAAACCTTATTGCATATTGCATTCAAGATTCTAATCCATTTGGTTGTTCACATGGTGAACAATTATTTTTTTTCATTCCGGCATTAAACTTCTTTTTATACAGGGTGGAGCTATTCAAGCTTTAGCTAAAGCAAGGGATCTCCCAACATTTGCAACAACAATTATTGAAGGAAATCACTATGAGATCAAAGGATTCTATACTTGTGAAAACAGAACAGTGAACACAGTTACTGCCCATGATACTGTAATTGATCTCAAATCTAACACAAAAATTACACCTATTGAAACTATCCAGCCTTCTGCTCCTAGATACTACTTCAATTTTATTGACTATGCACATTTTATGACCAAATCAAAAAGATCTAGAGTTCTTACAGGTTTTCCATCTACTTCATTCCTTTAACCTATTACAAAACATTTGTAGTATTCAGTTCAATTTAACAATATCACTTAAAAATATTCATTGCTATTTTCTAAGATGTCCTTGGAAGACTTAAAGCATTGCAGCCACTCGAACAAGTTATGGTTCGTGGACAAATGCTTGAAAATAAGAGAGAATTCATTCTTAAGAACATACGGTGAGTTGAAAGATTAAATGCAGTTACTTTACTTTTGTCAAATTTATTGATCAAATTTATTTTGTATTTTCTTTGCAAGTGGTGAGGAACTTCGGGTAACTCTTTGGGATGATAGTGCCCGAGACTTTGATGAGCTCGCTCTTCACAAGCTACCTTCTCCGGTCATCATTGCATTTGCTGGATTTCATGTCACAGAATTTAAGGGTAATTTTAACTACCATTTAATTATTTTTCTTTAAAAGAAATCTTTTACATTTTTGTTCTCAATCTAACCCAAGTAATTCCCCTTTTGTTTTATTAAAAAAAACTCTTTTCTTCACAAGAAAAACCAAATCTTAACGGTACAGTTGCCTCTCTTTGGTACTTCAATCCAGACATACCAGAATGCTTAGCATATAAATATTTGTAAGTTATCCAACCATCAACCATCTCTGTTATGTCTTTATTGAATTTTTTTCTAACTATTTATTTTTTCACCATCTTTTTCCATCAATTTTGCATTCAGCTTTGCACAGCTACCTGTTGAGATCCAACAACTACCCTCATCCTCAAATGCTAGTTTATCAATGGAGGAACATATCAAAGAAAATAGGAGAACAATACATGAAATTCTTTGCATGAATCATTATGAGAACAAAGTTATTTTTTTCACCCCTCTATCATTAACTTTGATAACATGTTTCAGCTTCTTCATGTAATTAATTTTTCAAACTCATTTTACCACACCCCTCTAACATATATTTTCTTTGTGTTCCCAGCACCTGAGATTCACCTACGAAGCTTTGATTGTTGACTTTGATTTTCCTCATGGATGGTGGTATCCAAGCTGTCCAAAATGCAACAAAAAACTTAGTGGCAGCGAAAATAATTACACATGCATGGATCATGATGCTATCAACTCTCTTCCAATTCCATGGTAACTCATCTAATTTATCAATTAAGACAATATTAACCTATTAAAAAAAAAGCACAAACAATTGATATTGCTCAGGTACATTATCCTGTAGTCCTTATTAATGAACATGTCATCAATTTTATATCATAGGTTCTGCTTAGAATGCATTGTTACTGATGGAGAAGATGTCGCTAATTTCCTTCTATTTGGAAAAACAGCTGAGAATTTTTTTGGAGCATCGGCCCACCATTATGTCTATGACAAAAAATTTATTGATCCCTCAGTTATTCCGCCTGCGATGGCAGCGAAGCTAAACAAGAGCGTGATTTTTTAGCTTCGTTTTGGAACTTTCAAATCCACCACCAACAGATGTGAAATTATCATAACAAATGTCTTTGATAACACCACAAATAACAACATCCATGCTCTAGAAACACCACCTGCTGAATCCTCTACCACATCCAAGACATCTACTCCATTAAGCTCCACAAAACAGGTTCCTATATATCCATGTACCCCACAAAATATTGTCACACAGCTCAACATTGCTCCTCTTTTCTCAGAATCATCACCCCAGAACATATCCCCAATCAATGAAACAAGCCTGAGCTATGGAGCACGACGTGCACTTGATTTTGAAACTGCAGCTTAGGCAAATTTACCTTTCCCCACACACTTGCTTTACAAAAAAACAATTATCATTAACACATGGTAAATTTCATGGTTCTTGACATATGGTTCTTTTGCCATGCATCTCCTTAACTCATTGGTTAAAATAGTCATGAAAATGAGGGTGGCAGTGCAATTCAAGCTCAGGAAAATGTGCAGACCATAGCTATATTTGATCGATCACTTCCATCTCTGAAAAAACAACGGGCAACATCCTCATCACCCTCAAAGGTTTGATTTTTAACCTCACATTCTTCCATTACGTCTTATTATTATTTGTAATGCTCTGCCCGCAACTTATTACTCTTTTTTGAATTGCAAATCATTGTCACATATGATTGTTTCCTTGGTGGACGCCATGAGACTTGAAATTAATTTCACTTTAAATAAAGTTTATAATGGCAGCATAAATTGTATATAGCATAATGTTAAAAAAAAATTAAACACACTTACCTTTTATTTTCTTCCCTCATCCACACATTTTACTTCATGTAATTCACAAATACACATACAGTTTTCAACATTCCATTCCATCTGCAACAAAAAACAAAAAAAGCAAAAACATTTTTCTGCAGGCTATTTAACATGTAACTAAAGCATCAAATTATAGCAAAGTTTTTTTATTTTATTGCATAAATTATTATTCCATCTTATTTTATATTGCTCATGCTAGCAACACACACGTTTGGCACATTTTTATGTTTTTTTACATTATTTTTTTTATTGTCTTTCCATCACAGGAGAACTAGCAATTTCTACGCTAATGACTTGGATTTGGATTTCTGCAACAAGAAGATCACTGCTATCTCTATAATTTTGATATAATATGCAAACAACAATGTCCTTTAAATGCCTAACAGTCTGGCAACTTATTTAAACTTTTGCTTTTGTGTATAACTTTATCTATATTATCAAACTCTTAACACTAAACTTGCCTACAATTCTCTTTTGTTATTACCTACCAATCTCTTCTTTTGCATGGATGTTATTTTCCTTCTACCAAAAAAATACTACACCTTCATGCTTTGTCACCTTCCACGCACCCTCGACTTAGTCCCCTGCCAGGTCAAGTACAATAAACTTGGCTTAGAATAATGTTCTAATAATTTAGTTATTTTATCAAATTACACTTAATTTTATATTTACTTTTATTTACAAATTACATACAGATTATAAGAAAGTTTGAACCCTCCCTCTATTTTTTTCTTCTCATACAAAGTTATCATATAAAAAATGTTATTATTTATGTTCTAGATATTATTAATTTTTTTATAATTCAAGGTATTCATATTAAAATATAATTAATTTTATTTTAATTATTATGGCGCTTGAGCTGCCTATACTTTTAGTGTAATTACAAGTATTGATATTAAAAATATCATTATTAATTTTCTTATTATTCTTTTTTTAGCATAATTAATTTTTAGAGTATTAATAGTAAAAATATTATTGTTTATTTTGTTGATTTTATTTTTTTAGTATAATTAATATTAAAAAAATTATTATATTTTTTCTTAATATATTTTTTTGTATAATTGATAGTATTGATATGAAAAATATTATTATCATTTTAGTCTAATTAATAGTGTTGATCTCAAAACTATTATTATTTGTTCTCTTAATATAATTAATAGTATTAATCTCTAAAATATTATTATATTTGGTGTAATAAATAATATAATTTTTATAATAATTCATATTATTGCCACTAAAAATATTATTATTTGCATTATAAAAATTATAGTATTTTCATTAAAAATTATAAGACCATAAATATTATTATCATCATTAATAAATTTTTAAAAACTGCTATTACTATGAAAAAAACCACATTAAGACACCTGGCGCTTGAGTTTTCTCCTGAGAGCGGACAGCCCAAGCGCCACGTGGCGCTTGGCCTGACTACTCTTCGCTGCAGTCCAAGCGCCAGGTGGCGCTTTGGTTTGGGCACTCATAGGCATGGCCCAAGCCTAGCCTTGGGCCTAGCAGGATGCGCCACCTTGCGCTTGGGCGGGCTGAGGCAAGAGCCTTACCTGAGCGCCACCTAGCGCTTGGGCGATCCGATGCGAGGGTCAGACCCCAGCGCCACCTGGCGCTTGGGCGATCCGATTAGAGGGGTTGACCCCAACGCTACCTAGCATTGACATGCCAGGGGCTGACCAGAGCGCCACCTAGCGCTTGGGCGATCTAATGCCAAGATCAGACCCCAGCGCCACCTGGCGTTTGGGCGATCTGATGCGAGAGTCAGACCCAGGTGCCACCTGGCATGTGTGTTTATATAATAATGTGTTATAAATATTATTTTTTCTCTTATAGTTCAAAATGTTCATATAAAAAATATTTTTATTTATGTTATAAATATTATTATTTTTATTATCACTCAAAGTATTGATATATATTATTAACTATTGTAATTATGCTTGAAATTCTTCATATAATTATTTAGGTTATAAATATTATTATTTTTATTATCATTCTAAATATTCATATAAAAAATATTATTTGTGCTATAATTATTTTTAGTTTTGTTATGATTAAGAGTGTTAATATTAAAAATAATATTACTTTTTTTAATTATGATTAAAAGTATTAATATTTGTAACACAAATAATACTATCTTTTATATGAATATTTTAAATTTTAATAAAAGTAATAATATTTTTTAACCCAAAAACTATTCATTATGCAAATAAAACTATTTCTAATATTAATACTTTTAATTATGATAAAAATTAAAATATTTAAAATCCTTAAGTTAAACCCAATAGAATTGGGTCACGCTAGACCTAATAGAATTGGGTCAGACAAGACCCCATAAAATTAGGTGATGTCAGACCCAAGCGCCACCTTGCGTTTGGGCGATCCGATGCCAGGAGTTGAGCCAAGCACCACCTGGCACTTCGGCAATCCGATTTAGGGGCTGCACCAGCGCCACCTGGCGCTTGCACGATCCAATGTCAGGGATTGTCATGCCAAGGGCTGACCCGAGCACCACCTGGCAAATAGGCGATCTGATGCAAGGGATTGACACGTCAGGGGCTGACCCGAGCGCCCCCTGGCGTTTGAGCGATCTGATGCCAGTGGCAGACCCCGGCGCCACCTGGCGCTTGGGCGAACCGATTCGATGCAGGGGCTGACCCAAGAGCCACCTAGCGCATGGGCAATCCGATGCGAGGGGCTGACCCAGGCGCCACCTTGCGCTTGGGCGATCCGATGCAGGGGCTGACCCAAGCGACACCTGGCGTTTGGGTGATCCGATGCGAGGGTCAGACCTAGGCACCACCTTGCGCTTGGGCGATCCAATGCAGGGGCTGACCTAAGCGCCACCTGGCGCTTGGGCGATCCGATGCGATGGTCAGACCCAGGCGCCACCGTGCACTTAGGCGATCTGATGCCAGGGGCTGAGCCAAGCTCCACCTGGCGCTTGGGCGATCCGATGTGAGGGTCAAACCCAAGTGACACCTTCCGCTTCGGCGATCCGATGCCAGGCACTTGGGCGATCTGATGCCAGGGATCGACATGCCAGGGGCTGACCCGAGCGCGCCTAGCGCTTGGGTCTTCGCAAGACCCAATTGGCTATGGCAGCCAAAACGCCACGTCCCGCTAAGGAAAACCCGAGCGCCACCTGGCGCTTGGAACGCCCGAGCGCCACCTGGCGCTTGGAACGCCCGAGCGCCACCTGGCACTGTGGCTGATTCAATGCTCTGGACAGACCCCAATGCCACCTGGCGCTTAGGTCTTCGCAAAGGGCACCATTGGTTATAGCAGGCCCACCGCCAAGTGGCGCTTGGGTCTGGGCGCATCCACGTCCAACCGCATGTGTGTTTATATAATAATGTCTGTTATAAATATATTTTTTTCTCTTATAATTCAAAATGTTCATATCAAAAATATTATTATTTGTGTTATAGATATTATTAATTTATTATAACTCAAAGTATTAATATAAAAAATATTATTATTTGTATTATAATCATCCTTGAAATTCTTAATATAATTATTTATGTTATAAATATTATTGTTTTTATCATAATTAACAATATGAATATTAAAAATATTATTATTTGTGTTTTAAATATTATTATTTTTATTATAATTAATATTATTAAAAAAAATAATTAATAAAATTGAAAAAACAATTATTATTAATATTAAAAAATATATTATTTTTTATATTACAGATTTTTTCGGTAGTTTTTATGAAAATAAAAAGTGAGCCCGCTGTGTAATGCGGGGATTATAGATTTTAACAATAGTTTTTATCAAAATAAAAAGTAAGTCCGCTGCGTAACGCGGCCATCCAAAATTTGATTAAAAATAATTATTTATTGTACCGTAGAAAACTTGGAATTTGGTGTTTTAATAAAAAAATTTGCAAAGATTTTATTTTGCCATCATGAAGGAAATAACAATAATTGGTACAGATATTGAAATTTGCATGTAAAAATACCATATGAAATGTGCAAAGTCAATAATTTGTTGATTTTTAATTGGGCAACATAATTTATTTGAGTTTGATATTTGTTGGTTTACCGTGATCTAAAAAAAAGCCCTGATATTTAGTTGGTTCTTAATTTTACGAGCGTTTATTTTTGTTATAATATAATTATATTAAAAAAATTGTTAAGCCTGATTAAACTCAGGTCACAGATTTGTCTAGTAAATTTCAATTGATTTGGAATCAAGCTTCATAATTTGTTTCGAGTTACTTTCTATAGAGCTATCGAAATCTCAAGCAAATCTCTTGTCATAGAGTTAGTACTCGATTTTACGAGCAAATATTTTTTTATGATTAAATAAAAAATAGTCTAAAAACAATAAAATTGATAGAGTTCATAACCTAGATCACGAGCTTAACAGATTAAGCCGTGAAACTCGAATCGATCCAATAAATCATTGTCTTAATAGTTTTAAATAGTTTAAAAAAAAATTATGTCACCTCAAGATTTATATTAAAACTCAAACTATATTTATACCACTCATCCGACATGCTTTTAAACTTGTTGAATGGACTGTATCATGTTTAGATAACTTTGAAACTGTTTGATTTAAAACACGGGGTAGATAAGCAAACCAATTGGGAGGATTCGGGATTAACCCATTAGCCACTAAAAAGCTTTCTTGTAACCTAAACAGTTTTTTTTTAATGTAACCCACGCAATCCATGTTGATAGTGAAGATCTAAATGGGATTTTGTTGATTAAACAACTGGTGTGATATAAAGGAACTAATCTCATCAAATCATGGACAACTAAAAATATTCGCACTTGAGGGTCTAGCTGCTGTGGTCAACCGTGTGACTTGTTCCGCTCCCGTCCCGGGTTCGACCCTCTATGTGCACGCCTGTCACCCCCGCGGTGCCTTACCTGCTCCTGGGCTTGCAGGATGTTCAGTGGGCCGTGGAGAATAGTCGTGGTGCGCGTAAGCTGGCCCGGACACCCCACGTAAATCAAAAAAAAAAAAAAAAAAATATTCAATTTATTCTCCCGTTTTATTGAATAAGTTAATCATTGACAAAAGAATATTGCAATTCGATTAAAAATAATTATTTATTGGACTGTAGAAAACTTGGAATTTGGTGTTTTAATAAGTTTTTTTGCAAAGATTTGTATTTTGCCATCATGAAGGAAATAAGAATAATTGGTACAGATATTGAAATTTCTATGTAAAAAAACCATATGAAATGTGCAAAGTCAACATCATAACCTACTCAGCTGAAGATCCGAGATCTTGGGTTCTTCATGTCAACTCATATATCAATAGATAAACTCTAAGTAACGTTGTTGAAGACAACGTAAAAGGATTTAAAAATGCTATTAAAAAATAATAAAAAGAATATTAGAGTTTATATATTGACATATGAGTTGACATGAGGAACCCAAGAACTCGGATCTTCAGCTGCCCTGTTTGACGAGTATCCAAAGCTTACAATCAAGCAAGTTAAGCATGGAAGAAGACTACAGTACCTTGCAACGCCTTTGCTACTCTCTTCTTCTTCCATGCTTTGTGTTTCTTGCTCTTTCAACCAAGTTCTTGCTCCACAAAAGAAAGCAAGGCAAGATCAGTAATCTCCCACCAAGCCCTTTTGCTCTTCCAATTGTAGGCCATCTCCATCTCCTCAAACAACCTATCCAGCGAACACTCCACTCCCTCTCAGAAAAACACGGTCCCATATTTTCTCTCAAACTCGGATCCCGCCTTGCCGTTGTCATATCTTCACCATCGGCTGTGGAAGAATGTTTCACAAAGAACGATATTGTGTTGGCCAACCGTCCTCCCTTTTTGATCACCAAGTACTTAAACTACAACAACAACACCATGGGCACAGTCGAATACGGCGACCATTGGCGCAACCTTCGCCGCATAAGCGCTCTTGAAATCTTCTCCCCTGCTCGCCTCACCTCGTTATTTAGCATCCGAAGAGATGAAGTCATGGGCTTACTGCGTAGACTTCACAGTGTTTCCAAGCATGGTAACTATGCTAAGGTAGAGTTGAGATCCATGCTCTTGGACCTAACAAGTAATATTATAATGAGAATGGTTGCAGGGAAGAGGTATTATGGCGTAGATGTTAAGGAAATTGAAGAGGCCAGGATTTTTAGGGAGATCTTGGAAGAGTTTTTTGCATATATTGCTATGATAAATGTGGGGGATCTGATTCCAATGTTGCAGTGGGTTGATATTACAGGCCACTTGAAGAAGTTGGATAGACTAAGTAAGAAGATGGATGTGCTCTTACAGGGTCTGGTTGATGAGCATCGAGATGACAGGGACAGAAACACTATGATAAACCGGTTTCTCGCTTTGCAAGAAGAACAGCCTGAATACTACACTGATGACATAATCAAAGGC
>Ga0307518_10004020_pt1 | contig 10572 bp, 10 predicted proteins | sample 25_EM_MG_FD_203889 | JGI IMG/M metagenome (GOLD analysis project Ga0307518, IMG submission 203889) | Populus trichocarpa ectomycorrhiza microbial communities from riparian zone in the Pacific Northwest, United States - 25_EM | ecosystem: Host-associated > Plants > Roots > Unclassified | place...
ATATGATTTTACATACTAATGAGCTTATATAATACACAACTGGGGCCACCGGAAAAGAGAATGACACCGCGTTGCTAATGAGTTTCCAGGATGAGAAAATGAAGTGGAAGTTAGGGGACCATGGCTTGTATAAGTAGCGTGTCAACTAGAAATCAACTAGAAACATGAAGTAGATTAGGAAAAATATGGATGCAAGACTAAGATTGTGAGGTATTTTCTTGCAGGATATTTGGGGATAAAGAGAAGACCAAAAACACTACAACAGAACAAAAAACTGAAAAGTGCTCCAGGAATCAAAAAGATTTCTCGATAGAATTTCAAATCACTTGAGAAACAACAATGGACTGAAAACTCCACATCTTCCAAACTTGTCTTATACAAACATACAAAGAAGCATGCATCTAAGCAATTGAAAAGAAAAACCTCAATTTGGAGGAGTATTGTCTATGATCCCATGCATCCTAGCTGCTTATGGTAATTACTAGTTGTCATTGACAAAAGGACAAGAAAGAATCCAGCAATTTTGATCAGCTGCTTGAATTTCATAGAAGTTGATTGATACTTGAACACACTGACCTCATTAGTGAAATGTTTGGGCATGGATACTTCGGCCACAAGCAAGCATGACTATCATGTCCAGGTCAGTTACAAAATGAGTTGAATAGCATAACATAACGACAACAGCAACTAAGCCCCAATCCCAAGCTATTCGGGGTCAGCAGTGTGGATCCTTTTGCACTATTCAGTTCAATCATAAACCACATTTACCTTCAATATCGGAAGTACTATTGCTCCAAACATATTCAAAAGTATTATTATACATCCAAGACTCTGCTGTGTTTGCTTTGTGCTGGCCTGCATGACTTGTTTGTAATGAATAGCTGTCTCTGTGACTAGAAATCATGTTCTCATCCTGGAAACTATTACCGGCCACAGTTTCAAGCTTTTGTGCACTCATGGCATTTTTCTTTGAACCAGAAATTTTTATCCTGGCTTCTCATAACGTATTCAATGCTACCTTAAAACTGTGGTCAGATGCCAGCCCTTCCACCACACATTTTATTTCTTCCTCATACAATACATTGTACTGCAAGTTTTAACCCCTGTGAGAATTACTCGGCACATCAAGACAGGACAATACATCCAAGATGGCATCATCCCTGGCATTTTTGGTCCATTGCTGTAAAATATAATTTTGTGGAAGAATGAAGACATTTGTAGCTTTGAATACTGCAATCACATCTCTGCATAGGATCCCTTCAAACTGGAACATCTTGCAACTACAACTAGCTATTTCTTCTGATATACTCAAAGTGACAAAGTACACCTTTTGTTCTTCATCAAATTTTGCTAGCTCATAAGTGGTGGTTCCTCCATCATCTCCACCTAACTTCACAGCACATAAAAGAGATTAAAAAATCTCATCCTGAACTACAGAACAATTTTCTAGCGTAAACTTCTGCTGCTTGCTTTTCCATAGGAAGTGGGGTCTTTAATATGGGTTTAGTGTAAACAGTCTCCAACTCTGCCTTTGCTTCTTTTTCATATCGATCATCCAAAGCCCTCACATATTGCTCTGCAAAATCTTGCAAGGTAGTCCTCGCATTCACGTAACCATCAAAAAGCGAATTCACACTCACACTTTTCTGGGCAGTATTCATGCCTGCAAAGAATACCTCTCTAACATAGACTGGGACCCACAACTTGCAGTCCATGTAAGGTGATTGAATCCATTCATTTCCCCTAACAAAACCCAAGTAGATTCAGGTATCCCAGTTTTGTTAACGCCTCTATCAAGTTCCACCTGAAATGTCTTTTGAAGCGAACTGTATGCATGCCCCATTTCCTTTGGCATTTTGCTCATGATGTGCCACTTGCAATATCAGTGGGTTGATTGGGGGAAAACTCTCTCTATTGCTCTAGTCATGGTAGAATCATAATCAGTTATGATTAACCCTGGTTGCTGTCCCGACACTGCCTCAAGCCAGGTTGTGAAAATCCAAATGAAAGTAGATTCTGTCTCATTTGCAAGCAATGCACAAACAAACAACACTGATTATTTATGATGATTTACTCCAGTAAAAGGTGCAAAAGGCATCATACACTGATTGGCTTGATAAGTATCAAAGGCCACAACATCGGAGAAATAATCATATGCAATTCTAGATCTCGTGTCAACCCAGAAAACACTACTTGGCCTATCCTCTTCATCAACCTGTATTGCATCATAAAATGCAGGATCACTAGCTTGCATAAACTTGAAAAATCCCAGAATATTTTGAGCATCTATACCAAAATTGCTCAGTCGTCCTCTTCCTACATAGTTAATACAATTCAGGAAATTAAATACCATTTTGCCAACAGTATTACCATCTTCTGTAAAGACAATCACAGGTGCATCTAACCCCGTCACAGGAGAACTTAAAGATTCACTGAAACTATTATTTAGATCATAGTCCTGCTTATGTGACCTAAAAAAATGTCGCATTCATGGTGTTAACATCTCATGATTATGATTCTTCTCTAATTTTGCAATATACCATTTCCCATTATCTCTTCTTCTCACAGTCATCAATGCCTGGCTACCTTCTCTCGTAATAGGCCTAGCACGCCTCCTCCTTGTTTCCTCACCTGAATCCATTTTCTTTGCTCGCTTCTCTCCGTGAAGCCCTTCTTTAGAACAACAAAACTCTCTAGATATAATTGAATTATCTTTCTTAGACTGATAATACGAATTCACATGAATGCTAAACCCTGTTTGTTTTGCAGACGCACTGTATAAATCCCTCACATCATCTTCTGAAGTAAACCCCATGCCCAATGCAGGTTCTTCAACCCTACCATTCAAACATTGAAACAACTCAACATTCACAGTATCAAATCTGTTCCCGTCATCCAAAACCATTGGTGTCTCAGCATCCTCTACCACACAACACTCATCACCTTCATCTTCTAAAGCCACCACATAAGAGTTCACTAGGTCTTTGGCTTCAATTGCAGGCTCATCATCATCCATGTTATATTTTTGTTTTGCAAAACAAAATCAGATATTAGAAACGTACTAACCCCCAACTTCCACATCGTTTCAATTTGAGAAAAAGGGACCCTCTTAACTTCCTTGTTTAAGTTATATATCTCCACTAAAAACAAGATTTAGTTACAAGCTAAACCATATCGTGATTATCCAAAAAAGCTAAACCATATCGTCCTATTGAGCAAACTTGCATATGTAGTTGCCATGATTTCTAGGTGCAATGTACAAACACTAGAAGAAATCATAATACAATGTCCAAAACAGCAACAAACCTTTTCAACTTTGGTTAATCAGATTAAAGAAACACACACATACACAGTCAGAATGACACATAACACATTTTTTTCTTAAACAACTTGAAATTGGCTAGAACAAAGACTGCTTAAAGTTTAAGTGATGTCAACTACTTAGAATAGTGGTTATTTTAAGGAAGCTAAAGCAATCCATTGCTGTAAATTAACGAACTAGTGGAACCCATTAAGGTTTTCTTTACTTTCTTTACGGGAGAGAAGAAAGGTTTAAACTTCGAGAAGTTTATTACCTCTGCAAGGAGAGACGAGGATGGGAAGAAACCGCCGCGGACGATAAGGTAATGGGAGGACCCAAATCACCACCTCCTGTCCACCTTATTTCGTATATAAATGTCGAATTTCAATCCATGAGTTTTGGGCGTTGGATGCGTTAGACGAACAGATTTCTGTAAATATGGCTGTAGTTTTCTTCTCTTTTTTTCATGATAAGGGATAGGCAACAAATTTTTATTTTGATAAAATAAAATATTAATGATTAAAAACTAAAGTTTTGCTTTGAGTTTAATGTTTTGCGGACATTTATTTTGGATTCTTGAATATTAAAAGCAGGACTGATTATCAAGAAATTTGATTAAGTACTTATCATATAGCATTAATCTTTGATCCTAAATTTCCTTGGATTGGTTGTATTTGGACATTTTGGCAAACAAAACATCTTATATTGTTTTTTCACAATTTCTAAAGACAAATCTCTGTTTCATTTTGCCCCATGTTTTTCTACCCATCATGTAATTTCCTCATAGAAAATAAATTAGAAGCTGTGAAAGTACAAGTCATTTATCTTTCTTGTATCTCAATCAATAACTTAATGACTTGTTCAAAATTATCTTTTATGATTTGACTTTACGGAGAAATAGAAACTCATGAGTACAGGGCAGATGATCATATTTTTAGACTTTGAAAGTTGTTTTTAAAATATTTTTTATTTAAAAATATATAAAGATAATATTTATTTTATTTTTAAATTTATTTTTGATATTAATATATCAAATCAATTTAAAAACATAAAAATAATAATTTAAAGTAAAAATAATAATTTTTTTTTAAAAAATACATTTTTATTGTAAAAATAAATAGACTGGCACTTGATTACTGACTGACCATATTCTCATGTGTATTGGTATATAACACTTGATAAATCTTTTCCCCAATCCTTGTTGGGATGCTGTCATTAATGGGCAATAGTATCTGCAGCCCTACTCTAAAGGAGGGTTGCCATTGTCAAATACTACAACGGTGGGGTGTTGGTAGCAGCTGGATATTGTCAAAAGAAGCTGCACCGACCATTGACAAAGAATGGCCACCATTGTTGAGGAATGAGCAAGAGGAGCTACCATTGAAGCCTATAAATAGAGGCATCACTTGAAGAGCAAAATGAGAGAGAGTGCAGAGAAAGATGTAAGAAATATAAGAGAGAGTGGGCTGCCCATGGTAACAAGCAGTGGCTGCCATTACAACACTGCAAAGAGAGAAAAGAGTGAGGTTGAAAGTTGCAAAGAGTGGATGATTCCTCCTCCTCTATTGTTGTAAATATTGTTATCTCCCTATATAATCAAATAGCTTCTCCCGTGGATGTAGGCGATTTGTCGAACCACGTTAAATATTGTGTCAGTGTGCTTAGCCTCCAATGGGCAATCATCAGAACATCACTGGTCGGAATTTCCAACAATCCTCACATATCAAACAATTATTTTTGAAAGAGTTATTGTTATCTTTAATGTTGAGTGAATTCATAATAAAAGTGTAATTCACATCATAAAAACTTGAGATTGCGTTACAAAAAGCTTGAAAAAGAGTTCTTTAAAGTTATTGTAAAAGGTGTGGTTTAACCTTTAAATAAGACCAAAATAATGAAATAAAAATATTCAAGCTTACAACTTAGAAGGAGAACTAGATGATTAAATGTAATCAAATCAATGTGTTCATCTTTTCCCCTTTTTCTTTTGTCTTTCAATCAAGTTATTTTATGATCGTGTTTGTGTTGGCGTTGTTGCTTGATGAAAGTTTAGGTTTTAGTGTTGATTTATAACAAGAATTAGTTTTAGTTTGTCTTGCTAAGTCACCCTCTTTTTAGATTCCATAGACTTTTTCAAATCAATTTATTAAGACTAGCCAAAATTTAGCGTTCATGTACCAACACTTATAATCCAAATAGTGTTACTTATTTCTCTCATCATAAAGGATAAAGATTTTTAGAGAGAGAATCTATTTAAGAGTAGAATTGAGTCAAAAACTTATTATTGTCTTCATATATTGAAGACATACATTAGTGATGGTGATTGAGGGTAGAGGGAGGCTTTTTCCATCTCTCACATAAATCATAATCAATGTTTATTATATAAATCATAAAAATTGTTCTGAGTCATTTTTACTATACACACTTATAATTTAAAGTTATTTTTCAATAATTATTTATAAAGAATAAAATTTTGAATTTTGATTCAAAGTCAAAAATCAACATTTAAAGTTGGACCACAAGAACTCTAATTTCAATCTTTTTTGCACCATTAACAATTTCTTTTGATTTTATTTATTGCAACACTCACATATCTTTACCATTGAACAAATTGATACGTATAAAATCAGGACCTCAATTATATTTTAGCTAAAAACTAGGTTACTTAACGCGCTACATTGCAAGTTGGACTAAACAATTTTTGAAAGTAAAAAAAGAAAAGAAAAGAGAATGTCCAGACTAAAAGAAACTCTTTGATATTGTCATTAAATCTGGTCATGTGAATCAAACTTAAAAACTCCCAACTCGTTTCATTTTCTAGTCCGAGTTTCAAATTAGATCATGTGAGAGTTTTCTTAATATAATTCAGTCGACTTGACAAATTCAAAGATAAAAACAAATCAAAAGATAAAAAAATAGGGACTAGACACACATATCCAAATCCAATTGGACGATCGGTAAAAAACGGTTTGGCTTCTAATTTTTTTTTTCAAACATTAAGATGATGATATATATTTGATTGATTCTAGTGAATTCAAATTAACTCGTTAAATTCATAACTTGGGTTATAGACTTAAATGGATCCAATAATATTTTTTATATTTAATTATATAATAAAAAAAAAGACCAATTCAAAATAAATCAAATATTAAAAGATGAAATTGAAAAAATATATATAAAAAAATTTAACCAAAACCCATTGTTGAATGATAAAATTGAAAAACAAAACACAAAAAAAAACATGTCAGACCAGGGGCACGAGCCTTGGTGGTCTAGCACGTCAAAGCCTTAAAAAAATCCTAGGGCCTTCAAACATCTCAATATATTCTTTAAAGCCATAAAAAGTTGGCTTAACTGCATCATCTAAAAAGATGATTTTGTTGCACCCTAAAATAAGGTTTTTAGGATATTATATATATTAAGGGCTAATTCAGCCTATTGGCAGGGCTATCGAATTTCCTGATAAGTTCTTGGATGAAATCAGGGATAAAACGCATCTATGATAATTTCTTAAATGCCTTAATTATATGCGATATTTTTATATATAAAAAAATATTGTCCATGATTGCAAGCCTATATTTCAAAGGCTTAAAAAAGAACATGCAGAGTGAAACCATGAATACACCACTGCAATAAAAAAAATCTAGACCAAAGATAAAGAGTTTCCTTATCTTTCTATTACCAATCGTAGTATTTTTTTTTAAATTGTTGAAACATATTCTTCAGATATGGTAGAATTATAAAACAAAGGATTCATGATAAATAACAATCAGTGAGATCCACCTCTAAACTTTGGAACCTAGCCCACAAAAATTATTCCACAATTAAAAAGAAAACTATATCAATAGTTTTTGTGTATTTTTAAATTTAAAAGTTATTTTATAAACCAAAAATTCTTATTGAGCATTGATTGTGAATATGCAAAAAATTTCCTAATAAAGGATGTAAAAAATATTATTTCTAAACAAATATTCACTAGATGGAAATGATTCTCTTTGTATTTGATTTTGATATTGAATATATCAAAGAAGAAAATAATTGTCTTCCTGATTTTCTAACAAGAGAATTCTTGTAGGGATTGCAAAACTAAAAACAATTTAAAGGTCTCTAGAATTTAAAAGATCTCTAAATCCTTGACATATTAGAGGAACACCTGTAGTCTTTTCTAATAATAATAAAAAAAAATCTAAATTGTCCAATGAAGCTTATTTAATAGGTCATTCTTCTGCTAGTGATAAAGAAAATTTATACCCTTTTATTCCATAAAATGCTTTTAGCATTTGAAAGATTGAAAGATCTTTAGTTCCTTCTTCAACTCTACAAGAGGTGGCAATATTGCTCTTATCAGAGCATTTTCTCCCATTACATGATAAAAAAAGAGTTATCTATTACCAAGAGCTTTTATTAGAGACGTGCTCAATCTTTCTCCAACATATTCCCATAAATAAAAAAGATTGGGCTTATTCTAAGTTCATAATTAGAAGCACTTATATAAGGACCTCTCTAGTACTAAATGTGATCAATAAGAATTAAAACTGAAAAAGATAAAAAAATAATAATAACAAGGATGGAAAGGTTTAATTTATATAAAGATGAAATTATTATAGATAAAAATGCCAGAGTTCTCTCAGAGATATTTAATTGCTACAAAAGAAGACAAAATCCTAAAAAATTCTTGTATGGAGCATAATAATAGGTGGTTATGGAATGCATGGACATGGTGAGACTCATGTTTCACTTTTCAAACAAATGGTTCAATATGGTATGGAGCCAAATGACGTTACTTTTACTTCGGTGTTGCAATTTTTCAACCATGATGGCTCGGTGGATGAGGGTTTGTTTTTGTTTAAACTCATGCTCAAGAATCACGAAACAATACCCAATGATGATCATTACACATGCATTGTTGATTTGCTTGGTTGTGCAGATTGATTGGATGAAGCTTATGATCTGATTAAGACAATGGTATTTATGCCCAATCATGTTGTTTTAGGTATGTTGCTTGGTACTTGTTGATGGGTTTCTAGAAACATGTATTGCAGCGGAAATTATAAATTTAAAACTTTTTTGGGAGTCCTAAGGATCTCATTAGACAGATCTAGAGTCGTTTAGTGTTTATGCGAAAATTACCTAAAAATCATATGTTCTTTTCGGCTTTGAATATTTGCTTTAAGGCTAGGTTGTCGCAAATCATAAGTCGTCCAATTGTTTGGCCTTTAATAATAATTCATATGAACCGCCAGTGAGAAATATCATAAACCCTTTTAGAGAGAGAGAGAGAGATTGTTATACCTTAGAGTGCTAGCTCTTTTTTTTTATGTTTTAGGTATTGATGCACTATACTTTTCTTACATTTCACATCACACCCCTCACAAGAAATAAAAAATATAACATTCTATTTATAGAGAAATCTAAAAATCTTATAAATGAAAAAAAATATTAATTTGCCCCTTAAATAAAATCACGTATATTATTTTAGGCTAATTTTTTAAATTTATTCAATCAAGTCCTCTTTGATTTTTCTAGGTCTAGAATTGTAATTCCTTGTATAAATTACACACTAGTCCTCAATTTCTAAAACTTATTTATGATTAAATCATACTTGATTAGTTATCCTAATTTAATTTTTAACCAGTGGTTCTTAAATGCGTGATCCATTAGATTCCCTAATAAGTTGGCCCAAATATAAATCACAATCTTAAAATAAAATAGGATAAAATAAATTAAAAACATTAATTTATTATCAATTCAACAATTGATTGATTTATATTTGAAGATCAAATACAATGTTTAGTAACTTGTCATGATTCCCCAAATATTAGGAAAGTAATAAGTGGTTTGACTTAACCTTTCAGTGACCAATTTTTCAGTGCAATTATTATCCCTTCATCAACAATGTTTTGATTTAGACATTATAGCTTAAAGTGTGTCTACTATGTCAAATTATGTTTGTTCACAATACCATAATCATTGATTCTTTAAATAAGATTTGAAACTCTTTTGAAATCTCATTCCACCTTGCGCAAGGATTTACAATCAATACTATTAGAGAATAGATGAAACATTTTTCTTAATTCATTCATGGTGTTGAATTCTCTCTTGATTACTTAAATACCTTCATATAGTTCATGTTATACCCAATATCTGCCCATTTATTACTTTTAATTAGGACAACGTGTAGCAAGATCAAAATATAACACTTCCTATATAAGATAACTTAGTGACATCAAGTCTAAATATCACTTACATAACTGTCATGTGAGCCTTTTCATAAACACATGTGATCTCTCCATATGGATTTATCATACGGGTCAATTTAGTGTACATGTCATCTAACAAGCACCTATATATTAGTTTCTGATATTTCTTATACCTCAGTTTATAAGAACAATTGTTTCCTTTCATAAAAGAAAAAACATAATATGTATTAGTTTCAACAATTCTAATTAATGTCCAGTCTTAATAAAGCATTAACCAAGAACATTTATGAAAAAAATGCTTTGACGCAATAGGAATCTCATAATTATAACAACTTTATAATTTTTTTTGCAAAACATTTTTGTCTCGATGACGTTATTTTTATTCTAGATTCATTAATTAAATATTTGATGAATATTAAAGATAAATAAGTATATATATAGTCGATGTTATGCATAATCAACCAATTAACTACATGACATATATACTAACACTTACTTGGTACATCAAAATATAGAATTGGGAGAGGTTGCAGCAAAGTGGCTTTTTAAGCTTGAGCCACATAATACAGGAAATTTGAGGTGTTTGAGAGTGTGGTAATAGTTGTTTTTCAAAATGTTTTTTGCTCAAAAATATATCATAATAATTTTTTTTAAAAAAAATTATTTTTAACATCAACATATCAAAATAATTTAAAAATATAAAAATATAATTTTAAACAAAAATAAAATTCAATGTTTTAAAAATACGGTTGCAACCACGTTCCCAACAACTGGCCAAACTTTATGCTGCAGAGGGAAGGTGGGAGGATGCAGAAAATGTGAAACACGTGGTGGATGCCATAAGAAGAGCACCTGCCTACAGTCTGATTGAGGTCAGAGCTGTGTCATTTGGGAACATACTATCCACATCAACTGGATAAAAATCTACGGTTATCACCCGCGTTGAAGAGTATAATTGATTTTGCTGATTGCTTAGAAACTATATATGAAAGACACTTTATTGAACCAATAATTTTCCAGTTCAGTGCATCAATTGGCCTTAAATTGCAGCAGATCAGGAGTTCCTTTCTG
>Ga0307518_10004021_pt1 | contig 10570 bp, 10 predicted proteins | sample 25_EM_MG_FD_203889 | JGI IMG/M metagenome (GOLD analysis project Ga0307518, IMG submission 203889) | Populus trichocarpa ectomycorrhiza microbial communities from riparian zone in the Pacific Northwest, United States - 25_EM | ecosystem: Host-associated > Plants > Roots > Unclassified | place...
AGCAAACCCAATGAGCCATCCACAAAGAGTTTAGGGAAAAGGAGACACACAGGAAAGTATATATTGACTGGGTCCCGCGGTAGTTACTGACAAACTGGATAGATACCACTACTGACGATCAAGAGGACGGAGAATATAGCAAGGAAGATGAAGAAGCTGATACTGAACCCAGAAACCATGCTGGCAAGGCACCTGCAGGTCCAGCAAAATTCAAGGTCGGCCCACCAAAGAATGCATGTCAGACAGACAGGAATAGCGGTGGTATGTAATACATAGGGTCGGGTATTATTGACTAAACATTATTCAGACCAGGGAAGAAGTAGTGGACCCACAGGTAAAAAGTCCACAGGTGCCCAGTCCAAGCGACGTGCAGGAGGTTATATATTGGCTAGTTCTAACGACAATTGCTGATGGATTGAACAGATACCACTACTGATGAAGAGGACCCACAGCATAGCGAGGAAGACCAGGAGGCAGATACTGAAGCCAGAAACGATATTGGCAAGGCACCCACAGGTCCCACAACATTCAAGGTAGGCCCGCCAAAGAAAGCATGGCGGATAGATGGCAACGGAGGTGGTAAGTAATACATATATACAGGTATTATAAGCTAAATGTTATTAAGGCCAGGGGCCTAGTAGTCGACCCACGGGTAACAAGCCCATGGGTGCCATGCCCAGTGGTTCTGCACCAGCATCAATTCCCGCGGATGGTATGTGATACATGTAGACAGATATTATCCACTAAACATTATTCAGGCCAAGGAAAAAATTGCGGCTCCTCCGTTGGACATCCATCAAATACAATGGCCGCAGGTCAGAAGCCCGCAGGTGCCAATTCTGATGGTGCTGCACTGGGATCAATTCCCGCAGATGGTATGTGATACAGGTAAACAGATATTATCCACTAAATATTATTCAGATCATGGCGAAAGTGGTGGCTCCTCTGGTGGACATCCTGCAGATAATATGGCCGCGGGTATCAGGCCAGTGTGTCACGACCGTGACATCCGATCACCCTGTACCCTATTGTCTGATTGCGTCCACACGTTTGCTGTCTGTTTATAGTATGTACTCCCCTTTTCCATTTCTCTCTATCTGTCTTGTAGTGCCACCGATCGGTGAGCGCGTTGTCCGATCTGTCTCTCTGTACAATTACCTAATATGTTTCCTTTCTTGTTTCCGGTCACTATATGTTCCCGTCCCGTGTCATTACTAATACATTATCTATCGGTAATCCGGTTATCGCACTTACTGTACTTACTCAGTGCGCAGCACGACTGCGCTCGTTGTTCGTCGGTAATCCCGACTCCCCATACATCGCCTCATCCGTTCTACTTAGTATAAATACCTAGATACTTGGTCTGATGTAGTTCAGTTCGAATATCAAATAAGATACTTCTCATCTGTTCTCCCTTCGCACTCTCCGTCTCAGCCCTCGTACAAGTACTCGGTCGCTGACCGTTTACCCTCGGACTCTCCGTATAACCCTCGGTCGGCCTTCCTATTACTTGGGAAGCGCGACTACGCTACGTAGCATCTCGGTCTTACCGCTAGGCCAACCCCTGACCCCCAGACCCCTCATAGAGATCAGATCGGTGAAGAACCGGTCTTGACAGTATATTCGAACTTTAGTCTTGTACAAGTTCACAACCATCTATGTCTAGAACAATCCAAACTCGCTCGCGCACTGCTCGCGCAAACAATCCTGAACCCTCAGTGTCTGACACTCGTCGGGCTGCTGCCTTGAGCGCTCTGACTAGCCTCAGGCGCTCACCCGACTCTGTCTCTCAATTCCAAGGCTTCTCCACTCAGAGAGCCTCCTCCCCCGCTCAGCGTCGCCCACCTGGGGCCTTCATTGAAGATCTCGGCGATGACCTAGGTGATGACCATCCCGGTGATGATGGTCCCAGAGGTGATGGTCCCGACGACCCCAATGACCCAAACCCAGATGATGGCAGTGAAGACCCCATTGATGGCATCCCCGACCCTGATGAGGCCGGTCTAGTCATCTTCAATAACCTCTCCATCGCTATCGACAGACTCGCACGATCTTTGCGCTCATCCGAGTCTTCGTCTCGCACCAAGGTTCGCGAACCCGATACCTTTGACGGTACCGATCCAAAGAAGTTGCGCACATTCTTAGTCCAGTGCGAGCTCAACTTCCAGGACCGACCGAAGGCGTTTCGCACTGACCGAACCAAGGTCACATTCGCGCAATCTTACCTCAAAGGAATGGCTCTCGAATGGTTCAAGCCAGACCTACTCGGTGCAGGGGACCCCCTTAACTGTCCGATCTGGATGACCGACTGGGAAGAGTTCGTTATCAAACTCCAAACAACTTTTGGTCCCCACAACCCTGTTGCCAATGCCGAGCATCAGCTCGACCACCTCTGCATGAAGGAAAACCATCGTGCCAATCGATACGTGGTTGACTTCAACCATATCACGTCCCAGATTCGGGGTTACAGTGATGGCGCCCTGCGTCACCACTTCTATACAGGTCTCCCCGACCGAATCAAGGACAAGATAAGCCGCGTCGGTAAGCCACGCACTCTGAATGGTCTTCGCGTCCTCACCCAGGAAATCGATGCCCGATATTGGGAATGCAAGGAAGAGGTCGCACGTCAGAACAAGACCTCTACCAGCACTAGTACCAACGCCCCCAACACCAAGTCGGGTAAAACTGACAAAGGTAAATCCTCGGGCAACGCTGCCCAGTCCTCTTTGTCGTCGACCCTGACTCCGAAGTCTAACAAGTCAGGCAAGACTGCTGAGCTTTCGGACAAGCTCGGTAAGGATGGCAAGCTGACCTCAGAGGAACGCAAGCGCAGGTTCGATATGAATCTGTGCATGTTCTGTGGAGCAACTGGCCACAAGGCCAAGGACTGCCCCAAGTCAGGCTCTCGAGCAGCCAAGGCTAGGGCAGCTACTACCATGACCATGTCGGAAGCCAAACCAACGGCCTCCACCGAGGCAAAAAAATAGATAGCAACTCCTGAGACTCCGCACAGAGTGGGAGTTGTGTTGTTCCCGACTGTGCACCAATGGAGGCCCGACTCAACGCAGCCGCTCTTTCTGACCCCAATTCTCTCCGACCCTCTGTAACAATCGTTGACCATACTATGCCTTCCTTTCCCGTGTTAGTAGATTCAGGTTCTACCCACTGTTTTGTAGATCCTTCATTTGCCAATATGAACTCTCTTTCCACCTACTCGGTAACCCCGATCGTTCTCCATCTATTCGACGGTACCACCACCACCATAATCACTGAAGCAACCGATCTACCTATCCGCTTTCCCTCTGGCGACGTCACCCCAATGACATTTTATGTCACCCCATTGGACTCTGACTGTAAGATAGTTCTTGGACACAACTGGCTCACCCGATACAATCCGTCGATTGACTGGGTACTGAGCAGTATCAAGTTCAGAACATCTACGCAGCAAGTGCCAACCCCGAGCTCATTCCCCGATCCTGTAGTGCACTCACCGAGCGCGCTGAGACTCGACACAATGTCAGTCTTGTCTCCTTCCCCGACCGACTCGCCTCAGGCTCCCGGTCTTCAGGCACCTCCTATCGCTCTCATCAACGCTGCAGCCTTTCTGAAGGCTTGCCAGCTTGATGGCTCTCAACAGTTCTCTATTCAGCTAAAGCCTGACGGCAGCTTTCGTGCTGCGTCGGTCGATGCTGCTCCCGACCTTTCCTCTGTCCCCAAGGCATACCACGACTTTGCCGATGTCTTTAGTAAGGCAAAAGCATCGGTACTTGCGCCTCATCGGGAATATGACCTTAAGATAGAACTGGAAGAAGGAGCGCCATTACCGCCTGGAAGACTCTATTCTCTCTCCCCCGTCAAACTCGAAACCCTTTGGGGATTCATCGACGAAAATCTACGCTTTGGTTTCATCCGTCCGACCTCATCCTCCCATGCAGCCCCTGTCCTCTTCGTAAAAAAGAAGGACGGCTCTCTCCGACTTTGCATCGACTACCGAGGACTCAACAAAATATCAAAGAAGGATTGGTATGCCCTACCCCTCATCTCCGACCTACTCGACTCTCCGAGTCAAGCAAAGGTCTATACCAAAATTGATCTTTGACATGCTTACCATCTGGTTCACATTGCCGAAGGTGATGAGTGGAAAACCGCCTTCAGAACTCGCTACGGCTCGTATGAGTGGCAGGTGATGCCCTTCGGTCTCACCAATGCCCCTGCAGCCTTTCAGCGGTTTGTCAACTTGGTCTTTGCGGACATGCTCGATGTCTGCATCGTAGTCTACCTTGACGACATCCTAGTCTACTCAGACAACATGGAGGACCATACCAAACACGTTCGGGAAGTGCTTCGGCGACTCTGCCAGCACAAGCTCTATGCCAAACCCGAAAAGTGTGAGTTCCACTCAGACTTGGTGGAGTACCTCGGGTACTTCCTTTCCCCTGACGGTTTGACAATGTCACAAGACAAAGTCGGCCCAGCACGCGCAGCTGGTGTAGCTCAGAAAAATCGGCAAGGAGGCGTCTGTGGTCCTCTTCGTCGGCCGAACGGCGTTTTACAGCTGTGTTTTTGGGTTTAATTTCCAGCCGATTGTTTCCAGAGAGGTTAAGGTACTTAAGGTTTTGATTGAAATTCCTGTAGTGCATATTAGTACATGCCCAAGCGATGGAAAAGTACAAATACACTTACCAATTCCAATCAAATTCCCAATTATTGATATTATACCTCAGAGCATTGCTACCCACATCGAGAACCGTTAGACTCTGCACTTTGCCCAGCTCGTGCGGTAGGGTCTGCAGCTTGTTCCCATTCAAGAACAGCACGGATAGCCGACCTAGCCTGTACAAATCTTCCGTTGGGATACATGTGAGCTGGAAGACAATATGCAATTGGCCCAAACCTCGCAAGGTAAAGGACATCCAGTCCTTCCTGGGCTTCGCAAACTTTTACCGTCGATTCATATTCAATTACTCCAATACAGTGGTCCCACTAACTCGGTTGACATGGAAAGATGCCCCTTGGGACTTCTCCGACGTCTGCCGACAGTCATTCAACTGACTCAAGAAGGCCTTCACTACAGCTCCCATCCTCACCCATTTCCAGCCAGGTGCTCAGCTGACAGTAGAGACCAACGCATCGGACTACGCGGTCGCCGGTATTCTATCCATCACTGGTTCAGGTGATGAGATACGACCGATTGCGTTCTACTCTCGCACTCTGACCATGCCTGAGCTAAACTATGATACTCACGACAAGGAGCTCCTCGCTATCTTCGAGGCTTTCAAGAGCTGGTGTCACTACTTGGAGGGCCCTGCCTTCCCAATTGATGTCGTGACCGACCACAAAAACCTGGAGTATTTCTCTACCTCTAAAGTTCTCACCCGTCGGCAAGCCCGATGGTCAGAATACCTCTCCTCTTTTAATCTGATCATTTGTTTCCGACCTGGTAAACTTGGCACAAAGCCCGACGCCTTGACTAGACGCTGGGACGTCTACCCCAAAGAGGGGGATAGGGGCTTCACCCGAGTCAACCCACAGAACCTCCGACCGGTGTTCACGGCAGAACAGCTCACCGATTCCCTTCACGCGACATACCTACACACCCCAGTACTCAGAGCAAGTGCACTTATGGACGTCAAGCGTCTTCATGCTGATATCCTAGCCAACTTATCGTCTGATCCGATTGCTAAAGCCCACCTCTTGGACACATTGAACCCCCGATGGTCGACTGATGAGACTGGTTACCTACGTCTCGATGGTCGCATGTACGTCCCTGAGACCGATGACCTACGTCTTCGTGTCCTCAGGTATAAGCATGACCATCCCCTATCAGGACACTTCGGTCAGAACCACACTCTAGAGCTCATCCGTCACGAATATACATGGCCAGGCATCTGTTCCTACGTAAAGGACTATGTCAAGTCCTGCACAGCCTGTGCCTGAGCTAAGACGCCACGTCACCGACCCCATGGGATGCCCAAGCAATTACTGGTCCCCGACTGACCATGGAATTCCATCTCGATGGATTTCATCGAGCAACTCCCGTCCTCATCCGGCTTCACAGCCATACTGGTAGTCATTGACTGACTATCAAAGCAAGCCATATTCATCCCAACTCATGATACAATAACTTCCCCCAAGCTCGCACAGCTCTTCCTACTCCACATCTTCGCTAAGCACGGCGTACCCGTGCATGTAACGTCTGACTGAGGCTCAGAGTTCGTCTCGCATTTCTTCCGATCACTCGGTAAAGCCTTAGATATGAAGTTACACTTCACGTCGGGCTATCACCCAGAAGGTGAGGGACAGACCGAGCAAGCTAACCAAACACTCGAGCAATACCTCAGGATGTACTGCAATTACCAGCAGGACAACTGGTCGGATTTACTACCTCTCACCGAGTTCACCTACAACAACACCCCTAGTGCTACGACTGGTGTCTCACTGTTCTTTGCGAACAAAGGATACCACCCGAACCTCGCTGTGCACCCCGAGCACGATCTCTCATCGGCTCGGGCAAGGGAATACGCGGTTGACTTAGAATCGCTGCATGAGTACCTATGTGAAGAAATGGCTGCTGCCCAAAAAAAGTACCAAGGCCCTGCTGATGCCAGAAGATCACCTGTGCCCGATTTCAAAGTCAGTGATCAAGTCTTCATCAAAGCCAAGTACTTTAGGTCTACCCGACCTTCAAAGAAACTCTCCGAAAAGAATCTCGGTCCCTACCCCATTATCGCCCAAGTCAGCACTCTATCATTCACAATCCGTCTCCCTGACTCTATGCATGCTGTCCACCCAGTCTTCCACGTCTCACAGCTCAAACCAGCGACACCAAACACAATACCGAATCAGTCACAACCTCCACCACCTCCCATCAAAGTCGACAGCGAACCTGAGTTCGAGATCACCGAGATCCTTGATTCAAAGTTCGACCGACGTCGACACCAATGCCCACTCCTCTACCTAGTTAGATGGGCTGGTTACAAAGGTACCGACGAAGAAACATCTTGGTTGATCGTGACCAAGCTCGGACATGCATCAGAACTCATGGCCGACTATCACCAGGCCTACCCGACTAAGCCAGGCCCCTTAGAAAGCCTCTCACGCTAAGTCTTTCAGATCACCGAACAAAGTCTATTGATAGTATACAAAAACAAAGTAAAAAGAAAAAGAAAACTAAATACAACTACAATTGTTCTGTCCGACTACTCACTCAGACTCGCCTTCTCCGTCTTCACTCCCCGACTCTTCGTTCTCCCCATCCGTCTCATCCGACCCTTCTTGCTCTTCGCTTTCCTCGGGCATTGCTTTGCCCTTGCCCTTCAGGTCCTTCGCGTCAGCTGCCCTCTTCGTCTCCCAGGCGATCCCTTCCACCTGTCGACCCAGCTTGGCCAGCTCCCTTGTGTTGTGGTCAATGGCCGCCACGATCTCCCTGAGTCGGCGGTCCAAGACCAGCGCGACTGGGTCTGGCCGACTCGATGGCCCAGCCACCAAGAATCCTCCCATTGCCGCCTCGATCTCCTCTGTACTTGCGGCATTGGTGATTGCCTTCTTTGTCCGCTTCCGCTTCTCTCCTCCTCTCGGCAACATCTCCACCTCCACTGTCTTCTTGCTCTGCTTCCTCTTCTCTCCGCTCGCCGATCTCTCCATTGCCGCTGTCGACACGCTGAAGGTGCATTTGATTTTGGATCGCTGACACCGACTGCAAGTCGGTGTATGCACACCGTCGGCCAACTCACACTTGTCGCTGTTGCCGCTTCGTCTGCATCGGTCACAAGGGGGCCTGAACCCCATTATGCCCATGTTGGAATGGGCAGTGACCTGATGAGACTAATCAAGCAGTAAGTCAGCAAAAAACAAAAGAAAAAGTTATCGACCACACACCTTGGGCTTTGCCCCCAGACGTGCCCGCATCTCCTCACCCGCCGCCAGCGACGCAGCCTTCTCTCTCGCCCTCACTTCCACCTCGGCCTTGCGCCTCGCCTCGAAATCCGCTCACGCCTTCACCTCAGCGACTTGCTTCGCCACCTCCTCGGCTTTCCGTTTCTCTTCGGCGACCCTTCTTGCCTCCTCCTCAGCCTTCTTCTTCACAGCCTCTTCTGCCAATCTCCTCGCCTCCTGTTCAGCCGCCTGTTTCATCAATCGTTCCCGTCGCCGACGCGACTGTTCGTCGAACTTGGCGATTTGGACTTGGATCAAATCGGTCGGTTTCCCTTCCAACTCAGGCGAAGGGGCGCGCATCCAATCGATGTTGTTGGTGTTGCCAGCGGACATGATTAGTCAAGTTGTTATGAGAAGAAGAGAATTTGTTGGGATACCATCACCGAAGGCCAGTCTTAAATATGCCCTAACCGATTTTCAAACCCAGACAATGGTCATGCACATTTGGTGTGAAATACGCATTGCAGCCTCGTGGGCTCGGCCCTAAGAGGGGGATACTGTCACAACTGTGACATCCGATCACCCTGTACCCTATTGTCCAATTGCGTCCACGCGTTTGCCATCTGTTTATAGTATGTACTCCCCTTTTCCGTTTCTCTCTATCTGTCTTGTAGCGCCACCGATCGGTGAGCGCGTTGTCCGATCTGTCTCTCTGTACAATTACCTAATATGTTTCCTTTCTTGTTTCCGGTCACTATACATTCCCGTCCCGTGTCATTACTAATACATTATCTATCGGTAATCTGGTTATTGCACTTACTGTACTTACTCAGTGCGCAGTGCGACTGCGCTCGTTGTTCGTCGGTAATCCCGACTCCCCGTACATCGCCTCATCCGTTCTACTTAGTATAAATACCTAGATACTTGGTCTGATGTAGTTCAGTTCGAATATCAAATAAGATACTTCTCATCTGTTCTCCCTTCGCACTCTCCGTCTCAGCCCTCGTACAAGTACTCGGTCGCTGACCGTTTACCCTCGGACTCTCCGTATAACCCTCGGTCGGCCTTCCTATTACTTGGGAAGCGCGACTACGCTACGTAGCATCTCGGTCTTACCACTAGGCCAACCCCTGACCCCCAGACCCCTTGTAGAGATCAGATTGGTGAAGAACCGGTCTTGACACAGTGGGAGCCAAGTCCTCTCGTTCTACATTAGGATTGGTTCCTGCGGGTACTGCTTCGGCAGGTCAGTGTACCTGCAATGTTGGGAAAGTTGGCCAGTCAAAGAAAGTCAGCAACGTGAATGGGAGTAAGTAACACATTTGAAAATAATCCATCAGCTAATAAAATCCAGACCAACCAATGTCTGGAGGAGGAACTGCAGGAACTGGTCAACTACAGCCCGCTCCAGCACGGAGGAAGAAAATAGGTAACATGAATAAATCAAATTCCAGGAGAAAGTCTAACTGATAGCTAGGCGATGACCCTAATGGCACTGTGCAAACCAGACCTAAGCCGCGGGTAAAGAGAAAAGGTGCGGAATACTAGTCCTGAAAATATAACAGGATAAATACTTTATAGCCATAGATGCACGTGTTGCAAATACCCAGGATGACATACCACATGACCAGACGGGTAAGCTGTGGTGTCAAAGTGATTGCAAACCTTTGCTTATGGAACTATCCGCAGCACTATCTGATCCCAATGAATTGCGCAATGGAAATGCCGGAGGTGGAAGCAATCCAGAAAAGAAGAGATGCTCCACACGGGAAAGAAAAGTGCCCCCAAGACCAGATGCAGATATCCCCACTCCAAGCCCAAGAAAGAGACGTAAATAATTTTTGTACTGGCCAGGGCTTTCCATACCATAAAATATACATTTTCGGCACATAACAACGTACAGGGAATGAAATGTGTTTACAATGCATCGGGGTCCAGGTCTATCAATCCATCAAGGTCCTGCCCATCACCTATCGAGTCATCTGACTCTCCCGCCCCTAGCTCTGACCCGCGGTGGAGCCCATCGTGGAAATGTGCCAATGTTGCCCAATGTGTAAGTAACTGGTGCCACTGCCGCGTCTCTGCAATAAGCATGTTGGCATATGTATTATACATCGAAAACAAAGGCTGATCCAAGTCCTTCCTTGCGGGAGATGGCCGCCAGCAGCCTTTGTAAAATCGGAGTCCAACTCCACGCGCGGCCTCAACTAAGTCTTTGTAAGTAATATGTTGCAAAAAGGGACTGTAGCACTCACATTCGTCCCACAGTGTATCAAATTCCGCTGTTACAGTGTCCATATGAGCCAGCATGTACATATGCCGCCACCAATCATCTAAACAGATTTGATACTGAGATTAGCCAGATGAAATATTGACTTACCTTCGCTGCGGGAGCCAGTGTCGTCATGATCCCAATACCTCTGCCACTGCTCTGTAAAATGGTTAGAAATGTTGGATGCATGACAGGGTGTACTTACCTTGAGCTCGAACATGGGTTTGATGAGCCATTTCTTCATCACCCTGAGACAATGACACAAGGGGAGGGGATGGATATCGTGGCCTGCGGTTGGGCCCATAGTGTGGTCCATCAACACTGATGTCGATAACATCATAATCATGTAACTCATTTGTGGGCAGTGGCGCGGTTTGTTCATAATCTTCAGTGGTACTGGTGGGGGAACAGAGGAATTGTCCC
>Ga0307518_10004022_pt1 | contig 10569 bp, 5 predicted proteins | sample 25_EM_MG_FD_203889 | JGI IMG/M metagenome (GOLD analysis project Ga0307518, IMG submission 203889) | Populus trichocarpa ectomycorrhiza microbial communities from riparian zone in the Pacific Northwest, United States - 25_EM | ecosystem: Host-associated > Plants > Roots > Unclassified | place...
AATTTATCTATTCGATGTACAACCAGATCATTATACATATATAGAGAATAAATAAATTGTTTTAAATAATTCATAAAAATTTTGTTCCTTTTTACTATAATAATCAAGTTTCCACATAATATAAAACATGCATATAAATCAATAATCAAAATAAAAATTAAATTGAGATAATGATTAATTCTTTAGTTTTAAAACAATTTATTATCTACTCTTAGCACAACCAAGAATAAATATCAAATCAGAATTTATATGATATTTTTTATAAAAATTTTAATAAAAAAATATAATAAAAAAGAGTTTATAAAAACAAAAACAATGTCTCAGTTAGAATAATTTTTTCATTAATGAGAAGGCCCGCCAAAGACCAAGAGGACAGCTTCAATGAAGCCATCCCAGCCGATGCAGGTGATTTCCCATCGGCTGACATCTCCTCGCGCGCCTAGCACCCCGCCTCAATCTGAACATGCACCAGACAAAGTCGATGGAAAGACGCCAGGGAGCCTTAGCAGTCGAGAAGAAAGCGCGGGAACACCCACCGCACGAGAAGAAAGGCGAAAAGCAGAGAGGGAGTGCGGTAAAGACTATGAAGCCACAGGATTCACACACAGTGTACCATATATATATATACAGTGTACCATATATATATATATATGGTACACTGTATATATATATATGGTACACTGTGTGTGAATCCTGTGTGCTCATTAAAACAGAGAGGGAGTGCGGTAAAGACTGTGAAGCCACAGGATTCACACACAGTGTACTGTGTTTTAATGAGTACTCTTATATATATATATATCAGATTGCTATATTTGAAGAAATTCTTCTATCTCAGATTTCTCTTCTTTTCCAATTGCTATATTTGAAGAAACTTTTTTTGCTGACAGAAAAGTTCGGGTAAACTATGTATTTTTTTTTATTTTTACTGCTTGATTCATCTCAGTAAAACAGCATGCTGGTTATTAAATTACTGAGATTGGTAATTTTGCATGTTATTTAATTAAGTATTTTCCTCCCATATAGGAAGTCATGATCCACCAAAATTTATTCCCTGCTAATTAGTAAAATTAATTAAAATTGCTATTAATTATGACTAAAAGATCTCGAGAAAATAATGAAGGAAAGTGCCTAATTAAAATAAGTATTTCATCATCTGTAAAAAAAATAAACATAACCTTTTATTTTTTCTCCTCCTATAAACATAAGGACTTTGTATTTCATGTTACCTTTTCTTTTAAGGAAAACTATGTATTTCAACTGACCTTTTCATTAAAACCGTGAATACATTTCTTTTCTGGAAAGAATAAAATATTGCTACCTGCATATCACTCATTTGATTCTTAAATTTTTTTAAATATTTATATAGATATTTATATGATTGTTAATTTTAAAGTTTGTAAAATTAAATTTTAGGATTTGCAAAATTATTATAAGTTAACAGAATATTCATATTTAAAAAAAAAATCATCTGTCAAGCTCTGTTCACTTTGGTCCGACATTCTTCACCTCTCCACCTGAGCTCACTTTCCCTCCTCCGCTCTAGGAAACAGCCGCCTCCGCCGCCAACTCAACCAATAAGGCTTCAATCTCCACGAGGTGCTTCCTTTTCTATCATGTTTTTTATTTTTAAAATTTACGTCTGCATTTTCATTTATTTAACTGAAATTCTTGTCCAAAGAGAGAAATTCGATTTTAATAACTAAATTAAAAAGATATATAATCGGACTCGATGAAATCGCTGCTCGTCAACGCAACTTGAAGAAAGGCGCAATCAGCCGATTCTACTATGGGTGGAGCATTTAGTATGGTCAGGGTTATTGTGTTGTCTGTTCAAAGAAAGATGTGCCTGTAAATTTGTTAAGTTAATTCTTATCAGTCTGCTCTTTAGAGTTGATGATAACATGAAATATTCATTGTTAATGCTCGTTTTCTTCGTCTTTTTCCAAGACTAAAACATCCTAGACAATCTCTTTGGGATGGGTTAGAGTTTCTGGCATCTTCATCTTCTATTTGTGCTGTGGTATTTAGTCTGCTGATATTCATTGGGGATTGAAAAGCCTCGTTTTACGACTTTGTTTTGTCTTCTACTTTTTTCTTTTTTCTTTATTCTTTTGGGGATGTGGTATTTTCCTCTTTCTTTTTACACTAATTGCTCCCTACAATATTTATTCTTTCAGAGAAGTAAATATATGCATAAATAACAAGAACAGGAGGGGAAGGGGAGTGGGGTTTGACAGTAAGTATTTGCTTAGAAGGGAATGCTTCTTCGGTTTAGAAGCACCATGAAGATTCTTTGCTTTGAATGGCCGAATACCCAGGATCCTAGCTCCTTGGCCTGAATGGTTGTGTATATTTGTTATGCATCCATATTTGGCTGAATTCTTTAATAAAGTACATGATATTAGACGGAAGTTCTTTTTAAATCTATTCAAGTCTGAATAAACTGATATTCCATTTTCCATGTTCTTGATGTGCTTTTGCTCATCTTGTCGTTCCTGACTTTCTTTTCAGGGTCTATTCTAACATGCAATATGATTTTTTTTTCTTTTTGGTTGGCCCACTGTCCCAGGCGGAGAACCTGTCATGGACACGGGTGATTGGAGAATTCAATTGCGGCCTGACTCACGGAAAAGAATAGAAGACAAAATGTATGTGCAAGTGCTGCAAAATAGTAAATTTTTTATTTATATGAAAGAAAAGGAGAATGACAAAGGGTTAATTAAAATCAGCAGGATTGCCCTGAGGCAACCTCAAGTATCACACACCTCTTTTTTTATTTTATTTTTGTTTCATCTTTTCATGTGTTTCTCATGAGAAGCAAACTTGAGGGAACGTAAAGTGCTGGGAAGTAATTTTTGTTGGAATTTCTTGTGTAATCTCTTCTTTTGATGATGACCTCTTGGATGGCTGCACGAAGCTTGTTCCACTTTTAATTTCAAGGTTAATCTATTGCTATGAGCATACGTGTTTCAATTTAAAACTCGAGTTGCAATTGAACTTAAATGAATGGTGTTGGATTTGGGCCTTCTATTTGTTTTAACTTCTACAGGGTTGAAATGATAATGATCTTAAAGTTGAAAAGCAACAGACAAAAATCAATTAGCCACAGTGGTGCATGGTTTCCTAGTTTCTCAGCATAAAGTTGAATGTTTTGTTGACCTCTCTACATCCAAAATCATATAGACAGCTACTTCTGGCACTTGCATTGGTCAATGAATACTGTAGAGTATATATTGCAGTGTGAGATAAGGTTAACTCGTTGCATTTTCATATATTGAAAAGATTTCTCTTCTTTTCTTTGTCAATTACAGCACATGTGTAGAAGTTACTCAGAGTAAATGCTATTGTAATGTTTTCACAGACTCCCCTGCTTTGCAACTAAGTCACTAATATATGAAACTCGTAGCTAGAATTTTTAGATAGAAGGGTGGCCAAGTAAACTCCTATAATCTGTACCTCTGGAATAATACAAGGAAAGGATGTCTATGTAGTTTGATGTCTTATAATACTTGACCAACTCTTGCTTATCTCATTATTTGTTTTTACTTTTTGCTAATGATTCCACACATTTCTGATATTGGTGTGGTTTATGAGTTCAGGGTTCTTGCTTGCTGCTGCTAACTTCTCTATACTTGCCTGGTCATTAAAAATGAAACGTAATGATTTGCATGTGCAGAATGGAGACATTAAAGAGGCATTTTCTATTTTCTGGTCAGGATGGGATTACAAGAACTCAAGAAATTTGCCATACGTTTTGAGGAAAAGATTTATATTACCGCCACGAATCAGGGTTCAATAATTATGATATTCTCTTGACATGAATATACACATGCATTTATGCATGTACAAATGTGTGTGTAGTGTGCCTACACTTCCTCACCGTTCATTCTGTATGCAAGGCTGATTGGGAGTTCGCATCTTTTTGTTAATTCTCTTGACTAGTGTTTTATCTAGAGTGACCAAGTTCAAGTACAAGGGAAGTGTGCAAAAATAAAATAGTGAATCAATACATAAATAATTAAATAAAAAGAGAGGAAACAGAAGTATATCCTCCCAAAAGATGAAATGATAGAGCATATATCCATTTTCCTCCTCTTGTAACATGGATTGCTCTGAGATCTAATGTTTTGTTATTAATATCTGATTTCAGTCTGATTATCTGCGTAAATATCTCTGGAGATGCTTTCAATGAAGATCAGGTCTCAAAATGCCAGGCCCACTGCCCCCATGGATCCAGTAGGTTATAATGCAGCCGAGCATTGAATTTGTAAACATCTTACCTTTTGTTTTGTTTGTCGCATTGTTATCAAACTCTTTTACATTTTATTGCGGCATATTGCTATGTGTTTAGCATGCTTTAATCAAAAAGTTGAGTAATTGATGAATGTTAGGCAAGAATATTACAGATTGTTTTTGTTTTCTGCCTCCTCCTTTTCTTTCCTCCACCTTGACAATTGTCATATTATTTTTGTTTTCAGCCGCCTCTTCTTCCCCCATCCCTGAAAATTGTCAGAGGACATTTTTATGCTTTGAATCAAATCCATCTCAATTTTTTCGCTCATAACTTTATGTGTGAACTGCATATGTTTCATTTGTCTTCCTTGTTCAGTGCCTTCTTTTTTTCTGTGACATGGTTTTCCCTTTTGCCTTTTATATTGAACAACATCCCATAGTATGCCTCTTGAAGTTCAGAATCAAGGGTTGTTTCTCCCTATCCTATTGTCCACTGATCAGTCTCAAGTATGCCAGCAGTTGGTATCACAGAACATGCAGAATTGCATGGCATCTAATGGAGTTCAAAGTTATGCTGGTTTACAAGCGGCACTGCCTCCTGTCTCTGGTGTAACCCTGACTATCCCCAACACTGTTGTCCATAATCCTAACATGCAGAGTATCCCTGGTGTTTCACAGAACTCAGTGGGGAATTCAATGGGACAAGGGATTCCCTACACTATGTTTGCCAATTCTCAGAGACAAATGCCAGGTTATGCTCTTTTTGGTAGCTTTATGTGCCACTGCTTCCCCTTATGGCATTAGAAATGCCACTGCTATTGGAACTATTGCAATCACACATGCATTTGTAAACACACCATGCCCTACAGTGCGGTGCACCAACTGTTCACCTCTCATAATGGTTCAAGTCAGCAATGCTCTTTTAGGTAGCTTTATGTGCCGCTGCTGCCACTTGTGGCATTAGTAATGCCACTGCTATTGAAACCATTACAATCACACGCATTTGTTACCACATCATACCCTCCAGTGCATTGCACCAGCTGTTCGCCCTCTTATTCTGCATTTATATGATTACATAACATTTAGATGAAGTTCTTAATACAAAAAGGACTTGTATTCCTATATAGGAAAATACTAATAGTCCTATCTAGAATAGGAAAAACCTAATGAAGCTCGCTATACTTTGGGAATAATTAAATACTAAATGGAAAATAAAACTGAGACTCGCAATATTTCATAATTTTCAGCAAGCGTTAAAATTACAGAAATACCCTTGTATATGGAAAACACACAAAAATACATGCATTCTAATATTTTGTTGTCCGCATTGAAATTTTTGTAGCATCCCTAGATTCTGCAGCACAGACTGGACATGCAAAAGGCGCTGATTGGCAAGAGGAGATCTATCAGAAGGTAATTTCTGTGATTTACTGTTTATTAGATGGAATTCATGTATGCCATAGTCTTGCAAGATTTCAATGGAAAAAGGTATCAAGAAAATAAGTGGGACTTATTCCATTGAATCATGACCACATCTAGTATTGTTGAATTTTATAGAAAATAAGGTTGAAATTCTGAATGTCTCAAGTCATAGCTGCATGTTTGATAAGGACAATTTTTTTTTTTGTGCTTAGGAGAGTATTAAAACGGGAATAAGAATGGTTGTTGATAAGGATAATTTTTTTTTGTGCTTAGGAGACCAATATTTGCTGAGCAATTCTATAATGAAAAGTTGGTGACTGATGTTTTAAAAACTGGAGATCATGTTAATTAAAAGTGAAGCTGTAGAGAAGGCAATCACTCAAATTATGATGGATGAAGAAGCAGAGGAAATGAGTAGCGGAGCAAAGAAACGGCCAGGAAGGCTGTTGAAGAAGGTGGATCTTCTTGCTCCGATTTCAATGCTTTCATTGAATAACTGAGGTGGGGTCGCCTTGAAATAGAGGCAGATGTAAGTGTTATCACACATGCGTAGAATACTTTGTTTCTACTTAGTAGTGGTTTTGGCAATTTATTTTTAGGCAAGTCTTGAGAATTGAAAGAGTAATCACACCCGAGTCAATGACCAATCCAAATCAGTTCTCTTCCTAATGGTTCAGGAAAGAGAAATGCAGCTTATATATTTAACCCAAATAAAATTTCAAATAGAAAGGCTGAGCTTAGAGACAGTACACTACAAATTAAGCACCCAATAGCTAGACATCGAAGGTAACAAATTCACCTTCTGAAGCTGGAGAACTTGCGAAAACTAGCCACCATAAAATAGTAGTAAGTATCGATGCAGTCTTCGATGAAGTACAACCACCTACATCGCCAATATGGATTGATGTAGAGAACTGCTGCAATGGTTATCACCACAACTGTGTAACATACACCGAAACTGATGTAGAAAAACTCCATGTTTATGAAACCATCATCTCCTTGTTCATCATTAGGAACTGGCTGCGACGACACAGCTTCCTCACTACAATTGTTTCGCAATGGAGGTCCACACAAGAAAGGATTTCCTTCATAACAGCTTTCATCAAAGGTCCCAAACTGATATTTTCTCTCAGGTGTTCTACCTGACAAGTTATTGTGTGCCACACTAAAAACTTCCAGTGTGGTAATTCCAGTAAGTTGTGGAGGGATGGCACCATTCAAGTTGTTGTAAGAAACATCCAAACTCTCAATCTGCTTTAGATTTGAGAATGTTGCAGGCATAGATCCAGTGAGATTGTTGTGTGATAAGTTTAATGACCGTATCTCACTTAAGTTTCCAAATTCTTGTGGGATTGCTCCTCCGAAGTTGTTATTGGAGAGATCAATACCAGACATGTAGCTGAGAACTTTCCCCTTGTAACCATAATACATATTTTTAGTTCTGAATTCTATCACTTCTTCTGTTAAGTTAAGCTGAAAATCCTTTTCCAACAAGGACACACGATCCACTAGTAGTGGACCCATTGTTTCATAATAAGCTGTTTTCATGGACGTTGATATAAAACCACCTCTGCCACCCACTATTGCTTTCTGCGAACTTTCCTTGAAAGTAAGATTGCCCAAACAGGAGGGTAGTGGACCAGAGAGCTGGTTTTGTGAAACATCCAAAATGCTTAATTGTTCTAACAAGCATAACTGAACAGGGAGCTCACCATCAAAGTGATTAGCCCTCAGAAGAAGAACACTCAATGATGAATGATTGCCAATCCAATTTGGAATAGAGCCGGTGAAGCTGTTGTCTATAAGATCCATCGTAACCAGGTAAGAGCTGTTAAAAAATCCATATGTTAATGGGCCGCTCAATCTATTTTTCGATAGATGCACATGGGTTAGAGGTGGTGGACTGAAACAAGATGGTATATATCCAGACAAGTTGTTCTCAGAAAGGTCCAAATATTCAAGCCGGCCAAGCTTACAAAAATCTTTTGGGATCGGACCCTTAAAATGGTTTTTGGACAAATCAAGTACTCCAAGGTACGTAAAATTAACAAAGCTCCTCGAAAGCATGCCTGAAAATTGATTGTTACTCAAATCCAATACATTCAATTCTTTCCACCCGTATAATGAAAAATCTGATATCTGGCCCCAAAAGTTGTTACCATTTAGGTAGAGAAATTCTAAGGTAGAAGAATTGAACATCGAGGTCGGTATTTGCCCACCCAAATTGTTGTTTGACAGCTTGAGAACCAGTATTGTTAGCTGTTCTAGTTGTACTGTAGACAATTGATTGTTGGATAAATCTAAAAATAAAAGAGAGCTAATATTTCCTAAACAAGAAGGAATACAACCTGTGAATCCATTCTTAGCCATCCTTAAAGTCCTTAGATTTGGAAAGATTAAACAAATATCTTTTGAAATTTGACCATTCATGTTGTTGTTGGAAATATCTAATTCGGCCATATTCGAATATGGGTGATCTTGCAACTGTAAAGTACCAACAAAGGAGTTGTCGCTCAGATATAGTTGCTTCAATCGTGTATTGTTCTTAAGCAACCACGATGGAAACATTCCGGTGAAGTTGTTGTGGGAGAGATCAAGGGCTTTTAAGTCCAATTGGTAATAGAGGAAGTCGGGAATTACATTGAGTGCTTCCGATGTTGGACTACTTGACAAGCGGAAAAGGACTAGTTGGAACTTTGGAATCAAATTATCAAAGGCAGCAGGTTCTGTTACTAGTCTGTTGTTCTCACTAGAAAAGAACTTGAGGCTTGAGTGGTTCAAAAAAGGCTTCATTGAAGTGGGAACTTCAAAGAGGTTATTTGATAGTGAGAGGAATTCAAGGGATATGAGGTTGGTAAGGGGACCAGATGCAATATTTCCAGTAAATTGGTTGTCAGAAACATCTAATAGTTGTAGAGTTGACAAGTTTCCCAAACAATCTAGGAGTGAACCTCCTAAATTATTTCTAGAGAGATCTAACTGCTTCAGATTCTTCAATTCACACCAACCTGTACAATTTATCTCGAAACAGTCAAAATAGTGTTGAAAGAATCTTTTATTGATGATAGTTGTTAATTTACCTTGAGCGGGTAGGGTGCCATGGAGGTCACATTCAGCAACAGACAAAACTTTAAGAGCAGGCAATGCTCCAGTGTTCTGGAGAAAGTTTATTGGGAGAGAAGTATTATCTAGATGCAATTCTTCAAGGGTGCTAGAATTGAAGAAAGTCCCTGTGAAAAAGAAAGAAGAAGAGATATGATGAAAATAGTGGTGGTACAGAATGGCCATTCCATTCAATATTATTAATTATGATTTTAAGAAACTAAACTATGATTAACCTTGACTTAAATTAGTATCCTTGAGAGAAAGGGTTTTCAGGGATATTGGCAATGACTGCAGGAATTCCAGCGTCCTTAATCCTATGATGTGTAGAATTGAAAACAGGCAATCAATTAAGTAGTGAAATTAAGTGTTATCTTGATCGAGTTCTTAAACCTATGATAAAGAATTAAGATGATTTTTGGATATAAACAACAAATTGCCTGAAAAATCCAGAGATTTCACAACTTTACCATTGACAGTCGTCGATCCTAGCAACATATTGCCTGATAGATTTAAAGACTTGAGAGAAGAAAATCCATGTAGATGTGATAAAAAGCTGTCGTTGAATATATTATTATAGCTAAGGTCCAGGTTCTCGAGTTTCCCCAAATGTGATGATATGATCTCAAAACCTGCAAGAGAGTTGTTTCTAAGAGTAAGTCATAGTTATGAGCTCACGATATGCATAATAGATAGAAACTAAAGATAATTAGAATTGATGAGATGCTGTTGTTCAATTGATAAATGATTCTCAAATTATACATAAAAAGATGGAAGCTAAGTTATGATAGACTTACAAAACGAGATAAAGAAACTTATAATTAAGATCTCATCGGTAATTAAAACAAGAATAATAATCGATCCTAGATAGCAACATATTGCCTAATTTTGCAAAACTAATTAATTTAGCAAAGCTAATTTATGAATAATAATCCATGGCAAGTTGAAATCCGTTGGTAACTTAATTCCTCTATCTATTTAGTTAGTAAGATGCTTAGTTGTCACTAATTTAGTAATTATAATTTGTTCCTCTATTTTCTAGCAAGTACTTTCCCTATTTTATCCATGGCATTAAAGAATTATAAACTTTTTCACGTTTTATTTCTCAAAGTCCAAATATCTCAAGACAGAAAAAACATATATAAAAATATATTTATTTAAAAAGATAAATATAAAATATATATTTATAGGAGAGTTTTGAAGTGAACTTCTGATTACTAATTTAATCTAAATATTACACCACTTCTGATTACTAATTCCAAGTGCCTCTTTACGTAGATATAAAGTCATTTTTGTTGATAAAGAAACAATATAATTAAGAGAATGTCATGTGAAGCATTTAGGTAGAAACTGTGTATTATACCTGATCCTGTCAACTTATTGTACGATAGATCCAAAGACTTGAGAGATGAAAATCCAGTTAGGGATGAAAAAATGCTATCGTTGTATTGATTCCACCTTAGATGAAGGTTCTCCAGCTTTTTCAACCTTGATGACAAGACCTTGAAACCTGCATGATGTTCCTCAAAAGCATATTGGAAGGAAATAATTAAACGCATAGAAAGAAATGGTATGAGGAGGAGAAAAGAAAAGGTTTCGAAGCTAAATAATTAAAAGGTTACCATAGAAGCTACCTCCAGATTCAGCTGTCAACCCATTGAATGATAGATCCAAAGACTTGAGAGTGGAAAGGTTACCATTGAAACATGACAAAATGCTTTTATCATTATTAAATCGGTTGAGACGTAGGTCAAGATTGCTCAGTTTTGATGATAGGACTTCGAAGCCTGGGAAGAGAATCATCAAAGCAAG
>Ga0307518_10004023_pt1 | contig 10566 bp, 5 predicted proteins | sample 25_EM_MG_FD_203889 | JGI IMG/M metagenome (GOLD analysis project Ga0307518, IMG submission 203889) | Populus trichocarpa ectomycorrhiza microbial communities from riparian zone in the Pacific Northwest, United States - 25_EM | ecosystem: Host-associated > Plants > Roots > Unclassified | place...
ATGTGGAATCAAGGGTGGCAGAGCCTGTAGTGGGAGATGACTGAGATGCAGATGTTGATTGTCCATGGGTGACGAGTTGGCAGCGGGATTCCTCCTGAGCTTCTTTCCAATAATCATGCATAGCATTATCAATGATCTTTAACGCCTCGTCATGCCAGTTCTTTGCATTTGGATCACCCGCCGCTTGTTGCTGTTCTTGTTCTTCAGCTCCTCCCCAAGCCATCTTAATGTAATCCAACTTGTAGTATGGATGGAGAACTGTCAAGATGATCAAAATAAAAGTGCATCAGACTCAAGTTGAACCTACTAAGTGCCAAAACATAGACCGGCTTATCATCAAGTTTATTATAATACTTTCCGATCTTGGCAAGACCATGGCCAATGGCAGAGTGGTATGGGTGATACTTCGGATCATTCTGCTTTGCTTCCCAACTTGTTTGAAGTTCTTCAAGCACTGGAATGACACGTCAGAGGGTCAGATGTTGCTCTGCTGAAAAATATTGTTGGATTGCATTGGCATCTGAGATGATGGCCTGCATATTGTTGACGTGCTCCCAATCAGCAGCTTTGAGCGTGAACACCATCCATGGGATTTGTTTATCAACATGGCCATCCCTAGAACGTTGAATAGTTGTAATGGGACCAAATAGCTCGTCTGCAGAGGCGATGAATAAGTTGATTGGCTAGAATAATCTGTATAAGTTCCTACATTAGTATTGGTAAAACTAAAGACTTCCCTGACAAAGATCATATGCATGGGCAAGCATCTTGTCTGCTGTGCCCCATCGAACATTGCTATGCAGTGGTATCGTGCGTGGAGGATCAATTCCACACCTTCCTTGAAGTGTTCTGAAATATTCGAGGTAAACTTAATCATTGATCAACAAGGCAGCCACAGAAAAGATAAATGAACCTTGATGGCCAATGCACACACAGCAGCAATCACATCAAGAGAGTCTCCAAGTACATGATTGTTGGGGAGCATAGGGTCATATTCCCAGATGGCTGACGTGGTCTCAACAGTTGCAGTTTTGGTGATGGCAGCCATGAGATTGGTGATACCTAGGTTGACGACATGTGCAAGGCAGAACAGGCGACAAGTGAATGGGTCAAATGAATAGATCCTGCATGCATGTAGAAGCCGCTCAACGGTTTCACAAGTTGTGTCATTGTTACTGGCATTGTCGGCAGTGATACAGTAAAGCTGTTGCATATTCGTCAAGTCAAATTCAACACAAAAGAAACCTTGGTCTAACCTTGCTGGCTCCCACAGAAATGAGCCCAGCCCGGTCGCAAAGCCCCACAAAATAATGCCCGACATTGTCTCCAGTGTGCGATCCCAAAATCCCCCGGAATGCAATGACTTCAGCTCGTAAAGTCCACTTTGAGGACATACTGTCAATATGGATCCAATGCACGGTGATGCCAAGGAAAGATGCCTTCGTTTGATCCACAGACCAAAGGTCCATGGTTGTTGATACACGCCCAGCTGATGTTGACTGTAACGGTTTTGCTTCAGTACATGATGGATAGAGCTACATAGAACACCCAATTACCTTGATTTCTTCCTGAATCTTCTTAAAAAACAAAGAGAATGTGTTGTGCAGGTAAATGGTGATGTTGTGAGTCAAAGGAATGTCTATCTTAGTTGCAGAGGGTTGCATGGAAACAAGGCAGTTCCGAAATGAGACTTTGTCAGCCACTGCTAGTGACTTTTGTGTGTCTAGTTGATTACCGTTCACATAGCTTTGCAAACTGACTCACCTGATTATTGCACACTACAAACTCTGCGACTGATTTCAAGACATCCTCACGTGAGAACGTCCATGCACTAGCGCCTGTCACCTTTGAAAACTGACCGTCAAGAGTCATCTTCCCAGGCACTTTTTTCTTAACCATTCTTCTTTCAGCCAGTACATTGTGTGGAATTGCGTGGTGGTTTTGCTTAATCTTCTGAGCTTCACAGTGTTCGTGATATACTTCATAGTGGCAGCAAATGTGTTGGCGGCACATGGAGTTCCCCCCCATGAAAAATGCCTTGCGCTTTCCATGTTTTGCTATCAAGTCCTCATCTGATTTGTATTGTCATAAGTCCAAGCAAGATAAGCTGCCTTTTGCATTCACTTACTTGCATACATTGCACCAGCGCCCTGCAACCTCCTCAACACTCCCATCAGGCTTGATGAACTTGACATGCACCTGATCGGAAAAGATTGTAAGTAAATCCTTTGTCTCCCCTCTCTTTGTGTGCTTCACATCAGGTACTGTAGCACAATGTTCATGCAACAAGTTGTCCTTCGCATCAATCCAGTCAAGCAAGATTGCAAGTTATTGTGCTAGTACATACCTCATCATTTCCCTGGCCCTCGCTGATACCCTCATGTTCCTTGTCCTCGACCTCCTCAATGTCAGATTCCTCGTCTCTATCCTCCACTTCCTCAACCAAAGTGGAGCTGCTGTGGTGCTCTCGTCTCTTCTTGCTTTGCCTCTTTGAGCTCTGTGGAACATCTTCGTCATTGTCTGACTCACTGTGGCCTGAGCTGGCCCTTCGTTTCCCCAACTTTCTTTTTGAGGATGTCTGGTGCTTTGGTGCACGAGACCGTGCATTTGTCCATTTCTCTTTCTGACTTTCCAGCTCATGCCCCTTTGCAGTCACAACCTTTTTTGAGAGGACTTTCGAGCTTCGGACATGACAGAAGAGAGCTGAGAGTTAGACCGGGAATCGTCCATCTTTATGTACTTGCTGCTGCATGAAATACACTGCTTTGTTTGTATGACAATTTACGTTTTGACATATTTCATCGGTCCTGGTTGGTCCTTTGTGGTTTCGGACCGGTTTCTGGGAAGACCAGTTCAGACCAGTTGCAGCAAAGTGCAGAACTGATCAAGACCGGTCCTGGTTGGTTTGGTTTGGTCTTTGATGCAAAGGAAAAAATTTAGGACTGGTTGCAGTCTCAGTCCTTTCCAAATTAGGAAAAAGACCAGACCAGACCGGACCTTAAAACACTACCATAGATGTCTGGTGAATCGCCAACATGAGTGGGGGTTACACAAAAAACTTTTTGCATGTGACATTTTTTATTTTCATCATAACTCTTTTAAATTTCAATTAATTGCTTATGTAAGACCATGATTGGATTCCACTAATGATTAGCTACAATCTTTAGTAAGACCTCAAAGGGTAAAAATAATAATATATGTAAATAGCCCCTATCTATTTTGGTGGCATTATATTGATTACCAGAAAGGGGTAGTACTGATTAGCTAATGTTGTGGAATGTTGATTACCAAAAATGCGGAGTATTGATTAGTTGTGTGTAATGAAAGTGTAATAAAAGTGTACCAAAAAAGTGTGGTGAAAGTGTACCAACAAAGTGTACTAAACATGGATCAAAAAGTGTAATGAAAGTGTAAAAAAGTGTAGTGAAAGGGTTACCAAAAAAGTGTAATAAAAGTGTATCAAAAAGTGTAGTAAAAGTGTAGTAAAAGTATACCAAAATAGTGTAATAAAAGTGTATCAAAAAGCTTAGTAAAAGGGTACCAAAAAAGTGTAGTGAAAGTGTATCAAAAAAGTGTAGTAAACATGTATCAAAAAGTGTAATGAAAGTGTACCAAAAAGTGTAGTGAAATTGTACCAAAAAAGTGTAGTGAAAGTGTATCAAAAGAGCATAGTAAAAGTGTACCAACAAGTGTAATAAAAGTGTACCAAAAAAGTGTAGTGACAGTGTACCAAAAAAGTGTAGTAAACATGTATCAAAAAGGGTAATGAAAGTGTACGAAAAAAGCATAGTGAAAGTGTAGTGAAAGTGTGCCAAAAAAGTGTAGTAAAAGTGTATCAAAAAAGCATAGTAAACATGTATCAAAAAGTGTAATGAAAGTGCACTTCAGTCAACTGCCATTTAGGACCTATTAGGCTTGTATATTTCTACAGATGTATCTACCTATGAGGTCCTGACAGGTTGGAAATTCCCAGCTACCCATGAAGATTCTCCATTCTCCAGCACCATGCATGGGGATTCTCCAGAGGCCTATTATAATTCTCCAGCACTATGCTTGGAGATTCTCCATAGCCCTATTTTACATCATTGGAGAAATGTATTTATCCATAATTATCATAATTATTTAATTATTTAGCAGGTGGCTGGGGTCCAAATTGGACTTTCTCCAAGGCTAAATAGGCCTTTCTTTGAGTGCATATGGGACTTTCTCCAGGATTAAATGGGCCTTACTTTGGGTGCATATGGGACTTTCTCCAGGCTAAACAGGCCTTTCTCTGGATGTAAATGGTACTTTCTCCAGGGTTATATGAGTGTTACTTTGGGTGCATATGGGACTTTCTCCTGGGTTAAATAGGCATTTCTTTGTGTGCAAATAGAGGCATTCTTCAGAGTAATCAAGCCATGTTCTGAGCATCAATAGGACTTTCTCTGGGGTTAAGTGGGCCTTTTTCTGTGTGCAAATAAGACTTTCTTCAGGCATAATAGGACCATTTTGAAGTGCAAAAGGGACTTACTCCACACTAAATAAGATCTTTTCTGAGCACAAATGGGACTTCCTCTGAGTTAATGGAGAACTCCCAAGGTGGTATGGAGGATCACCTTGTTGGTGAGGAGAATTGCCAGGGTGGTGTGGAGAATCTCCATGGTGGGGTGCAAAGAATCTCCATGACAGTGTGGAGACTTGTCAAGACTGGTTCTTCACCAATCTGATCTCTACGAGGGGTCTGGGGGTCAGGGGTTGGCCTAGCAGTAAGACCAAGATGTGATGTAGCATAGTTGTGCTTCCTGAGTGATAGGAAGGCTGACCGAGGGTTATACAGAGTGTCCGAGGGTAAACAGTCAGCAACCGAGTACTTGCACAAGGACTGAGACAGAGAGTGCAAAGGAAGAACAAATGAGAAGTATCTTATTCGATATTCGAACTGAAACTACAACAGACCAAGTATCTAGGTATTTATACTGAGTGGAATGGACAAGGCAATGTACAGGAGGACAGGATTACCAATGAACGACGAGCACAGTTGCACTGTGCACTGAGTAAGTATGGTAAGTGCAATAACCGGATTACCAATAGGTATGGTATTAGTAATGAAATGGGACGGGAATATATAGTAACTGGAAATGAGAAAGGAAACATATTAGGTGGTACTCCGATGAAAAGGAGGACAAGTCCAATGGGAGGAGGTACAACTCTGAAAGGAGGAGATCCAAGTCCAACTTAGAGGAGGACAAGTCCTACAGGGGAGGAGTTCAGCACCTGAAGAAGAGGAAGGAAGACATAGGGGGTGAGGGCGTCGGCTTCAGCTTATGTGCTGCGCCCTTGGACAGGCTCAGCCCTCGTATTTCAGAGGAGTGGAGTTACAATGGAGGAGTAGGAGTAGGAGTAGGAGTTGAGTCAGAGGAGGAACTTAGAGTCAGGCAGAAGCAAGATGAGGATGGGGCTTTGTTGATATTTGTACTAAGGTACAAGGAAATACACTGAGACTTATATACTAACTGAAAGGACAGGATCCTTGTGATAAACACAAGACATGTGAAAGGTGGAGTAGGAGAAGCATATGAGGGGAGGAAACACATGGAAGGGGTAAACACATGGAAGGAGTAAGTAGCAACAGGGTGACAAGTAAGTGACAGGAAGGAAACACTGCAAGCATTTCCCAATGTTTCATGACAAAACATTGTAAAAAAAATAGAAGAAAGAGATACTCTTTTATTTACAATTTTGTTCAACAAAAAAGACAAATATCATACAGCATGATTTTTATCATTTTTTATGTTGAGAGTATAAAATATTTAACCTTTTTCTTTTGCCTGTCCCTTGCAAAACAAATTAAGAAATAACAATGTAAATTTTCCCACAACAAGCATTTTCAAATTTCTGCAGTGAAAAATTGAATCAAAAGATACTCTATTCTACAAACATAAATGTTTAGGAAATATGCTATATATTTTTGGTTATAACACTCTAGCCAGCCAATCAGTATCCAGGAACAATTATGTTTCTTGAAGAAAAATCTATTGTTTTCTTTCAACATATTTCTAGAAATAATATGATATCTTATTTCTAATAAAACATACTGAAATTCTTGCTATGAAAAAGTTACATTTTCTTTTCTTTATTTGTTTTTCAAGGAACAGGCAGAAGAAAAAGGTTAAATTTTTTATAGTTCTAACATATGAAATGATCTCAAATGATGTTTTGTCAAAGAAAATGACAAAATGATGCTGTATGATATTTGTGTTTTTTGTTAAACAAAATTGTAAATAAAAAAGTATCTCTTTCTTCTATATTTTTATAATGTTTTGTCATAAAACATTGAAAAATGCTTGCAGTGAAACAGGGTATGTACCTGAAGGTATGACAGAAGTGGGCTGGATGGACCAGAGGAACAGAGTAGGAGTTTGGAGGAGAAACATTGGAGTTGGTAGGAGATATGTCGGAGCTAATAGGAGATACATCAGAACAAATAGGAGATGTGTCAGAGTTGGCATGGATGTGACATTAGGTTATCAAACAGAGAGACAGATTGGACAATGCACTCACTGCTCAGTGGCACTACAAGACAGATAGAGAGAAATGGAAAAGGGGAGTACATACTATAAACAGGCAGTGAACATGTGGACACGATTGGGCAACAGGGTACAGGGTGATTGGGTGTCATGGTCATGACAGTATCCCCCTCTTAGGGCCAAGCCCACAAGGCTGCAACATGTATTCCACACCAATTGTGTGCGACCATTGTCTGGGTTTGAAAATCGGTTAGGGCATATAAGACTGGCCTTTGGTGATGGTAACCCAACAAATCCTCTTCTTTCATAACTACTTGATTAACCATGTCTACTGGCAATACTGACAATGTCAACTGGATGTGCGCCCCCTTGCCTGAATTGGAAGGGAAACTGACTGACTCGATACAAGTACAAATCACCAAGTTTGACAAGCAATTGCGTCAATGACAGGAGCTTTTGATGAGGCAGGCAGCTGAGCAAGAGGTGAGAAGGTTGGCAGAAGAAGCCACCAAGAAGAAGGCTGAGGAAGAGGCAAGGAGGGTCGCTGAAGAGAAATGGAGGGCTGAGAAGCAGGTGAAGAAGGTCGCCAAGGAAAAGGCACTGGCCAACTTCGAGGCAAGGCGCAAGGCCAAGGCAGAGGTGAGGGCAAGGGAGAAGGCCCCATCACTGGCAGTGGGTGAGGAGATGCAGGCTCAGTTGGGGGCAAAGCCCAAGGTGTGTGAGTGATTGTCTCTTTTTGATTTCACTGACTTATTGCTTGATTAGCCTTGCCAGGTGACTGCCTGTTCCAACACAGGCATCATGGGGTTCAAGCCCCCTTGTGACCGATGCAGGCAGAGCAGCAACAGCAGTGGGTGTGAGCTGGCCAATGGTGTGTGCACACCGACATGCAGTCAGTGCCAACACTTGAAGGTCAAATGCACCTTTGGTGTATTGACCGTGGCAATGGAGTGAGCAACAAGTGGCAAGAAATGGAAGGAGAGTGAGAAGATGGTGGAGATGAACACGTCACTGAGAGGAGGGGAGAAGCACAAGCAGATGAAGAAGACAGTTGCGAATGCCACAAGTACCAAGGAGATTGAAATTGCTATGGGTGGCTTCTTGGTGGCTTGGCCCTCCAGTCGCCATGACTCAACCATAACACAAGGGAGCTGGCAAAGCTTGGTCGAAAGGTGGAAGGGGTCACCTGGGAGACAAAGAGGGTGGCAGACACAAAGGACCAAAAGGGCAAGGGCAAGGCAATGCCCAAGGAAAGTGAGGAACAAGAGGAGTCAGATAGGATGGACAGGGAGGATGGAGAGGACGAGGAGTCAGGGGACGAAGATGGGGATGTTGAAGTCGCAACGTGCACCCGGCATAAACCATCGATGAAGTGCACACAAGACTGCGACCCATGTTAGTGTAGACTTAGTAATAGTCCTCTTTAGAGTAGATGTTACATGTCACACATCACACATCACATGTCACAGTCACATGTCACACTATTTGTTATATATAAACAGTGGACATTGCTTATATAATATAACAGCTCTTGACCAGCTACCGCTATCATCTCAGGTTGTACACTCCACCCAACAGGTGAGTTGGAGTAGCAGTTCCTCTATGTATATAGGTATTGCTTCAACAGGGGAAGGCGAGTCCAAGTAAATAGTTGGACAGCACTATTGTATTTAGTTTTCTTTTTCTTTTGACTTTGTTTTGTACACTTTCAATAGACTTAGTTTGGTGATTGGATGACTTAGTGTGAGAGGCTTTTTAAGGGGCCTGGCTTAGTTGAATAGGCTTTGTGATAGTCGGTGTAGGGGGTGAGTCCCTTGAAGGCGCAAAAATGGGTGTCTGCCCAAGGAGACCTGGTCTGGCTTGACTAGGGGAGCTAAGGAGAATAGAGTGCAGGAGTGCACTCAGAGGTTCTGGGAGTCGAGAGCAGAGTAGGGGTGAGGAGTGCAGCACAAATGCACAGGGAGTGCATGACTAGGGAACAGGGAGGTTGCCTGGAGGGTGTAGACTTGTCCTAGGGAGAACTGGGAGTAGTGGGAACCACCAGAAATTGTCGGAGAACTGAATAGGGTCATCTAGGGTCGTCAGAAAACAAAGGAAGAGTGGCAGGACATGAGAGAAATGATAGGGAAGAGTGGAAATGACACGACTCGCACTTAGACACTCAGATGGGGCAGAAAAGAAACTTCTTATTTTTGTGAGGACTAGGGCTATATACTAAAGCCTAATCCAGGGGAAAGGGTGCAAGCAATCTGAAGAGAAGGAGAGAGGATGTTAAATCTGGGTCCACTCTGGACAAAGTCCAGATGAAATCCGGTTAAGAACTCGAACGAGAGGGAGGCAGGGGTTGGCCTAGGCTGGGAATTGCTCAGGGGGCAGAGTAGACTGATTGGGTACAACAACAGAAGTAAAGCGTTGACCCCTTGCATGGATTCCAGTCAAGACAAGAGAGCAGGGACAAGAGATACGGAGTGGGTGACTTAGTTGATTTCAGACTAAAGATACAGGACTGTCAAGACCATGTCCAACTCCGGACTCTTATCCGGTTACTCTGGTTGCATCGCAGCTCTACAGCTCAACTCCGGACCTCTGCGCATCACTCCAGTCCCGGACATGCACATACCCTTCCGCTAAGTGTGATCCTTTGCATTAGTCTCAATCCAGTTGCTACCATACTTCCCCGTCTACCCTGTTGTACCGTGAGTTCCCTGTGCTCCGTTTATACCTTCTACCTTGTAGTATTTTCTCCGGACCTTACTTATTTTCATCGGACCTGACCTAGTCCCAACTCCGGTTATTCCTTGTCCGCCCTTTGGGCTGTTTACTTGTCACCGTAAATACTCGACCCTAGTTCTCCATAGTATAAGTACCCTGTACTCTGTCCTGTATAGTCAGTCTGAAATCAACTTAGTCTCTACTCCTGTTCTGTCTGTCTCTGCCTGACCGGAACCTACGCAAGGGATCAACGCTCGATCCCCTTGTTGTTGAATCCAATTGGTCCCAACTCTGGCCAGACTAAACCCTTGTCCAGCCTCTGCCCTTCTCCTTCGTCCGTTTATGTCTGGACTTGACCAGACCTCCTACCGGAGTAGACCCAGACTTGACAAGGACCGAGTACAGGACTTTATATATGGAGATGGAAGTAACCTGAGTGTATACAGTGACAAGTAAACAACCAGAAACTGGAACAAGGGCATGAGAGTAAAAGGAATAGGTCAGTAAAATAAACAGGGACAGGAAAATAACCAGGGAGTCTGGCTTGAAGCAAACACGGGGAACTGGAAGCATACAGGGACGACAGAGCAAGTGTAGGAACAATGTGGTAAGTGGAACTAAACTGGATTGGAGAAATGACTAGGGTTGAGTACGGACTTAACAGATACTATGTGTGCGAGCCTAGTCCGGGACTGGGGATGAAGCACAAGGGCCAGGATTGAGCTGTAGAGCTGCGACGAAACCGGAGTAACCGGGTGAGCGACCGGAACTGGGCATGGTTGTGACAGAGGATGACAGCACTAAGAGGGAACGTAATACTAACATAATGACAGCTGTCAGGGATGCTAAAGCAAGGGAAAGGGCTCAGGGACACAAAGGCAGAAGCTAAAGTGACAGGGAGAGAAGCAGAGAGAAAACCCTATGTAGCACAACCCTATGCAGTGCGACCTGATGCAATGTGACCCTATGGAGTGAGACCCTAGCAGGGAGAGTGACACGACCTGATGCAGTGTGACCCTATGGCACTTCAGTCACCACCCATTTAGGACCTATTAGGTTTATATATTTATATACCTAAGAGGTCTTACTGGGTCAGGTATTCCCAGTGGGTGCTGGAGAAAGTATTTCTCCATGATTAATTGATTGGGGAGTCAATTTCATGGAGTGTCTGGGGTCCAAATGGAACTTTCTCCACACTAAATGGACCATAATTCAAACCATAATATATTATTACTTCACAATAAATAGGGTTTTCCCCAGCCTAAATAGATTTTTTCCAGGTGATTAATGTGGTATGACTGGAACTTTCTCCAGCCTAAATAGACCATTTTTTCAGTGATTGATC
>Ga0307518_10004024_pt1 | contig 10565 bp, 14 predicted proteins | sample 25_EM_MG_FD_203889 | JGI IMG/M metagenome (GOLD analysis project Ga0307518, IMG submission 203889) | Populus trichocarpa ectomycorrhiza microbial communities from riparian zone in the Pacific Northwest, United States - 25_EM | ecosystem: Host-associated > Plants > Roots > Unclassified | place...
TCCGAGTTCGACTTCGAGAACAACATTGTACCTAAGGCTCGATGATGTCGCAGGATGGTCCCGTAGACCTGCATCATAGGCTGTGTGCTGGTCCATGCCGCGGAGGATTTAGCCTAGGTCATTTTGACACGGAGGCTTCCAAATGGCGAGAAAAAAGAGAACGAGATTGTCCGGCTTTCCATAGTGCCGGACGTGTAAAGCGAAGTTGCCATACTTGCCCATCTTTATTTGATCTTAACCCTACTGTCCGAGCCATTTAAACTGGCATAACGCTCGAGTACACCTCTCCTCATACTAACTGTTATGCCTTCTTTGCGTCTTGGAAGTACCGCACCTGATTTTGAGGCCCAGACGACCACAGGCCCCTTCAGATTCCACGAATTCATTGGTGATTCCTGGGTAATCTTCATCTTGCCTTACCATAGCAACAGTTGACCTCCTCCAGGTCATTTTATTCTCTCACCCGGGTGTTTTCACACCTGTCTGCACCACCGAGTTCGGCGAAGTGGCCCGTCGTGCGAGTGAATTTGCCAACCGAAACGTCAAAGTCATCGGAATCTCTTAGCCTTGAGGATCACTACAAGTGGATCCAGGACATCAACGACTATGGCTCCAAGGTCGGTCCCACCGACGTCCGGTTCCCTATCGTGAGTACTTACCCATTTGATCATTTGTCACTTCACTTGGTATCCGAATCCAGATCGCCGATGAGGATAGGGAAAATATCCACTTTTTACGACATGCTTGACGAGCAAGATGCCACAAATCGCGATGTCAAAAGTCTTCCTTTTACGGTATGTTCCCTCCGCTGAAGAAGCCCAAAGCCAACTCATCTGCTATAGATTCGCACAGTCTTTGTGATCGACCCAAAGAAAGCTATTCGTCTTACAATCTCCTATCCTGCGTCAACAGGCAGGAATATCGATGTGATTCTGCGGTTAGTGAACCAGGCACCTACATGAGAGATTTGACCGATTCGAAATTGACCAGTGTCATTGACTGTAAGCAATCATTGCTTTGCCCCCGATATTACCCGGGACGTTGACCACCCCGATTGTTGGTCGGCTTTACAGCTCGGTGACAAGCACTGTGTCACCACGCCAGTAAACTGGAAGAGGGGCGAGGGTGTCATCGTTCACCCAGCAGTCTCCACCGAGCAAACCAAGGAGCTGTTCAAAGATGTAACAGTTCACAAAGTGCGTGCCTCCTCCGGAATACGTAGATTGTCGTTCACACTAGTCTAATAGCCGTACCTGAGAACCATACCTTACCCAGCGTGATGCATTGAAAGGAGTGAAGGGAACATTTCTACAGTAATTTGTGTTCCCCACAAGATATTGAATCGGTTTGATATATAAATCATTTGGAAGGTCGGAGGAGGATGTGCACAACAACCGGGTACAAGGACGCGAAATGAAGGGACTCTTTGGTTATCATGGCCTGCCGCACGCGCTCCACAGGGAAGAGATGAACTGGACTCATGAAAGGTGTGGATGCGTTGCCCGTCTCGTCGGCTGTTTGGGTCTTGTCGAGTGAGCCGTTCTCATTCCACATTCATTCCCGTTCCTACTATTATTTGTTTGATCTACCTTCTCCCTGACAAGTAAGGTGTGACAGTATGGTGAGTTTGATTAAGATGTAAGCACTCGCAAACTAGTAATCTTTCGTGAGGTTGCTGAGGCAATCAGATTCTGCGAAGGTAACCAGAAGGTGGACATAAAGCAACGAGCACATAGTGTGAAGCTACTGCAATACATACTGCGTAGCAAGGAACATGACAAAGGGACCTCGGGGGAAATACGTGTCGCCACTAACTAGGAAGATATGACAAGTGTTGCCGCACTGGCTATTCCAAACCAAGTCCACCAACTTAAATCACAACCAATCGCAAAGCTAGAGTGATAAGGTAGACCTCAAGCACTTGCACACTTGTGCAGTCTCTGGGAATGCCTTGGACTTAAAGAGTAGTCTCCTAAGTTTCAACGTCCATCCTCTCCTGAAATATTGACCGTCACGTTGCTAGGATAAAAAGGAGCACCTCTGCCTACGTATAAACATACATCCAAGTACATAAAGCGAGAACAAGAGACAGCATCAATCAGATTTCCAAGGTAGTAGGACAGTACGACTTCTCCGCAAAGGGCTGCTGCACCAATTTGCAGGATCACATTGTAAAAACATGAATGTCTTTCAAATCTCCATCGGCAAGAGCAGGGTACTACCAGCAAATCCGATCAATTCATCGTCTCCCGATCAATGAAAAGGGCACATCACTCACTGCGAGACCCACAATCCTCTCCTCGTCCAACATAACACCAGAATACTTCTTGTCCCCCATTCGCGACACCACGCGATACGGAAGCGTAGTCTCGAATGGCTCAGGGAAGAACAACGGACGATCTACGACAGACGCCTCTGAGACGAGTTGAGCGGGCGAGGAACGCTGACCGTCCGTCGATTCTCGTTGGATTTGGACACTGAGAAGGTCTAGTCGGCGTAACTTGCGGAGCTCTTGCATTACTGGACCAGAACCGGCGTCGGTACTGCGTCCACCAAGTAGTCCCTCTTCAGCAGGTCTCGTTGCCTGGGCCTCGTAAGGTTCTCCATTTAGCCTCTCGCTCGCATGGGCTACCGTGTGGTTGCGCGAAGCCACCTCTTCTTCCGATATATCAAACTCATCATTGTCCGACGCATAGTACTGGTTTTGGCGCACGGTATCCTGTACGTTAAAGTCCAGAACGCATATACGCGTATTTCCCGCCTGTCCTCCCCAAGGTAACACGACCTTACTGCCGTGTACGTACCTGATGGAGCTTTACGATTGTGCTCTCTTATGGCACCGAAGTGTCACGAGGTAAGTGTAACGCACCTTAGCCAATCGAATGGACTCGAGTTGTGCAGTATATATCGAGTGTTTTCCCGTCCCCATTGGGCCCACGGAACATCAATCCCCTGTGCCAGGTATTCCGTAGTCTCTCCCATAGCGTCGAGAGAGTCTTTCTGTTCACTCTTGTGCCTCTTCACATATCCGTCGAGCACTTTGTTCTTCAGGAAAACACAAAACCTTATTTGTCGCATCAGAGCATCTGGGTTCGGGTTAAGATACTGCACGGCGAGAACGTGCACTCTCTCCTCGTTGGAAGCAACAAACGGTCTGTTGGAAAGAGGACGCGCCATGAAGGGACCCGTATGTGTTTGAACGGCCAAAGTTTGAATGTGTGGGAGGGTAGGTGGAAGATAAAGCGAGGCAACATGGGCCATTTTGCAGTTGGTGTTGGCGATAGAATGATTGCCTAATCGCAAGTGTCGGGAACGGTGGTCGGGGCTAGGCGGGGCTGAAGTAGCAGGGTCGTCATCTTCGAACGTGAAGATCTCGATAGAACCAAAGCCGCGGCAGGACGTAATGAAGAAGGAGCGATTGGAGATGAACGCAAAATCCCATGTACCCGGGGGGATGCTAACCTGGTCCTGTAAACGCAGCTAGAGAATTAGTGCATCATCCAGACAGTGCATGTACCCACCACCATGACCTTTCCCGTCTTCCAGTTCCACAATGTAATATGAGGCCGTTCAGGGTCAATACAATAAAGCATACCAACGACGTCATCGACAATGGCCATGTATGCACCCGTAACCGGGAGAAAGACAGGCATGCTCAACTTGGGCAAACGAGCCTCGGGATGAACCTCATTCGTCGAGAGCGTTCGAATATGTAACTCCAGCATACCAGGTACAATCAACACTGGCCTATGCTCACATCATCAACCAGTGAGCATCCCGGCGACATCACGACGTACATGGCATCATCTTCGTATCCCTTGAAGAGGATGATCAAATCCTGCGACGGGTCAATCGCAAAATCGCGCGTAGGCAGCCCAATGTCTTCCCTGCTGAGCAAGCGCCCGGCGGAGTCAGCAGAGGACGGCAGCCACATTGCAGTGAGATGCCGCGAGCTGAACCGGTGATGCCGCGAATGGTGAGTCTTGCAGAATACGCCCCCAACGAGCTCATATGCGTGACAAGGACCGGGCATTGACACGACGATATTGGAGGACCAGTTAAGTGTGGCCCAGGCCTGGCGCAGGGCACGTAATCTGGCGAGGCGCTCGCCGATGGAGACTGGGCTCGGTGGGCCGTCTATCATGCCGTCGAGGGTCAGTTCGATCTGGTATTGGAGTTCGACAGAATCATTGATGATGGCTTTGATGCTGCAGCAGACCTTCGAGTATCACCGTATCAGTATCGTGTTGTACGAAAGATGCTGAGTAGACCCACTGCAGTACAGCGCAGGATCGTCCGAGTATCAGTGAACCGTAAGATGGCAATCCATAGTTCAGGTGGAAGGTCGAGCAGGCTGTGTGGAGCTGCGTTGACTGCTATATCGCCGCGAGTGCAGAGGGGCGCCAACATGATAGGCTGTATCCCAGGTGACCGGGCATCGAAAGGTTTTATACTACATTTGAGTCCCACGAACGAATACACATGATAAACACTCAAGTGTGCATATTGACAACTACTCTGATCCATCCTCTCCCATGACCTTCGCAACCCATTCATTCGCCTGGGTCACAGGGGCCTCGTACACCGCAAACGCCGTCCTCTTCCCACCCGCAACCGCACCAATAGCACTTTCCACTCCTTCCCCATCCCCATCCCCACTCTTCCGATGCGTCCGCGCAACTCCCCCACCCGCAGACCACCCCTTCCCTCGCCCCGAAAACACCCCCTCGCTCCTGTCAAGTAGCATCTCCAGATCCTCGTCGCTTAGTATACCCCGCTTCCCCTCCCTTGTTGCAGGCACAACCTCGATCTGCTCGCTCTCCAGCTTGAGCAGCGAAGTAGCCATCTCCCCCAGTGCCTCCACCTTCGTTCGCCCCACCTGTCCCGGCATCTTGAATTTTCCTGGCAGCACGGCCCAGTCAGCAGACACGGCCCATAGCATAGACCAACTCACCCTTGGCGATCACGAGTGCCTCCAGCTTCCGCTTCTCCCCAGCACGGTGCATGATCCGTTCTTCGATCGTATGGGCAGTCACAAGGCGGAATATCAGTACTGGTTTCGTCTGCCCGATTCGGTGTGCACGGTCTTGGGCCTGCACATCCATCTGTGGATTCTGCAGAGCAAAGCCGATCAGCACATGTCATCCAAGCCCTTTACCCACATACCCAGTCCTGGTCATAGAAGATCACCGTGTCTGCTGCAGTCAGATTGATACCTAGTCCGCCCGCACGCGTACTCAGAAGGAACAACCAGGGTGCGCTGGGCCGGCCGCCGCCTCCCTGAAAGGCATTCATCTGCTTGCGGCGTTCCTGCGGATCAGTCTGTCCATCAATACGACAGATATTCCACCCTTTCAATTCTATTGCCCATGTCTTTTCGTTCGGAGAAAATCGGCAGTGAGCAGAAAACCGGGGATACGACCACAGATTCCCTCACCTCAATGATATCGAGCATCGTCGTGAATTGGCTGAATAACAATGCCTTGTGTTTTCGCGCGAACAGCTCGTCTAGCAACCGTTCTAAAACCATCATTTTCCCACTACTGTCGACGAGCTCTTCTGCTGTCGCCGATCCCGAGTATAGTTCAGCCTCCGTTATGCCCGCGTCGAAGAGCAAGGGGTGAGAGCATGCCTTACGGAGCTGCATGACCGTGTTTTGTAGTCGCAAGTTATTGATGCCTTTGGCTATGTAAAGGAATTAGTTTGGGTTCGCTAACATATTCACTTACATACCGTTCTCGCGCTGTCGGTGCTGCCTGCCCAGCTCCGCCACATCGTGTTCAACCACCTCTGGCCGATCCGGCTCTCCCTTTTCAAGCATTTCAAAGTACTCGTCATCATCACCATCGAGATTATATCTGCGGACCACACCCAACTTCCGGTCCCTCAACATGCGTGGCGCATCGACATCGATTTGCACCTTTCTCTCGCTATCTGCACTAGCATTTGGGTGCGAAGCCCCGCGCGCCAAAAGCAGGTTTCTCAGCGATCCTTCTACGATGGCATCGTAGATCTCTCGTTGTTGCACGCTCAGAGGGACATAAATAACATATTCCTTTTTCGGAGGTAGGGTATGACCGAGGACATCTGCCTTGAGGCGGCGCAATAAAAAGGGTTTGAGGATTCCGTGGAGGGTATGAATAAGATGTGTGGACTGGGTTGACGAGAGGCGAGATTGGAGGGTACCAAGGTTGAACCTGATAGACGTCAGGAGGGTGGGGTGTAGACCGATTCAAGGACATACCATTCCTGGAAGGTATCAAGGTCGTCGAAGATATCAGGCAGTATAAAGTTAAGCAACGACCATAGCTCCGCAAGATTATTCTACCGACAGTGAATGAGCGCCGCGACCCCACATGAACCACTGCTTACGTGTAATGGTGTGCCCGTCAAAATCATCCGACCAGCACTCGTATAACGCTTGATTTCCTGAACAAGGCGACAGTTGAGATTCTTGAGACGATGACCTTCGTCCACTACGATGTATCCCCAGTTGTATTTCGAGAGATGGAGTTGGTCGCGAATGATCATCTCGTACGTTGTTACCACCACTGGAAAGGTTTCGCGCGTCTGGAGAGAAGAGTGGGTATAACGCTTGCGGGGGGTATCTTTTTCCTTCTTCTCACTCTCTTCGTCATTGTCATCATCTGATTCGACTTTGCGCTTTCTCGCAGTGTTCCGTGACACGGTAGTTGACCTCCTTCCCTTCTTCTTTTGCTGTTGCGGTTCTTTTACCATCACTGACTCGAAGGGACGTGCTGCTGTCTCTGACCCATCGTCTGGTTGGCGCATGACCGTGCGGCGAAGTTCGGCGCGCTCTGTGGGTGAGCCGTGATACATGCAGACTGGGATCTGTTGGATGATGTCATGTATGAAGTGCAAGAAAGAAGAAAAAGAGTGACAAACTGCAGGTGCGAAGCGATGGAATTCTTCTATCCAATTATGAAGGACACTAAGCGGACACACGATGAGGAATGGCCTAAAATGGCCCAACTCGCGTAGATGAGCATTGAACGCGATAGTTTGGAGGGTCTGGTAAGTGGTCAGACCATTGGTGAGTGTATGCACAAAGTATCACCTTGCCAAGTCCCATCTCATCCGCTGTGGAGTGTCAGCACGCATACGACAAGATGCACTACGGACCGCTACCTAGTATACCCGACACACCATTCTTGTCCAGTGAAACCATCCATTCGACACCTTCAAGTTGGTAGTCCTTCAGCTGTGCGCCTGTAATAAGAGATGGCTGGATGTACTTGGGGCGCGGCGCAGACGCGTCGGGCGCGGGCTTGGTTGTGGCGACCGCTTCTCCGTGGTCAGGTTCGTCGTCTACACGTGCTCTCTTCCTCCCTCGCTGCACGCGTTTTCGTGTCGAGATGGGCTTTGAAGCTGCCACCGCCGCGCGTAATGCGGATGTGTGTTTCTCCTTGTCCATTTGTTCACCTAGGAGTTGAGAGTACGTGGATGATTTTTCGAGGAGCCGCTCGAGACGCGATAAGCGGTCACGGAATTCCTGTGTGCTGTCAGATTGCGTGTTTGAGTGTACCGTCGACGCGTACCTCGTCGTCATCGTCGCCCAAGAGTGCCTACACGAGTGAGCGCGTCAACACGCGTCTAGTAGTTATGCTCACCTGTTCACTTGGTGGCGGTGACGAAGCAGGGGTGCTCTCCTCGACTGAGGACATGGCAAACGACGGTGATGGACTGCAGGACATGGTAATAGAGAAATGAGCATGCTGACTAATGCATCTGTTCTTCACTTCGAGTCCGACTACTTAGGTGATTTTGTTCAGCCTATCTTCAACAGCCATCGTTGTCATAAGCCCACTCATCTTGAAAGTATATGACCCTCAAATACTCAGGTGAAGTTGCCCATGCAGTTGCTTATTGTATTAAGTAAGTAATACAACTTGTACCATTTGCTGGCAGATACAATACAGGTTAATTGACATGTCTGTAGATTCCTTACTGGTTCCCCGAGTTGAAAATGATGGCCAACACCATTGGATGTAATCTCGCGCGAGAGACAGACTAATGCACTTGAGTCACTAAAGTGTGCAGGTGCCATCGGCACAAGTACTCCCATCGGGACAGCCTTAATGAATCCCATGGTAAGTCTAACACAAATAATTTGTTATTGAATCCAAGCTCTCACATGTCACCGTCTTTCCGTAGCAACAATGCGAACCTTCGGGGCAGCACGAGGTGAGAGTGCACAAAGCTGTGCAGAAAGTGGGTGGGCGAGTTGTTTGCCAAACTGAATGACATGGGTCACTCACTGTCTCCCTTAGAGGCACAAAGAGTGAATCGCCCCCTAAGCGCGACAGCGTCGTTTGTCTGCATGCGCGGGATGCTGTCGGCAGCTACAACAGCAATGTACGAAAAGAACAGCGAGGAGGTGACACCGAGAAAGCGGACCATTTCGATGGTCAGAAGAGAAGGACTGTCTGAAGAATGGTGCCCCATTCATTTGCATTTTATACATGGAAATGGGATAAACCGGGCTCGAGGGTTTTTTGATCCCTGCACATGTATTTTACATGCGCTATCCTGGAATTTGATCAGGCAAACTTACGAGGATTCCCGAGCCTCCAGGTCATTCGTTGTCGGAATATTATTAGTTGCTACGTCACAAGACTCATTATTAGTTTTGATATATTGACCATTCTACCTACAGACAAATACTTTGTAGTCGTACCGTGTATATTCATCGCGTTTGGACCTAGTTCGCACCCACCAATCCATCGTGGTCACCCCGATTGTCCCAGCCCGCGAATTCTAACATTCATATGGCACTGTCGGAGGCTTACCCCAGTGGCACCGCTGTGATAGTGTTTCAGGTGCAGAAGACTAGTGACATCATGACGTGTTGTCAGTCCAACTCAGGCATAAAGATGTGTATGTATCTACCGTTATTTCATGTAGTCTGCTATACCACTGTTATTCACGGGAAATGATGTTATGGCTAACCCTCCAAAATAGATTTCGACACAAAATTCAAATCAATCAAATACAGGGATACAAGCCAAAATAGAGAGAGCAGTTGCGTATGGTTTACATTAAACGAGACGCAAATAGTACAACAAACAGCCTACAGAGGAACCCGGGCATTGTGGAACAGAATTACTAAACTTGGCCATGAACAGCCCAGTGCTGAGGGGCACTGAAGCACTGTATATTTGGTCTGAGCCAGTGAGCTAACTAGCAATGCATCCTAACTTACCCTGCCCCACTTAAAACAAGCTCAAGGGATCGGTGCAATCAACGCGGTCACGGCACATGCAGCCATGCATGTTCCCAGGGCCGCGTTGCATCCAAGGATCATAGGTGGGGCAGCAGGAAGAGCAACACCAAAGGTAAAGCCCGCAGCGGTGTAGCAGGCGACAGCAAGGCCGTTACAGCCTGCGATGAATTCACATTGAAGTCAGGGACAATGACGAACGGGAAGCATACCAGTTTGGCACAGAGCGTAAGCGAGAGGGCCCGCAGTGACAACAGGGGTAGCAGCGAGAGCAGTAAGAGTAGCGAGAGCCTTGAAGTTCATAGTACTCTGTGATAATGGCTTCTTAGGTGGTGGTGGTGGTGGTGGTTTGAGGGAAAAGTGGGCTTTAATGTTTAGATCGCATAGTCGCCCTTTATATATGCAGCCAGCATCTGTATCATCCAATTGGGCGACACAGCTCATACGCGAGTCATAAGCCTACCAGGGTAGATAAGACGAGGGCCGAATTCAGGACTATGAAAGACTGCGCCCACAGCCAATATTAATCGGATATCAGGGAACATTAAAGAACATACCCACGCTAGTCACGACTTCACCAAGAGTGCGGCCAGTAATGTCCCACCACCTGTCCGGAGTTCCCCACCCACTCTACATAGGGGGCGGCAACAAGAGCAACGTGTAGGAGCACCCGCCTCCTGTCTGCAGAGAAGCCCCTGGACCCACAAGCCTAACATAAACCTGGAAGTTCAGTTCCTGTGATCGTTTTCTGTGGGCTTCTGTAGGCTTCTGTGGCATGATCTCACAGACGCACGTAAGTGCGTTTCTGATAGTTCACGGGCGCTGTCGCGGCAAACGTTCGAATCATTGGTTTCAACTATGAAAATGGGGTGGCACGGAGTGGCGAGTCATTTGTTAGCCCTCCGAATTTCGTTGGTCCCATCAACTGTAGATTTATAAACGAATCGAGGAGTGACTCGTGTTATCCTGAAGGCTCAGCCTCATTTCAGAACAAGCCACAATGTTGGCGAGAATTCAGTGGCTCAGATAAAAGAGAATCCAGTGCTAAGTGGTTCCGTGCTGTACGTTAGTCGTTCTTCTGGAATATGTAATCTTCTGATATCTTCTGACGGTTTGCGTGCCAATCATGAGATATAGTAGTAGTAGACTTACTTTGAATAGTGGCTAGACATCGCTGCTCTCGACAGTGGAGACACTTGAGAAATAATAATCGGAGATCAGTTTATGAGTTGTTCTGCCTTCAAGCTAGTCATCCATGTCTTACACACGGAAAAACGGGCATTCAGGATACACAGGAAGTCGAAGGGAGCGGATGACCCACTTA
>Ga0307518_10004025_pt1 | contig 10563 bp, 7 predicted proteins | sample 25_EM_MG_FD_203889 | JGI IMG/M metagenome (GOLD analysis project Ga0307518, IMG submission 203889) | Populus trichocarpa ectomycorrhiza microbial communities from riparian zone in the Pacific Northwest, United States - 25_EM | ecosystem: Host-associated > Plants > Roots > Unclassified | place...
AATTGGTTATTATTGTTGCAGCTAGAGAAATATTTGATGTTCACACTTTCTTTCATAATTTGATTTTTATTGTTAACATTGTTAGTGCTTCTTGCAAGCATAATGATGAATTATGGGCTTTTCAAGCAATTATAATTGAACATTTAGTTGATATTTGTGAGATTAAAACAGGTAAATGAGTTAATCAAGTAGATGGTTCGCAACGACCTAAAGATGGCAGATGGAGTTCACATATTAAATCAATTTGCATTTTGATAAAAATATATGGGGCAACTTGCTTGGTTCTTGAAAACAATTGCAAGAGCTAAATAATAAATTCAATGAGCAGGTGATTGAGCTTCTTAAGTTGAGCACAACTTTAGATCCTAAAAATAGCTATAAATTATTCAGTGTTGAAGATATATGCGTACTTGTTGACAAATTCTATCCTGAAGACTTTTCTGACAAAAAAAAAATTCATTTGAGATTTCAATTGCAACATTATGAGCTTGATGCACCCAATCATCCAAAGGTAAAGAATATGCCATCGATTGCTGATTTATGTCAAGGATTGGTTGAAATAGAAAAAATCACAATTTATCCATTCATTGACAGGTTGATTCGACTTATTTTGACACTTCATGTTTCAACAACAACTACTGAACGAGCTTTTTCAGCGATAAAGATTGTTAAAACAAGACTTCGCAATCGAATGGAGGATGATTTTCTTGCAAATTATTTGATTGTCTATATAGAAAAAGAAATTGTTGAAAGATTCACAATTGATATGATAATCGATGATTTTTATTCTATGAAAGAACAACGAGCACAGTTAAAATAAATATGTAAGAATCATTCTTTATTATTTTTTGCTTTATTTCAAAGTTTATCAAATATAAATAATATTTTGTTTTATTTAATGTTTCTTATATACTTTGTATGTTTATATTTGATAGGTATAAAGACCAATAAAATTAAAGTGATGGATATATTATGAAGATAAAATTAACTTCATCGTTTTGATTCAATTTGATATTGCTCAAAACCTCTTACGAATGTAAGAGAATGAAATTAAACTACCCGGTCTATAGGTCTATACGACTATATGCTATATAAAAATATTTAGAAAGTACAAAGCAGCAATTAAGTGATAGATACTACTAACTTCAATAAGAACTTTAGGACAAGAGAAAAACTAGTAAAGCCATCGCATCAACAACAATAGCTTCAGGAGCTTCTAACACTAAATAAATTTTTTTTTGTTTTACATTTTAAAAGTTTTTTTTAAAATATTTATATTTATGTTTTGTTTTGTTTTTTCTTTGTTATAAATTAATTTTTTTATATTTTTAGATGTTTTGATGTATTGAAGTTAAAAATAAATTTTAAAAAATAAAAAATATTTTAAAAAATAATTGTATTATAATATGAAACAGGATGGGAAAAAAATACATGAACACTTGCATTTTCATTTACTCTCTACATCACCCCTATATTTCATGAAGAATAAAAAATAAAAAAAACAAGTAAGCAAAACCAAATGAATCCATAAAGAAACCAAACCTAAAATTTTTTCAAAAAAAGGCATTACTTTTATAAAAAAAATTTTGGAAAAATTAAGATATTCAGATAGTTTAAATTGCTTTATTAAAAAAAAACACCAAGATACTATTGATTGAGGAATCCATGTAAGAGATTAATTATAGTGCTAGCCATTAAACCAGTCAAAAATCATTACTTACATCATTATTGTTTATGCAACTCAAGAATTAAACTCAAGAATCCAGCTCAATTAACTCGAGGGATAATTTAATTGGTCAAGTTTTGAATTTATTTTCTAATAATCACGAGTTTGAGTTTTTAAAGTCATTGAAAGTTTATATAACAGTTAATTTCAAGACTCATAAAATTAATCAAAGTGTTTGTAAATTAACTCCAACATGCACATTAATAATAATATAAAAAAAAATCCAGCGTAACTAGCTCTAACTCGTCCCAGCACAGTCCCACAATGTATTGCTACTGTCATCTTCACACCGACACAAAACCACCCCAACATCAGCCAAATCGCAACCTCTAATCAACCCTCCACTCTTTCCTTTTTCCACGACCAACATTGCTACAATCACTTCCACACTAATTGAGGAGTGTTATATATAATGTGTATTGTTTACAGAGCTGAAATAAAGAGTCGTTTGAAGAGAAAAATGTCATGGATGGAAAACATATTTTTTAGCTATTATAGTTCAAGTGGTTTTTCCAGACTAACATAGGAGTTTGAGAAATAGCACTGCCAGAATTATTATTATTTTTTTTTATATAATAGCACATCCATAAAAGATTTTAAAAAACCATGAATGATAACTGCAGTTTTTTTAAAAAAGAACTCTACACTAAATTAAAAATTGGAATGCTATTTTAAAAAAATCACATTTCCTACTTATTGCTTGTTTAAATACTCTAGTTTTCTCTTGTTATTTTTTAAAAACTCGCAAATGAAAACTAGTTCGATTGTGCTGCTTTGTTTTTAATGCTAGTTTGTTGATTTTAAAAAAAAAAATATTGTGCACACCCTGTCCCCGTCACTTTCCCGTGCGAAGGGTCGGTGTTAATGTACCTGTCCTAAAGTTTTAATCTTTGACTTTCAAAATTGAATCTTGTTCCAAAAAACTAAACTTTGTTTTTCATTTACTCAAAATAAGCCATGGCAGTTTCTAGTGATTCAATGCTTCAAAAGGTCTTTGCAAAGAGCCCAACTTTTGATTCGAACAAAAAGGTTCTAGGAAAATCAGTGGGTATATCTGGTGGGGTAATTTCTTGCAATGAAAGGAAGCTGAAAAGTGAAGACAAGATCGCAGTAAAAGCATCGGCAGAAGCTGGTTTAAAGGGTTTGAAGAGTTATGAGGTGAACTTGGATCTGGGGTTTGATGTGGTGGCAGAGAGAGAGTTGAGAGAAAAAGGGTTCTTGGGGGTAAGGAAGACAAAGTTAGTGTGTACCATAGGCCCTGCTTGTTGTTCTTTGGAGGATTTGGAGAGATTGGCAATGGGAGGGATGAATGTGGCTAGGCTTAATATGTGCCATAACACAAGAGAGTGGCACCGTGATGTTATTAGGAAAATCAAGAAGTTGAATGAGGAGAAAGGTTTTTTTGTTTCGGTTATGATTGATACTGAAGGCAGCCTGATTCATGTAGTGGATCATGGAGCTCCTTCCTCTATCAAAGCAGAGGTATCTAATTAGAATCGCATTGTTTATTTCTCTCTCTCTCTTTTCCATGTTATTGGAGTGGTGTGGACATTTTTCTAGTAGCTGTTACTTCAGGAGAATTATGAGTAGAATGCAGCGTCACTAGAACCCAGTATTTAGTTTCCCTTTAATTATGGAGAAACATGACTATAGACTATTTCTAATCTTGGATTATAATAATAATTTGTTGAAATGAATTTGTTGTAATCGATGGTTTTTTGTTTTTACTTGGGCACCAGGAAGGTTCAGTTTGGGTATTTACAGCTACAAAATTCGAGGGTTCTCGTCCATTCACTGTGCAAGCCAACTACGAAGGCTTCTCTGAAGGTGGTGAATTTATTTTCTTGTTCACTGGGTCACTTATCCTTTATTTTATTTTTTTATGTTTTATAAGAAATTACAAAATGATACCATTGCTTTATTTCAATTTATCTCAATAGAATTGAATAATCGGCAGGCATCATGGTGGGTGATGAACTGGTTATTGATGGTGGAATGGCGAAGTTTGAAGTCGTTGAAAGGATGGGGAATGATTTGCGTTGCAAGTGCACGGATCCTGGTCTATTCCTTCCTCGAGCCAAGTTAAGCTTCTGGAGGGATGGGAAGCTTTCCTATCACGGTCTTCCAACTCTATCAATAAAGGTTTTATTCTCCTCTCTCAACAGCTTATATTGACTACACTATTTCAACTTTCGCATCAGCTATTTCAACTTTCGCAGTCTGCTACCTGTTTTGCTTGCATGTCTCAAAATCCAAGAAATTCAGTACCTTTACAGTGTACATTAGATTGTTCAAGTCTGAAACACTAGATCAAAATTGCGATTCTGCAACTTGCATACTTAGCACTACAGAAAACCTAGCATATCACTTTCCAGGGACCTATATGATGAAGTTCATAGATTCACTGAAAGGAAAATAGAAGGATAGGCTCTCCACATTATAATCCTTATTGTCCCTTAACAAAAATCATCACATACTTTCCTTGATGGAATTTGGCGAGCAAGTAGCATCACTTCCTCAAATTCATTAGATTTCAAACTCAATCAGACTTACATAGATGAAATCTTGGTTTCATGGTCTGATAAATTTCTCATCTATACTCATTGAACCTACAGGATTGGGCAGATGTTGATTTCGGAGTTTCTGAAGGTGTTGATTTTATTGCCTTGTCCTTTGTAAATGATGCCAATTCTGTCAAGAATCTGAAGAATTATCTCTCCGCCAAATCGTCCAAGTAAGAACACATTCACCAGGTTGAGATCTCATGTAATTACCCACATAAAAATTTCCTTTCCTCTTTCCATTTGTCTCCAATAATATAATGTATTTGACTTGGACTAATTATTTAGGTTTTCTTTTACAGATTGACAAATAGTTTCTGAAACCATATCTGAACCTTGCTTGTGCAGAATCCTCCCCCCACTCTCCTCCCTGCCCCCTCTTTTCCAACATCCTCTTTTTTCTTTCTCGTTAAAAGTTATATCAGCCTTGATGTAGCTAATATTACATTGCCATATTTGTGAAATGGTGTTAATCTATGTCCTACATTATACAAAGTTAGATAACCACAGATATATAATTGTTTTTCCCCTTCTATTAGTATCTTCTTGAAAACGAAGTATGAAACTTGAAGATTGCTGTCATTTACAGATCAATAAGAGTACTGGCAAAGATTGAGACCTTGGAGTCTCTTCAGAAATTGGAAGAAATTGTAGAGGCATCTGATGGAATCATGGTGGCTCGTGGTGACCTAGGAGTTGAAGTTCCACTTGAACTGATTCCAACAGTCCAAGAGGATGTAACTCGTTTATGTAGGCAGCTGAACAAGCCAGTAATTATTGCTTCTCAACTTCTTGAATCAATGGTCGAATGCCCAACTCCAACACGTGCTGAGGTATTATATGACAACATCTGTTGTAATTGCAATTTAATATCTTGATAGTAGCATAGGGGGACACTGTTTTTCTGGAGGGAGAGAGAAACATCTAAACATTTTATTTTACAAGGTGTTTTCTTGAGAATAGAAAACCGTAAAATGCGAACCTTACACAACCGGTTTAAAAGCTCTACACTAGAGGACAAAAAGAGAATTTCTATATGGATCGACAAAATCAGATAAAGAAGTGGAAAAAAAAGAACACCTTAATTCACTGTTTGGTCGTGAGAGATCTTTGAAATTCCATTCGATGTAGTCTGGAATTAAACAGTGTGGCTTCCCAGTATTGCATCTCATGGAATGATGGCAGCTGCTTTTTGTTAGACATGGCATGAACTTGGATCGCTGTCCCATTAATCTGAACGTGGAATGATTGGATTGAGAGGAACAGTAGGGTTATTCAGATTGAGACTTCTTCATGAGATTAAACTGTCTTGTCTAAGGAGCTGTTTTATTCTAGAGGGCCCGTGCATTTCTTTCTGTAAAGAAAAACAATATATAGTCTTGTTGAAATTTTCTTAAACTTACTGCCTTCTTTTATTTGATAAGGTGGCAGATGTGTCTGAAGCAGTTCGACAGTATGCAGATGCACTGATGCTGTCTGGTGAATCAGCAATTGGATTACATGGGCAGAAGGCTCTATCTGTCTTGCAGATGGTCAGCAGTCGAATGGAACTATGGAGTCATGAGGAAAACCGACAGAGTGCTCTTCATAACAGTCAGCTGGGCGATACGTTGTCTGATTGCATTGCTGAAGAAATATGCAATTGTGCTGTTCAAATGGGTATGATTTTCCTTTAACCTTCACTTACATTTTAGTACTTTTGTTGTGAAGCATCAAGTGGATAGATGGTATGACAGATGCTAGTCCTTTTCTCTAAATATATTTTCAGCCTTTTTTTTTTCCAACAAAAAGTATCCTCTCAACATTCTCTATAAACTGTAGAAATCTATTGATGAAACAATAGCTTTCCTTGCAAAATTACATAATCATTCGAACTTAGACAATACCGAGCCAAAAGTCAATTGATGTATTGAGTAGGCTTTTGTGTAGCACCTTACAAATCTTTCAGTCAAATTATAACTTGGAGCAATGCCTTGGAGGTTTCGAACGGCTTCATATTCTCTATGCATAAGATGGTTAACTGGAGATGGCATGGGATTTGTAGTTGTAGTTTCATTGATGACCAAATGTGTGTTTTAGTTGTTCTCGACGTGCTGCCATCCCTAAAAATACCAGATATGTAAGCAATTGGAACCCTTTGGGTTTTTGTAGAAGTGCAGTGAAATATGCTAACAGATGTACTTCATCAATCATTAATGTGTGGTCTTTCCTTATCTTTTGGACATATAAGCACACACATGATATTAACTTTTGATGTATCACTCCAAAATATCCAGGCCATGACTATTTGGAATTTATGCCGGTGTTTTTTGTTCTCCAGCTAACAACCTTGGTGTAGACGCTATCTTTGTGTACACAAAGCATGGTGAAATGGCATCACTTTTATCTCGCAACCGGCCCTACCCTCCCATATTTGCGTTTACCAGTGACAATAATGCTCGGATGGCTTTGAATTTGCAGTGGGGAGTTATCCCACTTCTTGTTGATTTATCAGATGATATGGAAGCCAACATCTCAAAAACCATTGATCTGATAAGAACAAAGGGGATGATAAAAGAGGGAGATGCTGTTCTGCTGGTCTCAGATTTAACTCCGACACATGCAACTTCAACGACTTTCCAATCAATCCAGGTGAAGACCATTGTTTAGGAGAATTACTCCTTTCTGAATACTGTTTAGAACATGGGTGAACACAAAGGCTTTATTTTGATCTTTTTTCTGCAAGAAAAATATGCTGTCAAGACTGAGTTTGGTAATCGAAAATAGACAATACAAGAAATCCACGAAGTGGTGTAAACAATACATGTCCTGTCCGTATCATCCAAACCATATTCGGCGTCTATTTGTGTACATGTGAATCATTATAATGTGAGTCAGAATTGGTTCCTTTATGTATAGCCCCGCCATTCACTGCTAATTTGTAGGCTATTGGGAACTTGCAAGAAAGATATTGCCTGGTCTTAACAGGCTATCTAGCGCAACGTTTCTGAAAGCCATCCATCCAGTTAGCCTATAAATAGTTTTATGGAATTACTTGTTTGATGGCAGTAACTGAAACTTGCAAGTTTTATTTAGGTTTCAGACTATGGTCCTACATGAACTACAAGAAAGTCATGACAAAAATAATTTTTTTAGTTAGCGAGGAACAAGAAACTCTCATGTTTAAGTCACTACGTGTGTAGACTGTAGAGAAACTCTTATAAATTCTTTGAGGAACAAGTTTGTATAAAGTAATTTGTACATGAAAAAAAGGTTATGCAGGGCAAAGTAAACACCATGTTTAAGTGGAATTTTTAACTAGAAAATTCCAGCCACTTTGCTTAGGCTAGGCCAAGCGGCTGTAACATTTCCAGCCGCCTGGAGGCTCAAGCGGCTGGAAACAAAAAAAAACTTTTTTTTTTATTGAAAGAATCCTTCTCCTTTTTCTTTTTTTTTTTCATCATCAGTAACCAACTCTTCCTTGGCGTGTACATGAATCATATTCTCCAATAATTACGCTACATAACAAAGATATAATATAACTTGTGTAATCCTGTGCGTAAAAGACGTGAATTATGAATTTATTCCTCTCTGTATGACATTCGGTTATCAATGTAGAAAGTTCCGTGAAAGTTTGACTTCCTCTCTTTCCCTGTCAAGAATCAATCACATGTACAGTTCAGCTTCATTAAGTTTCAAACTTTGTTTGAATTTGGATTAGAGATTTTTTTTCAAAGTAGCATAGGAGAAAAGTTTTTTGAAAAAATAGCAGTCACTTTCCTGCATTTCTTAGACATGAAAAGTAACTTCTATGGAACCTTCAGCATCTCCTTCGTGTATTTACATGGAGGAGAAACAACTCCATGATTGTGAACTAATAAAGCAAATCAGTAACGAACCAGTGTTTTGCATCAACTTTACCACACAAGGCTTGGAGTTTGAATGAGTCCAGAGACACAAAATTCAGTGTTTCAGCTGTTGCCTCCAAAATCTTGCATGCCATGATTCTTCTGATAAATGTTTGGTGACATTTGAAGCAAGTCTAGACAAATGAGTAGATATTGTACTTATTTTACCCTAAATTCAGGTTGCAATAACTCTAGGTAAGCTCACCACTCATGTCCACAAGTACATGGTGGAAAAAGCTTCGAGTGTGTGTGTCTATATATATATATACTCTAAGATAATAACAGAGTAATGACTGTTGCAGATAATATCAGACTCTTTATCTTTGTCAGATTCCTTCCTGTACTATATTTGGTTGTGTATAAGATACGGTAGTAGATCAGACTCTTTATCTTTACCGATTCCTTGCTTATATATTTGGTTGTATCAGATACGGTAGTACATATGAGATAAGCATGTGACACCTGAGGAAAATAACCTTCTGTCAAATACTATGGCGTCCTGCTTACCCTCAGTTCATGTTTGTAGGGAAATGAATCCTGTCAAGGATCAAGCACTGGAAGAGAAAAGAGTGAAAACCAAACAATTATTGACTTGATCATTTTTTTCTTTTTACAATTGACTTAATCATTTTCTTACACGCTCACAAATCATAATTTTCATAGCTCATCCCTTCTCTTTGTTCTTCAAGTTTCTAAACAGTAAATGAAAACCCTTCATTTTAATATATTATTCCTTCTTTTTTTTTGTTCTTGGCTTGCTTCATCGAAAGTGGAGAGTAAATTGTGTGGCCATTCCTATTCCACAAAACATGGGCTTCACCCTACTTCCTAGCCACAAAAGCCACCCAACAGACACGTCACTTCTTCGCACGTTAGTTCCAGATAACATCTACTCACTAAAATACGCCCACTCGTTTGACACAGACAAGACAACCGAAACCCACCTCTTGTCTTCACCACTGTACCTTCGTTTCCCTAGAAACAAACACAAAACTTTACTTCTTCTGATTTTATTTTATTTTATTTTATTTTCTCTCTTCGAAAAGTGCTCTCATTACTCATAGACTCATTCTCTTGATGCCAAACGCCACCTCAGAATGGCTTATCAAATCAACTCTCCCTCCACTCTCCATTTTCCCGTCAAAAAACTTTCCTGGGAAATCAAATTCCAGGAAAACAATTCTTAAGTTGAGAACTTTCTATGGCAGCTCAAGAAGATATTATGAGGAACAGCAAAAGTTTAAGGTCTTTTGCTCAGTCCGAGAAGAAGACAATAATAAAAGAAATGGCAAGTTCGGTTTTTGATACTCGTGTCGAAGTTTCGAACTTTATTGGTTTTTTGTGTTCTTATATATTAAAAAGATAGTAACTTTTTGTTAATATTTTATGTTATTTGTTTGTGGGTTTGCTTAGTGAAGAGGGTTTTTGTATTTTTTTTAGGGGAAGAGCCACCGGAGTCATTGTTTATGAAGGAACTGAAGAGGAGGGGTATGACTCCGACTTCATTGCTTGAAGAGACCAATAGAGGCAATTATGGAGTGGAAGATGAAATGAAAATTGGAGAGGAAGACTGGGGTTTCTCTAAAAGAAATTCAGTATCAACTGAAATTGATAAAGGTCTGTCTGATCAAAGGGAGAGGTCAATGGCTCTTAATAGTGAAGGACTTGAGGTTAATTTTGTTTCTTTGCTCTTTGTTTATTTCTCAAAGTTTGTTTTTCCATTTGCTTATTTGTCAAAGAATTGCTTGAATGTTCTACTAACTATGCCATGCCAAAACTTGAGGTACAATCGTGGGAGAATTATTTGGTGTGTATACTTCCTTACCTATATGTAAAGGTTATTCCTTGCACATCTAAGCTCAGGTGTGCTAAGACGGGCTTACATTTTTCCTCTGTTCCAGGGATTAATTCCCCGGGCTAAACTTCTGCTTACAATTGGAGGAGCTTTCTTCTTGGGATTTTGGCCATTGATTCTCATAATTGTTGCATCTTTTTCTGCTCTCTACTCTGTAAGTTATCTTTCTGCCACGCTTTTGTCTGTTATATGTTACCACGGATCATTGCCAATTCAGTCAGCGCTCCTTTGTCCGAACTGGTGCTGTATTAGGTTAAGGTGTTTTTATTTTCTAAAAATAGATTGTACTGTGGATCAGTGCCAATTCCGTTATCATTATTTCTGCACTGACATGTTATTCAGCTATTTGAGATATGCTTTTTGGTGGAAGGTGATCAAGTTATGTGGTGTATTGAGATTTGAGATCCGAAAGTGGTTACTGTCATATAATGTGTTTCTGTTTGGACTCTGTGTATGTATACTTGTTTTACAAGTTGCCATTATTATGATTATATATAGGAATCGCTTGGCCATGAGATCAGACTCAGTTTATAT
>Ga0307518_10004026_pt1 | contig 10563 bp, 4 predicted proteins | sample 25_EM_MG_FD_203889 | JGI IMG/M metagenome (GOLD analysis project Ga0307518, IMG submission 203889) | Populus trichocarpa ectomycorrhiza microbial communities from riparian zone in the Pacific Northwest, United States - 25_EM | ecosystem: Host-associated > Plants > Roots > Unclassified | place...
AAAGCCTTTAAATAAGGCCTAAGAATTACTATTTGGGATGTGTAACATTTTTCTAGTTAATTTAGGATTTGTTTTCTATTTGATTTAAAACTCTTTAATTATTTTTTCAACTTTATTTAAGATATTTCTCCTATTATATAACAAGTATAAATAAAAAAGCAATAAATACTGAGTTTTTTTAGTGAGAATATTGAGTAATAAAATCTAGAATTAGGATTTTTATGTGGTGACCATTTTTAGCAAAATTCTATCTTTTTTTGTACTTGTAATCTTTTTTATGCTGTTTTCATCCATGTTAGTTGGTATTAGAGCCCAAATGATTCATAATGGTTAGTTTTTATGAGCTATTGGATAATCATAGCTTGAAGATATGGCAAAACATAACTTGCTTGTGTAGGAGCGGATGAAGAGGTTTCTCCTTGAGATAGAGACATTCAAGAATTAGTGATAGAAGATATGCATAGATAAATTGCTTTATTAATTCATTAGTTGGCGCTTATGAACGAGGAGAGTGATCATGGATCAATGACTGCCTTTGAAAACTTATTAAGGAAACAGTCTCTTAACTGTGATGAGTATTATAAATATTCATGGTTTCAGATAAAATGCCTTGAGTTTGGGGGAACCTTATAGGTAGAGGAGTTTATTAATTGGTTGAATAAAGTTAAGAGGTTTTTTAAATACAAGAAAGTCCTAGAGTAGATAAAAGTGAAGCTAGCCATCATCATATTAAAAAGGAAAGCTTATGCTCGCTGGGAGCCATTGAAAATGTCAAGAGAAAGACGAGGCAAATAAAAGATTTATGATTGGAAAAAGATGAAGAAGCATTTTTTTTCTTCATTTGATACATTTATACTTTATACTAACTCCAAACATTGAAACAAAGTGGAGAACTATTGATGAATACATTGATAATTTCTACTAACTAGTGGCAATGAATGATATGTCAGAAGTGGAAAAGCAGTTGGTTGTCAAGTACCCAAGTGCATTACAACAATGCATTTAGGACATTGTGTATGAAATCTTTGTGAATAGTTTTAGAAGTCTATTAAAGGGCTTTGACTATGAAGAAACAATAAGTTACTAGGATAACTTGCAGATAAGACTTTCTATCTAAGTAAAATAATAAAATGGGTATGCATCAACAAACAAAAATCTTTCATTTAACCTGAATTAATAGCTAAACAAACCGTGGATCAATGTTATATTTCTAAACCCGACTTTATACTTTTATGATATAGATATGGGAAATAGGGGTATCATATGTTTTTAGTGCTATAAGCTAGAGAGTTATTTGGGTAAAAATCATTTAGTAGAAGAACTAGACGAGAAGGTGGGTGATTTTGTTTATATTGATTCAGATGGCAGTAAAGAGGTTTTGCAAGGTGACAATAATGTTACCTTATTTATTTAAAGGAGCTTACTTAGTCCAAATGGTGATTTGAGTGGTGATTAACTAAGTACTAGTCTTTTTTGTTCAACTTATACGATTTAAAACAGGGTATGTAATTTGATCATTGATAATGATAATTATGAGAATGTATTGTTGGTTAAGAGAGTAGAGAAGTTGTAGCTCAAGAGAGACAAACATCTCAATTCTAACAAACTAATCTGGATTAATCAAGATAGCAAGGTAATCGTTGACAAATTATGTATTGTTTCATTTTTTTTTATAGGCAAGAGGTATTTTAATAATGTTGTGGGTGATATGGTTTCAATGGATACATTTCATTTACTATTAGTTAGGTCATGATCATATGATAAGAATATCATACATGACAATATGTATATCATTAGTATAAAAGAGAAGTGTATATTATTGGTGCACAAGAGAGAAGATGCAGTTGTTAAAAGCAAAGGTAAAAAAATGTTTTTTTATCCTAGTTTCTGAAGAAGAAAGTGAAGAAGGAGATTATGGAGAATGAAAATTAAATGAGAAAAGGTAAAGTGTGAAATAATTCAATGACAACTAGTAATGGTTCTATAAAACTTAAGAGTATTTTGAAAAATTATTCTTGACTTACTTTATCCAAGTCGGTTAACTATACAATGCCAACACGTTAGAGGACAATAAAGTGCAAGGACACTAACATCAATTTTTTATCTAACTATTGGATCGGGCTAGAAATCTGGTAGGAGATTCTAAAGGTTATTTTTCCTTTAAAGTTAAAATTTCATATCTATCCGAGATTGGAAAGGCCTTCAAATAAGTCCTAGATGTTACTATTTAGGATATACAATATTTTCCTAATTGATTTAGGATTATTTTTCTATATAGTTTAAAACTCTTTTATTATTTTTATAACTTTATTTATTATATTTTTCCTAGTGTATATGAAGCCTAAAAGAGTAATAATATTAAGTTTTGATTATTGAAGATATTGAGTAATAAAATTTGGAATTAAGATTTTTGTGTGGAGATTCTTTTTGACAAACTTTTACATTTATTTATGCTTGCTACTTTTTCTTATGTTGTTTTCATCTATAACAAATGATTATCCTTTAGTCTATATTAAGTTTTCTCCTGTTATTTATAAAAAAAAATGGCAAGAATTCCTTCAAATCAATGAAGTTGACTTCTTTACCATAGAAATACAGGTATAGGTGCATTGACTTTTTTGTCATTATTGGACACGAGATAATACCTATAAGATTGAAAAGATTTTTTTTTTTTATAGATGTGGTGGAAATAGATATGTATACATATAATTTTGTTCGTTGGAACAATTATTTGAGATTTCTTTAGTTTCACATTTTACAAGTAGGGAAGTTTAAGAGACATGATAATATTGTTAGAGTTGTTATATCCTGAAGACATGTGCAACATATATTTTATTGGTTACATTAAAAGTCTCTACAAATGACATGTATCATCTAAAATTAGTTATGCCTTAAGATGATTGCATATAATTGTTTTTAAAGTAATTTTTAGTGTTTTCCATTTCTTTGTCTTAGGTATTATCGTTTTATTTTTTCAACAATTTAAGGTGATAGGACAATAGAGAACACTAATAAAAATATTAATATTACCAATGGGCAAAGCTTTACTATAGTGGGTGACCTCAACAAGCATTCCATTTTTATGGTGTAAGTTTTAAAAGATGAAAGAAAAATACTTAATTCTAAGAAAAAAAAAGAGAAAAATATTATAGAAAAATAGATTGTTCAATATTAGATATATGTTACTCTATTGCCTCTACTGAAAGAATAAATAATAATTAATTATGGAGAACCCTTAACCAAATCCACTCATAATGGTTAATTAGGCAAGTAGTGAAATATCATAAAGAAAAAAGTTTCTAACAAAAAAAGTAACCCTTCAAATTTATATTTTTCTCTAATCTATGGCACATGATTCTACAGTGACAAGGCTTGGGTCGGCAAATGATACATTGGTCATCCTTCCCTCAAGAAGAATTAAATAGAAAAAAAATATTAATCATTTTCATAAATATTTACTTGTATATCTGATGAGCTTTGTGATCACTTTGACCAAGATATTCTTTTATAAAAAAGATTTGGAAGGATCTATACCAAAGTATGACACTAAAGAAGATGAGTTTAAAAATATGCATTTTTGGGTTCCAAGTGAATAAAAAGCCCGTGCTGGATAAGCCTATAAACTTTAAATGATTACATATGACATCTACTCCAAAGTCATTCTTGTGTTGAATAGATGTAAGTTTCAACCATCATTCACTAGTTGTCAAGATCTTGGAAATATTTTGCTAAAGGTTTAAGGAAAAAACAACATGATCTTTCCATCAAAGCTCTTATCATTTATTTAATAGTTTAAGATGAAGATACAAAGACAAACAATGTTGAATTCAATGTTTTAAATGGTTTCCAATACATAAAAAAAAATGTTTAATGGTCATTTTACACCTAAGAAAAAAGATTTTTTTTATATAAAATGCCTTTTAGAGACCAATTTCACTCATATCAAGCAAGAAATAAAGGAAAACATCTTAAATCACCATAAAATAATAGTAACCATAATTATAATGATTATGTTTATTTTATTTGTTGTGAATTTAGACATTGTTAGAACTTTCTATTTTTAAGAACATGGGCTTGTTGCTCAAGCTAACATTATTAAAGAGCCACTTGTTCTTATATTAACTATAACTAAAATTAATCAGTGTTTCACTATAGCGCGGAATACTGTTCACTGTGGATTTCATTGTTCTGCACTGAAGCGCAGGTACTGTAGATTGTTAGTGCTTTCACTGTAGATTGCACTGTTGGTGGGGGCATGTGGGAAGGCTGCAGCTTGCAGGACCCAAGCGCCAGGTTGGAGGGGCGCTGGGCACACCCCTGCGCACACGTGGCGCTTGGGCTGCCTGGCTGGGGCCTGGGCACACCTAGCGCACACGTGGCGCTTGGGCTCCTACCTGTGGGTTGGGCACTCCCTAGCGCACACATGGCGCTTAGGCTGCGCTAGGTGAGCCATGATCGCGCTCCATTGGGGACAACTGGCGCTTGGGTCATGGCTCCGGACTCAAGGGGAATGGATCGGGCGTTAAGACTCATGATCAATAGGTCTCGCGTAAGAACCCAATTCTATTGGGTCCTTCAATAAAGACTCAATGTTCATGGGTCCTAAAATTCTCAATATTATTATTTGTTCTAGAAATATTATTATTATTATTATTATAATTAATATTATTAATAAAATAATTAATAAATTTGAAAGAAAATATTTTTATTTATATTATAAATTTTTATGGCATTTTTTATAAAAATAAAAAGTGAGCCTGCGGCGTAGTATTATTAAAAATATTCAACAATTCTAAGTATTAATAAAAAAAATATTATAATTTGCGTTGTCAATATTATTATTTTTCTTACAATACAAAGTATTCATCTAAAAGATATTTATTAATATTAAAAATATTATTTTTTGTGTTATAAATTTTATTATTTTTATAATAATCAATATTATTAATAAAATAATTACTAAATTATAAAAAAAATTATTCTTAGTATTGAAAAACAACCAAAGATTTGATTTGAAAGGTAAAATTAAAAATTACTATTAGTATTATTATTATCATCACTAATAAATTTTAAAAAATTATTATTAATATCGAAGAAAAACCACGTGGGGACATATGGAGGCTGGGCACATCCCTTGCGCACATGTGGCGCTTGGGCTATGCCTCAGTGCTGGGCACATCCCTGCGTACACGTGGCGCTTGGGCTTCTGCGTCCGTGCTAGGCACACCCTGCGCACACGTGGCGCTTGGGCTATGCCTCAGTGCTGGGCACATCCCTGCGTACACGTGGCACTTGGGCTATGCCTCAGTGCTGGGCACACCCTGCGCACACGTGGCGCTTGGGCTGTGGTGGGCGCACCCTATTGGGGACAAGTGGTGGTTGGGTCATGGCTCCGGACTCAAGGGAAATGAATTGAGCATCAGGACCCATGATCAATGGGTCTAGCGTAAGGACCCAATTTTATTGGGTCCTTTATCAAGACTCAATGTTCATGAGTCCTCGGATTTTAAATATTATTATTTGTTTTAGAAATATTATTAGTTTTATTATAATTAATATTATTAATAAAATAATTAATAAATTTGAAAGAAAAAATTATTATTTATATTATAAATTGTTGTGGTTTTTTTATAAAAATAAAAAGGGAGCTCGTGGTGTAGTATTATTAAAAATATTCAACAATTCTAAGTATTAATATAAAAAATATTATAATTTGCGTTGTCAATATTATTATTTTTCTTAGAATACAAAGTATTCATCTCAAAGATATTATTATTTTTGTTATAATATTATTATTTTTATATTAATTCAAAGTTTTAATATAAAACAATATTATTATTTATGTTTTAAACATTCTTGGAATAAAAAATAGTATTATTTGTGTTATGAATATTATTATTTTTACTATAATAAAAAGTATTAATATTAAAAATATTATTTTTTATGTTATAAATATTATTAGACCACGTGGGGACACGTGGCGTTTGGGCTCCTGCCTGGGGGCTGGACACACCTCCTGCACACACACGCTTGGGCTCCGTCCTCTAAGTTGGGCACACCCTTGTGCACACGTGGGCTCCTGTCTCTGTGCTGGGCACACCCCAACGCATACGTGGCGCTTGGGCACGCCAAGACCCAACTATCATTGGGCCTTGCATGCTGCAGAACCCAAAATAACCTTGAGTCATTGGCTGTGTAGGGCCTAAAATAGACTTGGGTCCTGCATGTGCAGGATCCAAATAGCCTTGGGTCCTGCCATCGTCAATACCTAATTTTTTATGAAAATAAAAGGTGAGTCTGCGGTGTAGCGCGGGCCACCTAACTAGTGTTTACACTAAAAGTAAACGTCTAAATGTTGACTAAGTGGAAATAATAGTTATTCACTATCAAATACATAAAGGTATGCTAAAGTTAAACATTAGTAATGAAATTGATCACATCTAAAAAAAATCCAAATAAACTAGGGAAATTAGAAAGTTATTGACTAAGGAAACTGTAAGTCATGATCATCTATGAGATATAAAAGTCTTGATCAGCTAGGAAAAGGCAATCAACCACTAAGATAAGAAGTTCACATGATTGACTAGAATACCAAGTCTTACTTTGAATAAGAGTATGTTGCATATAACACTAGTAGAAATTACAAGTTAATTAGTAAACATATGATTGCTAGGAAAGAGATGTACCAATAGGGATAAGAATAGTATTAGGATACATGTTATGAGCTCCTGGTCTATCATGAATAGTTTGTATAGGATTATGAATTATAGTTCGTGTAGGATTCAATCTTTGTAATAATATAAAAAGGTCATCCAGTTACTAGAAACAATGACTAACCCTATACACATAATTTCTTTATTCAATTTACCTTTGTTTTGTAATTTATATCTTGTAATTTATCATTTTTCTTGGTTTTCTTTATAAATGTATTGTTCTTTTATTGTTTTCTTATGTTATTCTAGTTTAGTTTAGTCATATATTATTTTTTTGAATCCATTAAAATTAAGTAAGGTTTCTTATATTTTATTTGATTTATGAGACTATTATCTGCCAACACTTGGAATTCAGTTCTAAATTATAGTTTCTCCCTATTAAAAAAAAGAAACAAAGAACTTATAGTATAATTGATCCAGAAACATCTGATATAAAAGTTTATAAAAATAAAGGATGGAACCTTCTGATTGGGATGAGTATCATAGAGATTTTGGTGATCCTATCTATGACAAGATATATATGAATTAGTACTCTCCACTAATTTATGATGTTTATTTTTATGATGGTTATGTTGATAATGAGAGTATAAACAATGATGACTATGAGAGTGATGATATCGATAATGTCCTTATTAATAAGTTAGAGGTTTAGTGTAAAGAGAAAATGGAATGTACTAAATAAAACAAATATTGATATAAGTTATTTTGATCCTTTTGATTATATATTTATTGTTATTACAAAGATAGATTTGTTCAAGGATTATATGGATACAACACACATTGATGAAGGACTAAAGTTGATAACCTGAGTTGTTATACCTTTTAAGTAAAGAAAGAAAAGGAGTTGGAGAGCCTTAATTGAACATCTATGAGATAAAGTTAAGAATAATTTGAACTCAAGAATGAGTTCTTTGCTATATGGAGAGACTGATATAGGAAATCTTTCTATGTGATATTTTTATTTTTTTCTATTTATTTTAGAAAACTACATATTATGCTTAATATTTTTATTTTTTTCTATTTAGTTTAGCAATCCCTATAATAACTCTATAGTTGTTTATTAGGATTTGTTTCTATTTAAGGTAGATCTAGAACAAGTATAAATGGGGATACTTAGCTTGTATTTCAACAGACTACTTGAAAAAAAAATATGCAGTGATAAAATTTCAAATTAGTATTTTTGTGTGGAGGCTCTATTCAGTAGAATTATGTGTTGCTTGTGTTTGTTATCTTTTTTGTATTGTTTCCATCTACATCACATTCTTTAGGTCAATTAGATTGTTCAAGGTGAATTATTCTTAAAAATAGTTTGTTAAAACACTACCAATCTCCTTTCCCCCCTCCTCGTAATTCCATTGTCTTGGATTTAGTTTCAACTTCTTTATATAATTACGCTTCATAAGATGGTTATGTTTATATAAGAGAAAAAGATTTTATGAATCCAAAATTATAAGTGAATGATAAATTCATCTAAAAGAATCATTGATTGGTATGTTTTGTAAATCCAAGAACCTTAAATCCCGCATTCAAATATTACAAGATTTTCTTATAGCTTATATAGTGAAAAGTTAACGAGTTAAAAATAGACATGTAGAGCACTAAATATTTTAGAGAGAAGAGGACCCAGGCGAAGTGGGTTTTAGGCTTAATCTACATGTGCATGCTCTTTTGACACAACTTATCATAATTTAAGTTTGCTGTACAATAATTTTTTAGTCTATTAAAAAATACCTTTTGCCATCCAATTTTGTTTAGTTGGACCATAAATGAAATGTTTGAACGCTTTTATTTATAAATTAAAAAATATATGTTTTTTAAGGCTAAAAAATATTAGATTGTTTCTTGTTTATGGTGGGTAATAAAAGTAAAATGGTGAGAATTAATTTTGGTAATTATCAAAATTATTTTTACATTAATTTTGGTTTAAAAAATCAGTTCAAAAAAGGTTTAATAGGGAGATGTTTTGCATATCTAGTCGTAGCTCATTTGTCTTCTTCTTTACTATTTTCCAGCTTCTTTTACCTTTAGTTTATTTACTTTTTTACCCAATTTCCCCTCTGCTCTAGAGTTTAAGTTCTAGTCCTTTGTAGAAACATTGCGAGTTTCTTTATTCCTTTAGTTTGTAGACTTTCAAAGAAGCTTCCTTTAAAAGTTAAGTTATTAAAATCTTGTGAGACTATTTGTAACAGGATCATTTGCACCAAGTGACAAGCATTTTAGTCTTAAGAACAAAGTATATAATCCTTGACAACAACATCTTTATTTCTTTGTTAAAATATTTTCAACAAATAAGTGCCTTATATTTACACTGGTTTTAGTTTAATACCTTTTATTTTAAGTATAATAATGTGTTTTATATGTGTTAGTATACATAATAGGATCCACTTTGAATTAATAACTTTGAATAACTTACTATATACATGATATTCATGCTAGGAAATTGTTTTAATTCAATTTTAAATTTAAGTGCTATAATTTATTTATAAGCTTGCATGCTATTTAATATTTAGTTATCATACTTTTAATTTAAACTAAATAGTTGCTACCTAAATGTTGCAATGTCGCGGTCGCACAAATTAATTACCCTAGCTTCAAACACAACACACAAGATAGTATAGAGCAAGCAAGGGGTCGATCCCACGAGAAAGATTTAAGTCAGATTTTTATACTAGATGATATGCAATTTGGGGGGGGTTTGGACGCTATCAAACAAAATTTAATAAAATCAAAAAATTATCAAGAGAACAAACCTTGGTTGCAAGCACACATCCACCTACGTAAATCAGAACTGATCATGGAAACGAAACATCAATTTATATTCTGAATATTTATCTCTTTTTAACAATGGTTAGTTAACGGATCTGTCGTATAACTAACCCTAACCATCAAACAACCACAGTGTCCGCACTAGTAATTTAATTCAATGGCAGCCTTAAGAACTAGATAAGTTGATTAATCAAGAAAACATAACTGTCCGCAATCTATGTTTGATTTGATTGAATGTTCTTCCTAAGATTAATAATGTAGATCCGCCACAATTATTAAACTCAGCTGCTTCACAAGTTTATATACCACAACTCCGGTTTTGATATCAAACTTAATAATAGATTGTCTACAATAATAACTTAGAGTCCACTCTAGCAATTAAAATAAACAATCATAGAAAAAATAAGCATAGGAGAACAAACATATTCATCATATAAACTGAAAAGAAAAGGTAAATTAAATCTCACAATTCTTGAAATCCGAAGGTTTCCGTGCCCTTGCAACCAAGAAAAAGTGTTTAGCCTTGCATGTTTGTTGAACAACTAATCAAAAAGAAGGAAAAATGTATAATTTTGAGTTTCTTAGAGGAGGGGGGCTTTTTCTCCTCTTGGCTGGCTGCCCCCCTTCTCTTCTCTCATTCTTTTTATATCCTAGGAAACCCTAGTCTCTATTTTACAAAATGGTCCTCCCTTAAGTAGACTGTTTACATTTAAGTACTTCAATAACTATTTTTCTAAAAAAGAGAAATAGCCTTGCATGAAATCTTCAAGCTTTGACTTAGAGGAGCTAACTTGCTGAAATAAAAACTTGGATATTGGTTTAGATGCTTCGGAACGTAATTTGGACTCGTTTCTTCACGAAACCTGTTTGCTGGCAGAATTCAGTTGTCATCTTTGAAAAATCATATCTCCCTCATATGACATCGTGTTTGGCTGAAATTTGGAAATTTTATAGGCCTTTAAGTCAGGAATCCAAAAACATTGAGTTGCATCAATTAGACTTCTGTAGCTCCAGATATTTAATTTTGAATGGACAAAGGTCAACATTGGTAGAATGCGAGATTTGACTTTGAAGGATGTGATTT
>Ga0307518_10004027_pt1 | contig 10563 bp, 5 predicted proteins | sample 25_EM_MG_FD_203889 | JGI IMG/M metagenome (GOLD analysis project Ga0307518, IMG submission 203889) | Populus trichocarpa ectomycorrhiza microbial communities from riparian zone in the Pacific Northwest, United States - 25_EM | ecosystem: Host-associated > Plants > Roots > Unclassified | place...
CGAAAGTTTCTAATCCTCGCGTAGACTTAATAACTTTGACTAAGGAACAAAAAATGGCTAAATAAGTTCCTGCAACGTCCGACCTTCTTCTTCTATCCAGCTTCAATCAATATAGTAAATCAGATTTTACACCATTAATTACAAAACTTCACTGAACGAAAATTCAAAGTTTCTCGGATGTTCCACACATCCGCACATTGTTCGTTTACCATTTCCAACAATTCTTCGGAACCAAACACATTAGTTATTTAACTAATAAATCACCACTCAAACTAAAAAATCAACAAGTTCCAGGAAAAAAAGAAGAAGAAGTGACCGAAAATAGAAAGTAAGCAGTAAAAAAACTAAGGAAGTGATTATCGTTGACCAATCAGGTACCTCAGGGAGTTGAAGATCATCTCTGTCAGCAGAATCGCTACCGCAGGTGATTATTTTCAAACAGGAAGTGGATCTTCCCATTTGTATGTTTTTCTTGTTTTTTTCTCTCTCTAAAAAAACCTCACTCGCTCAGTCCTCCCTCGTCACTCGCTCACTCTGTTTCTTTCTTAACCAACCTATATTCGATGTGGCTTGTTGGAAATTGTAGCTAAGAGATACACGGACCTCAACATGTTCCTTAAATCGAGCTCACTCATGTTTTGGAATCCGTCATTTATCGACAACTCCGTTGGTCCTCTCTCCCCACCCCCCCCCCCCCCTCTCTCTCTCTCCTTGTGCCCTGTCCGTTTGAGATAAAGAGAGAAGCTTGAAAAGGCTGTCAGATCCTCTACGCTTTCCTTTTCTCTTCTTTTTTTAATATTTTTTTATATTATTCAGCTCATGTAGCCGTTTGATCACGAGACTCGCGAGAAGTTATTTACGAGGGGATTTTCTTGTTAATTGGATCGTGATTAATTTGAAAGTTGCCGTTTTATTTACTCCATTAGCATGTTGTTTGTCGTATTTGGTGTGTAATGGCACGCGTGATTGGTCCGGTATGCGAAAGGTGTGTATATTCGTGAACTGTATTAGTGTCTTTGACTTTTGTCTTTTGTAGATGACCTTCACATTAATTGCTTCCAAATTTGTAGCAATGGAGCCAGTAAGAAATCGAAACTCTCTAGCTTTTTGACATGACAGATTATAGAAATCATTTAAAAGTATGATAACTTTTATTTTATTTTTGTATTTTTTAAAAAATATTCATCTCATTTTAGTTTTTTTTATAATTTTAATGTGTTGATATTAAAAATAAAAAAAAATTTAAAAAAATTATTTTGATATATTTTTAAAAAGCATATTGTACTAAAATATCAAATACACACTTACTAGTTTAATCAATCAATTAGATTTTATAACATGGATAAAATTTAATAGGTATTGTTTAAATAAATATACAATTTTCATAACTTAAAATTCTTGTTATATTCGTGGTATATTGTATTTTTAAAATTTTGAATTTTAAAATTAAATTTCTTTCCAAATTTTTTATTAAAACTAGGTTGCTCGTCAAAGAACATTCTCAACCCAATAACTTAAGTTTTTTAGGTGAGATCCTAAAATATGATTTATATTATTCTCTAACACACCTCTTCAAATGAAAGCTTTTTAACTTGAAACTTACATAAACTCACATTACCTTGTGCTTAATTTTTATCAAAATAAATGATGATGATGAGATTTGAACTCGTGACCGCTTGGTCATCAAGGCTCTGATACCACGTCAAAGAATCATCTCAATCCAATAGCTTAAACTTTTTAGGTGAGACCCAAAGATATGATTTATGTTATTCTCTAACCACTCGTGTATTTAAATAACTATTAAAAAATCATGGAAATCTTAACAAATAATTTGAATTCAATAGTATAAATTTTACAAATTTGAACTCCACAGTACAAGTTTTACAATTATGTTACATGGCTAAAATATCAGATTTGACATGATAAATGCTCTTTTTATTTATTTATTATTTTGCCATGTCTAGTACATGCTTAAAATGTAGAAAAAATTAAAAAAATCGTGGGAAGAAAGGAGAAGTCAAAATTTTGCTCTCTAGATAACAAAAAAAATTAATGTGAAATCTATTGCAAATATAACCTCCAAATACATCACGTCATGAACACAATCAAATGCCTCTTTCCACCCGCAGATGCTATTGCACAAACTTCCGGACACTAGGAGTTTGGGCACTTGCCAAGAGTTTATTGGCAAGAGCAAAAATTATCCTTTTGTGGATCGATACTCAATTGCACAACAAACATGGATGATGCATTTACAGTGACAGAAGAGTGTGTACGAAAAGTGTAGTGCCACCCACTACCCAGCCAATAATGTAAGTTATCGCGACGCATGAGACGAATAACGTTGCTGAGAAGTTGACACTTGTCTGAATGAGTATTTGTTTTTTTTTTTATCATGATAAATGTTTTTTATTTGAAAAGAGTTAAAATAAATTATATATATATAATTTTATTTTATTTTCAGTTATTTTTTTTTTATAAACATCATATACCACCCCATGATTTTAAATTTTTAAAAGGTGGAAGGTGAAAGTCAAATACTGAGTAAAATATAATTAATAATTTAATCATTAAACTATAGAGATATTCTTCATGATTGATAGGAAATTAAATTAAATTTTATATTTAGCCATGTTTTATTTAAAGTTTCAATGATTCAAGATCCATGGTTAGTTTTGCTCTCAGGGTAACTTTTAGTTATTATTATTATTGTTATTTTAAATAGAGATAGTTGGATAAAAAGAAATTCTTTGTAATTTTTATTGTTATTAACTACATGTTGAAAAGGGTGTGTTCAGTAAAATAAATTATAAATTATATGTAACAATAAATGATAGTAAATTTATTGATTATAACCAAATATCGAGTCAAAAGCTAATATAAATATATTATTTTTTATATTAAAAAAACTGAATACCTGACTCAGTTTGAAACTAAATTCTAAATTTTTTAATTAATTTAAATCACTAAAATTAAATTTTATCCTATCAAGTTGAGAATCAACTTAATATCAAGACTTATTATCTTTGATGATTATTGCAATCTATAATAGATTGTATTTTTCTTTTTGTATTGCATTTTCATAGGGGTTTTTCTCATTATATTTTTTTTTTATTTTGCATTGTCTTGCTCGTTCATGACTCTAAATATTGTTTCATGACTTACTAAATATCAGTTTTGCAAAATTATGATATAGTTATTAAATGAAAAACATAAGGATACATTGAAAAAGAGACTTGGATGAAAAAAAAAGTAAAGGTTTGTAAAACAAGAAGCAAAATGATCCAATTAAAAAGAACTAATAAAAAAATCAATTTAAATTAAAAAATAGTCAAGATGATTCACTGTTTCACCTCAAATGTTTTAGTTTTTTTGATGATATATACAATGAAACGATAATTGAGTTTGATTTTCGTAGAATTACAGTGGGAGTTGAATTTTAAAAAAAATACGATGGTAGGATATTTTCTTAGCCCAAATATTTGTCTTGTAATGCCTTCCATATCCAACAAACAATTTAAAAAGTATATCCATCGAACAAATAATTTAGAGCCACGATGCCATCTGAAGTCACAACAGAGTAACCAAGCTAATTTGTCTTCACTCTCCACGTGGAAGAATAGCTGGATGGCACGTGTAACGACAAAGAACCCATGCGATGTCTTGAAGCTGCAGGTGGGATTCCATAGAACAAATGATCGATGTCGGGACCTTACAAAATACGATGCTGTGGATCGGGCTTCTTCAGGGATTAATCAACAATCATTAATTTCTTAAGCCTCAATCAAATAGTTAGCACACAGTCAATTCAAGAATTAATTGCACAATGATGACAAGGTCTTTTCATCTTAAAACTAACTAATCAAGAAATGTCTAGCCTAATCTTATCCATTTTCCTTGTAGCAGTCTCGAGAGCGACATGGTTAATGAATGACTTATTAATTTAAAAATAATAAAAAAAAAACTATAAATTATAATTTTTTTAAACTGAAATTTCAAGAAAGAGTTTTTAGTTGTTCATATAAAATTGCAGTATGCATTCATTAATCAAATTCTTTTGAATCTATAATTAAAAGTAAAACACAAATCGCACCGCACTGAATCAAAAATAGAAACTTGCTTTAAACGGGCAGAAACTATATATATATATATACAACCGTTGTTATTTTAAGCCACAAAGTAATCAAGACTTGTTATTTTGAGGCAGAACGTAATCGTATTGAGTTTTTTATGGTTAATAAAACATTTGATGTAAATGAGGTAGTCGAACCTACCAATCCACCAAACTCCAATTTTTGGGCGTTAAGGTTTCTCACAACATTGTACATGGACGCTGTTTTGTAGCTGTGTGGTCTCCCTTCATGCCATGGGTCTCCTTCAATGAAGAAATCAATCACACCTACTACGTTAATACACATATTTTAAAGTTTTAATGGCAAAACACCATTTTCACCCAGAATCCAAGCTTCCTGGTGAGATTTGAATCCCATCTAAAGCAAAGGCATTCCTTCACGCACCTAAATGAAAGTTATTTCAGAAATCAAACTGGCAATTTAGGTACAACAGCACATGACCGCCCACCATTCGGACTTTCTTTCTTTCTTTGGAGGAGTGTCTTGTGGAGCCCCCTCACATGGTAAGACCCTGCTGGCGATGATGATGATGATGATGATGATGATGAGATAAAATGTTTCTTTCACCAGTTTGATCAATTAGCATTCGCTTGTTGTAGTGTACAATGAAATGATTCCATCATTTTCCTATCAAATTGCAGACCATCGATGGCATGCGATTTTTTAGACCCATGAATCAATTATTTAGTGCATTTTGATGCCTTGTGAAAGTAGTGCACAAAAAATACTTTCAATAGAGATTGATAAGGATCCTATAGAGTTATCTGGTCAAATATTTACTTTTGAAGAAGAATTATTTAAAACAAGAGGGGGTCAAAAAAAGCTCGGCAAGGCTGGTTTTATGGCCTATCGCACCGGGCCTCTAGAAAGAATAATCCAGGTGCGTGGGCCTTTAAGCCCAAAACCACGCGCTCGGGCTTGTTTTTTTCTCTTATTTAAAGGGCAAACGTCGAGTTTATTTTTTTCTCTTGAAATACGAAGACTACGTGTCACTCGCTAAGACAGATGATACGTCGTCTTCTAACCCAGATTTCACCTATCATTGTGGTGGCTGAAAAATTGAGGTTTAAACAGACCATTTTTTCAACCCATCTAAAGCCAAAAACACCCAAAATCATTCTTAGAACACCTAGAACCCAATTTAGTAATACAATAAACAAGATAAAAACAACTCAAATCACAAAATCAAACAGAATAAGTTTTCTCATCCTCGACTCAAATATATTTTTTTAGACAATATTAAAACTCAAAACAACCGCCATAAGACTCTTCTCACCGAGTGTAACTTATTGATACTAATTTCAATCATTTTAGTGGTCATAATAGGTGTAAATAATAATTTTTTCTCTTTAAGCTGAAATCCAATGAGTATATCTTTCTCCTCTCATAGAAAATGACTGAAAAATAAAAAATATAAACTTTGATGCTAAAATTGAATTTCTGAAAACTAAAAGGACAATCACTTTTAAATAAAAAAGAATGGGACTAAAATAAACTTTTTTGTATGAAACTTGAATCCACCTCTTATTTTACCATAATATTTTTACTTTGATCCAATGATTTTTAATTCAACCCTTTCTCCCATAAAAATATGCAGTTGACTGCAAATTTTGGTTTAAAAAAGTTTAATTATGCAAAAAAAAAAAGGTTTGCGTACTAAATTATTTTTTTAAAAATTAACTATTCCAATCTATCGTTACTTATGAGACCGCACGGTAAAAATTTCCATGATGAAGAGCATGTTTGGGAACGCGTTTCAACCTGTGTTCCTAAAAAATTTTAAATTTTTTTTTTGCTAAAATTTAATATGATTTGTACGTTTTAGATCGTTTTGATGTGCTGATATCAAAATGATTTTTAAAAAATAAAAAAACATCATTGACATGCATTTTGGCACGAAAAGTTATTTGAAAAGCACCCGCAACCACACTGCCAAAAAAGCTCAAAAACCACCCCATATGTTGTAGTAAATTGTTAATTATTTAATTGGCGGGGCTTTATGGCCATAACTTGATTGATATTTAATAATCAAAACTACATTAAACATGAAGATTTAATCATCTTTGACCCACAGGCTTATCTGGGCTGGGCCTAAATTGCAACAATTTGATGATTTCCATGACCCCTCTTCAAAGTCCCATAACATGTCTGTATCTGATTTGGACATAAGTTTGCTGTAATTATATGCGATTAATGGGTCCAATCTGGTTGCATTGCATGGGGTCATCAAGCTTTTAATCCATTGCAGCAACAAGCATGTTTCGGGGGTGAGGTCACTGGTGTCGAGAGCAACTGATGCTTCCTCGCAGCTTTCCACATGCTCGACTTTACAAGCAAAAATGAGTGAGCATGCCCTCCCCCCTCTCGCATCATTTTCCATGGAGATGCCTCACAACACTACCAACCAAACCCAACGGTCTAAAAATTAAAAAAAAATTCATGTAATACTTGCTGTGTTGCTACGCTTGAAATGTGGGGAGACCCATTCAAACTCTAGATCTTTTTTTTTTCCCCTGACAGAATAGACCCATGACCGTTCTTGATAATATGCCCACACACCAACGGGCTTATTATAGTGCAGAAAATCGAACGATTGGAAAACAAAAATTTGCTGAAAACGTTATCATTTTTTCACTGGCATGCAAGCTCTTTCCCCCCCCATATTTTGCTTTCAATCTAGAGTTTGGTTGAAGGAACACTATTCCCATGTTTTCTCCCACCAATTCTATTTGTTTCAATTTGAAAAACCAGCTTTAATTTATCCTAGTGGGCAGCCGAATGGAAGTAGGACCCAAATTCATAATCAAAGTGTTTTAGCAATGTGCAAAACACCGAAAAGACACCCAGGCCCACCCGTCACGAATCAGGCTAGAATTTTGCTGTCATAGAAAGAAAAACTCAAACAAATGCGATGCTCTAGCTGTCCAGGCCCAACTAGACTTATGATATTTTTTGATTTTTTTAAAATTAATATTTTTTTATGATTTTAAATTGATTTAATATTAAAAATAAATCTTAATAAATAAACTTAGAATTCTCCCACGGCATATCACGGTGACAACAGTAAGCATCGATAAAAGCACCCATGTGCTATACGTGCATTAATTAATTTTGATAATTAATTAATTATTTTAATCCGGAAAGATAATGGAATTTGGACTTATGTTAACCATGACGCAAATTCAATTATACTAGAGTTTTTGTTATCAATTTTATAATTATTAAGCCTAGTCGGATTTGCACAAGCTAAGTTTTTTTTTTAATTTTAAATTATTTTGAATACCAACCCAATCAAATCTAGATTATTTAATAGATTGATTTGTGATTTAATTAACATGAGTAAAATGAGACATGGCAAATCAATTTTAAGATTTTTTTTCAAAACAATATTATTTAATTTTTTTTGTTCAAAATAATGTTTTGGGATTTATCCAGGAGCTTTGATGACCTATAAATTAACTTGAGGCGTGTTTGGAAATGTAGCAGAGACTACGTTTCAAAATGTTTTTTATTAGAAATATATTAAAATAATATATATTTTTATTTTTTAAAATTTATTCTTAACATCAATATATCAAAACACTTTAAAAATAATAAAAAAATAATTTTAAACAAATAATGATTTTCTAATCACACTACCCAACACTATTTTAACAATCTAATGACCTTACCTATAAACCGGATCAGATTCTAGACTCTAAAAGACGAATCTAAGTATCCAACAACCATGAAAAATAACACTATACCTTTATTTAAATTAAATAAAGATTGCATTAGATTCTCTTAAAATATATAAATAAATAAATAAATCAACAAACGAGGACTGTGGTCGCTCATATCATTGAATATGCAAGCTAACTTTTCCACGATAAGTCAGGATGATTAAGACAGAAAGCGAAAATACATTATAATACCATAGCCATATCTATCGGTATTGAATTAAGAGAAAAAGTTCAGTAATTATTGGTGCTTTAATTAATGCATAAATGCTGCTGTCTTCCACATCTTTTCTTGTTTATAATACCGTATCTCATTGATGTACCAACTTAACTTGTGAATGGCATTTTTATCTGATTTAAATCTTCGTTTGAGGGCTTGATTTTAGTAAAATATTTTATACAATTTTTTCTTACCTTTTCCCTTTTTAATAAAATGTTTTTAAAAATAATTGATAATCATCACCATTTCTATTTCCATTATTATTTTACTCGTTATAACCGTCATTGTTATGTCATTACCATTACCTCCATTATTATCTTTCATGTCATCACCATCACTATTATTATTATAATTTTTTTTTTATAATAGTTGAATTTTATTGATGAATGAAGAACCCTATTGAATCCATTATGAAGTAAACCAATAGGTCATAAGGGGATCTTCAAAAGAAAAATGAAAGCTAATGACACTATTAATAAATATAAAGCTAGACTTTTGTTAAAGGATTTAGATAATAAAATGGTGTGGACTATTTTGACACATATCCACCTATGTCAAGAATAACTTCCATACGAAAATTAATAGCCATTGCAACTATTTATAAGCTTGAAATATGTCAAATGTATGTAAAAATAACTTTTTTAAATGGTGATCTTGAAGATGAGGTTTACATGGAACAACCTGAGGGGTTTATTAAAAAAAAAGTCTGTAAAATTGTCAAATTATTTTATAGTTTGAAACAAAAACTTGAACAATAATATGAAAAGTTTGACAATGTTATGTTGTCAAATGAGATCAAAATCAACGAAGTTGATAAATCTGTTTATATGAAAAACACAAATAAAGGTTATGTCATTATACGTCTCTAAATAGACGATATGCTAATTTTAAATAGTAATGTTCACATGATCAAGTCTACTAAGAAAATATAAACTAACAAGTTTGACATGAAAGACTTAGATGTTACAGATATCATATTAGGAATAAAAATTTCTAAGACATCTAATGGATTAGTATTGTCCCAATCTCATTATGTTGAGAAAATTCTCAAAAATCTTTCTAAATATGACAATAGCACTGACAAAACACTTGTTGTTACCTATTTTAGGACCCTACATAAACAAAAAAAATCAGAAATAAAAGAGAAAATACAAAAAAAAAATTTGAATTTTTTTTGAAAGAAAATAGAAAAGTATATAAGTGAGAAGAATATATCAGAACGCCTAGGAAGTTGTTGAAGACTGATTGAGGAAGATCAAAATATACAAGATTGAAAAACTTGGCAGTGTATTTTCGATTGATAAAGGCCTCATTGGCAAAGAAAATTCAATTTAAGGAGGGAAATTCAAATTGGATGTTTAAGGACTCAATTTAAATTTTTCAAGGTTTAATTGAATTTATGAAGGGCTTAATTGCAAGGAAAAATGATTTTTCAAGTCAATTTAGGCTTAAATTGGAAGAAATTAAAGTCTGGGGGTTGAATTGCAATTTTTAAGAGTTAATTTGATCAAATTAGGAGCTTAATTGCATAAATATTGAAGTTTGATGTGCAATTAGGGACTTGATTGAAGAAATCCAAAATCAAAGACTAAACTGGAAAAGACGCGTGAATGTAGAGGCTGAAATTGACCAAATCAGGGGTTACATTGAAGAAATTAAAAGTTTATTGATCAATTAAGGGTCAAAATACACTAATTCAGAACCAAGAGCTAAAATAAAAAAGGCAGTCAACTTAGGGGCTGACAAATGAGTTTAACATGTGTGAAATTGCATGAAATTAAAAGTTTGAAGGTAAACATGGGTGCAATTGAAAGCAATTTGAATAACAAGGACTCAATTAAAATTTCCCAAATCCCAAGTGAAAACCCCTGAACAACGCGCCCTTCAGATTTAATGAAGAGAAGATGAATGATACATCGTTCGTCAACCGGACATCTCTGTTTCAACAGTTTTAACTGATCGAGTTGACAACTTTAAATGAATGAATATGGAGCTACAAACCTTCAAATTAAGTAAGGTTGGATTCAAATAAAAGGTGTGCAGTCCCTCCATCAACTTTTGATGGTCTTAGGTGACGATGACGTCATAATTGCTCCAATAAAGTCTAAAAAATGGGCAACTCAATCGGTCATCCCTGACAGTGAAATCACTATGCAAAAACCAATTTTCTTTTTGAGTGCTCACACTCAAAGGTTTCTCAGTGAGCTCTTATCAAGGATTTACAACTCTTCTCTCAAGATTAAGAGGTCAGAAACAGATTCAAAACCTTTCAAAACCCTAGCAAAACTATAAATACCCTCTTAAGATCAAAGCTGAGGGGGAGGGGAAGGAAAAAAAGGGATAAATATAGGAAAATATTAACCTGTAACCTAAGTGTAAAGGTCCAAGAACCTAACATAAAAATTTCCTAAGCTTTGAAAGAGGGGTAAGTTGTGAAAGGCAAAAACTTTCCAAAGAAAAGCAAAGAGAGAGAGTAGCTATTCTAGATACC
>Ga0307518_10004028_pt1 | contig 10561 bp, 9 predicted proteins | sample 25_EM_MG_FD_203889 | JGI IMG/M metagenome (GOLD analysis project Ga0307518, IMG submission 203889) | Populus trichocarpa ectomycorrhiza microbial communities from riparian zone in the Pacific Northwest, United States - 25_EM | ecosystem: Host-associated > Plants > Roots > Unclassified | place...
CTAGTGCCGCTGAAGCACAACCATGGGCTCCCTTGATGAGCTCTCTTCTGGGAAAGAATGAGAGAGGGTTCTTCTTCCTAATAGCACTCTAAAGTAGGGATATAACTGTCATGGTGCTGTAGGACGCTGTCTGAAAGTAGGGAAGCGGATAGAGTACTGAATTCGACGCATCCAGGGAAGTGAGACGAACGACAGAGGAAGATGGACATGGCAAGTATCTGGGAGGAAGGGACCATAGGCTGAGGGCTCAGGGGACACAGAGACGACCAGAGAAGACTTCTCAATCTTGACAATAGACCTAAGATGACCAAAGTACGTCCTTGATGCAGGACTGACGAGGAGAACGTGCTGACCGAGAACAAGGGGGACTGAGGGAGCAGGCTGGGAAGATATGTGCCAGGCAGTGCACAGGAACTCTGGGAGAGGCTGTCCTAAGAGCAGGACATAGTGGAGATCTGCAGCAATAGTGGAGAAATGATCCAGAGAAAATACAGACTCCATAGTGACTGATGAGACGAACGTCTGGATTGCGGGGGGAATATCTCCGTGGGAAATGAATGGATCCACGTCGGAACTTGACAGGCAGATAGACCACGCTCTAGGCTTTCTGACGGTATAGTCACGTGCCTGATAGCTTTGGAAACGGTGGAGCTATTCAAAATATCGGAATGCTGGCACTGGGTGCCTAAAAATGACATTTGAGCGCTAATGTTGTTTCTTCTCTTCTTTCCTTCATTTCTCCATCAATTCTTCCACTTCTTTGCTTGTTCTGGTATGGGAGTTGGACTGCAGAAGTGTGCATTCCTTTCTCATACCATACTGGACGTTATTCCTTCAATTTCTTCTGCTTCTTGGCAGTTCTTGTGCGAGTGATGACTGTCAGCGTCAGCAGTCGTCTCTTGCATCAGGATAGTCTTCTTGTGTGATAGATGGCTATGATGAGGCTCCGTCGTGCTCATCCTTCGCACCAGGATCATTTGATATTGACGTTATCTTCCATGTTCACTGTACCAAACCTGTTTGGTGCATGACAGCGTGAGGAATCCCAGGCTCCTGAGGAAGAGCCTATTCAATCAAATCCTCCCTGTATGCCATCTCCAGTGCCTCCACTGGCACTGAGAACACCTTCACCAGCAAGAAACCTGCCACCTCTGGCACTGCAGCACCCTGGCCAAGCTGAATGCTGCCAAAATGTGCCACGTCCCCCAGCAGTGAATATCCCTGCCTGCCCCCAACATGAACATAGAGCACCCTTGTGCCCCAGTAATGTGTATGGTGAGCGGTGACACCCCATTGAGCAACTCTGGGATATTGAAAGTGCCTCTCAATGGCGAGAAACAGTGGGTGAGGCCTCTAGGCCCCCACAACTGGACACACCAGATCATATCCCTGGTGGTTTCCCCAACACCTCTGCAACACCCAGTGAGGAAGATGTGTGGAGAAGGGGGAGCAAACCTAGTCCAATTCCTGATGGGCAAAGCCCTCACAACCCACGAGCCTCAATATGAGAGCATCTGCAACTGGTCCTATAAGGACATCACTTGCTTACCCCAAGCTGAGCAGAAACTTGCTTTCCAAGAAGAGCTCGACATGCTGTATAAGCACAAGGTCTTTGAGCTAGTTGACCATTGTGTGTCTAAGTGAGGGAAGAGGTCAGAACAACCAACAACCAACATCAAATGACAACAAAAGCGAGTGGTGGTCTTCCTTTGTGGTTCTGGTATTTAATCTCTGCAGGGGAATGTGCTGCATGCCTTCAGGTAAGGTGCAGGAGGGAAGGTAAGGGCTTCTGATGGGGAATTTATGCGACTGGGGATGGTATTGACTCCTCTTCAGCCTACCACAGTGGTTAGGAAGAGTCCTGGGGTTGAGCAGTGATGGAGCAACAGGGAAGCAAGGGGATGGTTCCTGCTTCAAGAATGTGATGCACAGTGATGGGATGGAGTGGACAGAGATGCTAGACTGTGCTTGAGCCTAGAGAACTGATCAGATACAAGGTATATCTGACAAACAACAATAATGGAGCTTTAGGCCAGGTGTAAGTGTTTGCTGGCTCTGATAACTGATAGTCACACCCTCAAGAACACAACCTGTGTTATATTGAGGGTAGGTGATGGTACAGTGATAGAGTAGTTAAAAGGTAGTTAGCTTATGTAATTAGCGCCAGCGCTATATATATGGGCGCTTCTGCTTACATAAGCAGAAGCGCTACTAAACTAGTATAGACCATCTAGTGGTCAGCAGTAAAGGGAGATTACTCCCTTTACACCCTCCCCTTATAGAGTCCGTCCAAGGACTCTTGTAACGATGCGCGTGGGTTATCTCATGCAGTAGTAAATGGGAGTTATGTATATTATAGTCGGAGCGAAAATAATCAACAGAATGTATACCTAATTGACAGAGGTCCGAAGCGAGAAGGGAACAGAAGAGAAAAACAAAAGGAACAAATAAAGAAGTGACCAGTTGAGGGTCACAACGCCTTTTGGACAAGAGGGTTGTGCCTCTCTGATGATGGTAACACAACCGGTTGGCGGTCATGTTGTCACATCAGGGTGACTCTTCGTTTTAGTGAGAGGCTTGTGCCTCTCAGGATGACCAGTCGCTCCCCAGGTCAGCCCTACATCTGCGATGGACCAGAGTGGTTGACGTCCATCTGGTCCCCTGGAGGATTCCATGGTGGGCCAGGGTCATCATCGCCCCAGGAGTCCTTGCTGAAGCTGTTGTATTCCTTTTCTTCATCACAGGGCAGCATCTTGCGGCGGCTACGATGCTTCTTTTTTTGTTTGGGGGCCAGGTACCCTGCCACTACATCGATTCCCATGTGGGAGAGGGTATCGCCAGGGTGAGACTCTATGTCTCGAAAGTTGGTCGGCCTCTCCACTTGTTCCGCCCTGTCTTTGTAGTATTCAAGGGACCACTTGAGTCCCTCCAGTGCAGTCTCCGCAACTGCGAGCTCCGAGCTTATTTTGATGTTGGGCTCTCGTCCAGCTGCATTGTCCTGCAGCACCGCTACTGCCCACTCATGCAGGTCATCAGCCTCTTGGAAGCTGAAGCCATTCTGGGCGAGGTGCCCAGTGACTGCAAATGGAGATGGCGCCTTGTTGGTCAATTCAGACCAAGGGGATGTGTGACCTGGCACAATTATCCACCCCTCTTGCTTGACAATAGCTCTGTACCGTCCAAGGACCGCAAACAGCCATGCAAAGCTGCAGTGCCAACCATTATGGTTGGAATCATATTGGAAGCAAGGGGCGAAGTACCCCTCGAGGATGAATCCTCTGAGCCTCCGATCAGTCAGGGGCTCTTGGTGCTTGGGGTCAGTCCTCTTATGGACCCCAGCAAATTTCTTTGTGCAGCCAGCGCGACTCAAACAATGGATGAAATTGTGCCATTTGGTGATCTCGTCTCCCCAGCCAGGAGCTCCCTTTGGCAGTCCATCGTGCCAGTGGGTGGTGCAATTCCTCCATGTTAGGATTAACGGAGGTACAGTCGTTGGCAGTGATTGCCAGCTGGAGGACATCACTCCAAATGAGTGAGTGCATGCTTTGGCAGGGGCTGGTGCTGATGACGACGAGGCAGCAGGGGGTCATGCCACCTCAGGAGCATGGGGGAATGATGACCAGGCGGTGGGCTGTGCCACCTCAGTGGCTGGGGGTAGTGACGACGAGGCAACGGAGGGTTGTGCCACCTCAGGGGCAGGAGGAGGCTGGGATGTGGCCTCAGAGGGTTGCTCCCCTTCTGTGTGGCCATTTCCTCGCTCAGCCCGTTTTGCCTGCTTGTATCCCTCACACTTGCTCTTTCCATGAGCCGAGGCCCACACGGGGGGTGCCAGTGCTTGAATGTGTGACTCATCACGCTATTTTTGAGGGGCTTGACCCTCATATGATGGTCTGTATCTGCCATGTATCAATTGAGCCAAGCTATGAATTTTTGCCCAAATCTAGTGTTGGGTGAGTCGCTCTCCTCTGACTCCTTCACAACTCGGGTGTAGAACTCGTCGAGTTCAGTGGTTGTATTGAGCAGGCGTACTGCTCCAGGCCAGATGGCATTGGTGATCAGGGGTGCAATGCCTCAATGAATGTTTCTGAGGACGTTCTCCCTGTGGGGGTCCTTGAACTGGTACAGACAGTCATTGAACTGTACATGTAGGTATTTGGTGCCGTCCAGCAGCATGTTTACTCGGTTAGGGATTTCTCCCCAGCCAAGTAGAGGAAACATTTCCTCTGGGTTTTCAAGTGTAACGGTCCAACTTTTTATCTTATCTAATCTGTGATTAGATAGCATCTTATCTTGTCGTAGTGTACAGCCGTATCTTATCTACCTCAGTCTAGACCCGTACCTCATGCTGTACACGCTGCCTCCCTTGATGTCATTCCGCATAGCCTTAGCTCCACTATGACATCACTAACATAGCATTGCACAGTACGTAGCCTCGTGGATAGCCTTGCGTAGCCCTCGTGTAGAGTAGTATATATACAGTGCAATCTAGCACCCAGAGGCTCTCCATTTGAGCTCATCTTGGGTTATTGCCCTAGTCCTCGCGTCCTATTCTCTCAAAGCCCCAGTGTGTAGTAGGGTCCTTGGTGTTTTCGCCTAGGGTCGTCTCACCTGAGCTCGAATCTAAACCTCTACTTCGCTCTACTACGCGCTCGTCTAGCCTTATAAGACAACTATACCCGGACTCCAGGGTTAAGGAGCTTCTTCTTCATACCTTGCGTTTCATACACGGCCAGCCTTTTAGTGCCGTTCCCGTAGTGCTTCGGCATTGGGAGTTTTTAGCACCGCATCCTTTACGTACTGTACACCAGCCCAGGGTCATGCCTGGTGTCTGAAGGTTGGCGCCCGTTCAAAAGAGGTTCGCAGCCTCAAGGCGATTGAGACATAGTTACTCAAGTAGTTCCTGCGTCCGTGCAGAGGTAGACCTGTGATCTGCAGCCACTAGCCATTTGTTCTCTGCATAGCTGTGCCACTGCCCTGACCCGGCGAGAGCGACAGGCGCACAGAGTCTTACGCTTAGTTTAGTGGAACACCTGTGGGGATCTAGTCCCGTATAGCCTTATCCCTACGCCACCCCTTACGTTACCACCATACCTTACCAGTTTCCCCGTCACCTCGTCGAAGCACAACAGGAGCGCTTGGCGATCATTTATGGTCCCCGCCCTGTCTCTAGCGAAGAAGCTGTCGCCAGAGAAACAGCCCTCGAGGAGGAAAACCAGTTCACTGCTGCTGTTGCCGCCTACAGTCGCCTTACCAGCGACTTCGAAATCCAAGTCCTCCTCGGCCTCCACCGTTCCCTTCCTGTTCCACCCCTGCCAGACCTCCCTCTCGCTCGCCGCCGCACCTTCTGGTCCTCTCGTCTCAGACCGGTTAAACAAAGACCTACCCCCTATTCCCGTCTCCACCCCTACTGAGTCAGAAGAATGGCTGACCTCAACGCTCTCCTCGGTCAGCTCATCCAGGGGCAGATTGACCTCCAAAACCATATTGCGGCCCTTGCGGCTGCACAGCCTCAACCGGCACCGCCGGCACGCAAGAAGGTGGTCGCAGATCCCGGCTCTTTCGATGGCTCTCCCGCCAAGTTCCACGAATGGTGGAGTAAACTCAAGATCTGGATCGAGGGGCTAATGACGTGACGGTGGCAGCCGCTGTCTTCTCTCGGCTCACGGGCCCGAAAGCTGGCTGGTGGGCTCAGGTCCGTCTTGACCAGTGCATGGCAGCCCACGCCGCCCTTGTCGCTGCCCCGCCGGTCGCTCCAGGAGCGCCCCCGCACCCGCCGGCCTGGCCCACCAGGGCAGACTTAGAGGCAGAAATAGAAAACTTCTTTCTGCCAGGAAACAACCAGGAGTGGGCTCGTGCCCAACTCTTACGTCTGCGCCAAGGTCCCCGCCAGCGCGTTGATGACTTCCTAGCGCAGTTTGAAGCGCTCAGAGTCCAAAGTCGGTGTGTGGACGAGTATGCCAAGGATTTGCTCGAACGAGCAGTTCAGCGCAAAATCCTGGAGCAGGTGTATGTCCAGGCCATGCAGCGGGATACGTTCAGACAGCTGTCACGCTCAGTCCGAGATGTGGGAAGGGCTCAGGAGCTCTTCCTGATCAACACGCAAAGTCAGAGTCCGGCCCAGTATTTCCAGGGTCAAAATTATTCGTCATCTTCAGCATCAGCCGGCGGCGCCCCTATGGATATAGGAGCCGCAGACGCATCGCCTCAGCAAAGGGGTAAAGGACCCCAATGCTACAACTGCCAGTTATTTGGCCACATCACACGTGAGTGCACAAAGCCGCGCCGCCCTCGTCGTGGGCAACCCCAAGCAAGGGCAGCACAGGCCCAACCGGAGGATGACCGGTTAAACGCAGTGCGAGGGATGTCTTTTGCAGATATGCAGGCATTCTTCAGGGATTTAAAAGATTAGAGAGTGAGGACGTGTCGGGCACCCTTGCTCTTGAATCTTCTTTGGACACAGCTGTACGTATTCTGGACTATAGACTGTCTCGCGCTACTACTCCTGTTGTACAGGAAATATTTAAATACCGCGTTGCTTTGTTACGCACAAAGATTAGTAAATCCTACAAAAAAGTGTCTTCTGTAGTTTCTCCTGTTTCCGTTTCTCCTTCTCGCTACTCTGTCTTGTCTGTTGATAGTATGGACTGTGACTTGGACTGTTCTGTACCATCTAAGGGGGTCCCTGCAAAGGGCTTGGCGCTGGATGTAAAATCGAGCGTGCTTAATTCCCAATTGAATAAAAACAATCTTTCTCCTTCTTTGGCATCTGAGAAACCGGAAAGTCCCGCCGGCAACTCGGAAGTTCCCATGGACTTACGAAGATCCTTCACAATGGAACGTGAAGTGACGATACCGGTCCGCATCCGCGGTCCCCTTAACACTATTGAAGTAGACGCCCTGCTAGACAGTGGCGCTACTGGCTGCTTTGTTGACAAGAGCTGGGCTCTTGATCGACGGTTGCAGTTATCTAAACTGGTAAAACCCGTTCCAGTGCTTAACGTAGATGGCACCAGGAATCAAGAGGGTGATATCACGCATTATGTATTGCTTACCATCGGTATTGGGAAGCATGCTGAAAAGCTTTGGTGTGCAGTCACCTGCCTTGGAAAAGTTCCCCTTATCCTCAGCCATACCTGGCTTAGAAAGCACAATCCCAATATAGATTGGGTTTCTGGCAAAGTTAATTTAACTCGTTGTCCTCCAGAGTGCAAGTCACTCTTAGGGACACGCTTTGCTAAATTATTACGAGAAAACGAATCTCAGGAAACTTGGGTTCAAGCTTTAAAGGCACATGAATCAAAGGTCACTATTGATGAGTCGACCCTAGAAGAAGCCCAGAAGCAAGTACCTAAAGAGTACTGGGAGTTCTTAGACGTATTTAGTAAAAAGTTGTCAGAGCGCATGCCGCTTAGGAAACCTTGGGATCATGGAATTGATCTAAAAGAAGACTTCCCGCCCAAAAAGGGAAGACTTATCCCGCTCTCTGTTGATGAGCAAAAAGAAGTTGAATCCTTCCTAGATGACCAACTTGCAAAAGGATACATTCGGCCTTCTATTAGTCAACAGACGTCACCGGTCTTCTTTATTCCCAAGAAGGATGGCAAGAAGCGCATGGTACAGGATTACCGCTATGTAAACGACTGGACGATTAAGAATAACTATCCGCTACCGCTTATCTCTCAGCTTGTTGACAAGCTCAAGGGTTGTAAACTCTTCACGAAGATGGACCTTCGGTGGGGATATAACAATGTGAGGATTCGCGAGGGCGATGAGTGGAAAGCTGCGTTTGTAATGCATAAAGGGGCTTTTGAGCCGCTTGTTATGTATTTTGGTCTCTGTAATTCACCAGCGACATTCCAGAAGATGATGAACGAAATCTTCCACGATATGTCAGATGTCTGCGTGGTGTATATAGATGATCTTATGATATTTACAGACACGGACGATCAGGAAAAGCATGATAGAATTGTGCTGGAAGTTTTGAAACGGTTGCGAGACAATGATCTGTTTGTCAAACCCAAGAAGTGTCGCTTCAAAGTCACTGAAGTCGATTTCCTCGGTATGATAGTCTCTTGTGACGGAATCAAAATGGACCCTGAGAAAGTTAATGCTATTCTGAAGTGGCCTGAGCCGACGAACGTAAAGCAGGTTCGCGCGTTCCTGGGACTCGGTAACTTCTACCGGTGTTTTATTAAAGATGATGCAATCATGGCTAGACCCATGACGGACTTAACGTGTAAAGACACTATATTTAACTTCGGAGAAAAGGAACATGCAGCGTTTGAAGCTTTGAAAGCCGCCTTTACTCGTGCTCCGGTACTTCAGTACCCCGACCAGGACCGCGAATTCCGCCTGGAAACAGACGCGTCTGAGTTCGCCATTGGGGGAGTGATATCCGTGAAGTGCGAGGACGGTGAATTCAGACCCGTCACGTACATGTCACACTCTATGACACCTCCAGAACGAAACTATCCTATTCACGACAAAGAGATGCTGGCCATCATAAAAGCAACTGAGGCCTGGCGCCACTATCTTGAAGCCACTCCTTACGCTTTCGAGATTTACACGGACCACCACAACTTAACGTATTTTACAAAGTCGCAGAATCTCTCTAAGCGCCAAGTGCGCTGGCAAATGTGGATGACGCGCTTTAATTACTCGCTTATCTATAAGAAGGGAACCCAGATGCATGTTGCAGATCCGCTTAGTAGGCGATCAGACTATTACGTCTCTAGTTCCGAAGATAACAAGGATCAAACCTTGTTAAACCCTGTATCTATTAGTTCGATCGACGTTACTGATCAGACTTATGAAGAGCGCCAGTCGCTTGTCACAAACTTTCATGACACTCCTGTTGCTGGGCATAAAGGAGTAAAAGCTAGTTATAACGCGCTCAGGAAGCATTACACGTGGAAAGGAATGAAGGAACAAATTCAAACCTATGTAAAGCACTGTCAGAAGTGCCAACAATCCAAGGTTTCGAATCAAAAGACTTCTGGAAGTCTTGTCCCTCTGCCTACTCCTAGTGGCCCGTGGCTTGATGTCACCATGGACTTTACCGAGATGCCGGAATCCCTCAGTTACGATTATATATTAGTGGTCGTCGATCGGTTCTCAAAGGAGGTCGTGTTTGTACCTTGTACCAAGGAGGAAACCGCATTGTCGACTGCCGAGTTATTTAGGGATCATGTCTGGTGTCAGCATGGTCTTCCCTCTTCCGTGGTTTCCGACCGTGGATCGGTCTTTGCAAGCAACTTCCTGGGGGAGTTGTACAGACTCTTAGGCGTAAAGCGCAAAATGTCCACTGCGTTTCACCCGCAAACCGATGGTCAAACGGAGCGATTGAATCGCGAAATTAATCAGTATCTCCGAACATACGTAAACGATCGACAGAGCGAATGGGCCAAGTGGATCAAGATCGCCCAGTTCGTCTGGAACAATACCGTTTCGGAGGTAACCACTGATTCCCCGTTTGGAATTACCCGGAGTTATTCCCCTCGTATGGGTGTAGAACCAGTTGAGACTGTAGCCCCAGCGGCTAAGGACTTTGCTGCCGTATTTAACAAAGTTGTTGTGTCTTCTGAGAAGGCCAAACGTAACATGAAGCTTCAGGCAGATAAGCACAGAAATCCTGCCCCGGACTATGTTATAGGCCAGCAAGTCTGGCTTTCTACGGACAATCTTCGAATGCTGAATCGCGCTTCTAAGAAACTTACTGAAAAGTGGATTGGCCCCTATGAGGTCACTCGTGTAACACCGAACGCGGTTGAGCTTAAGCTCCCGAAAACTCTTCGGATTCACCCAGTTGTGAATGTGTCTCAAGTAAAGCCTTATTTAGGACCTCTTCCTGGTCAACCTGTGTCTCGGCCTGGTCCGATACATGTTTCAGAAGAACGCGATGAAGAGTACGAAGTGGACTATATTGTAGCCTCTCGTATTTATAAAAAGCAACTCCAGTACCTAGTGCATTGGAAAGGTTACGAAGAACACGAGAGAACTTGGGAACCCTCGTCAAATTTGAAGAATTCTCCTCTGGTAGTCGAGCGCTTTTATCGAGAAAACCCCTCTGCTCCTCGAAAGCTTCGTATGACTCAAGCAAGCTTTGACTCCTTATTTAGTCCTGTCCCCGAGAACCTTACGGTTTGCGACGCTCAGTTCTGCAGTCTGGAATCCTGCACCTGAGGGGGGAGTAGTGTAACAGTCCAACTTTTTATCTTATCTAATCTGTGATTAGATAGCATCTTATCTTGTCGTAGTGTACAGCCGTATCTTATCTACCTCAGTCTAGACCCGTACCTCATGCTGTACACGCTGCCTCCCTTGATGTCATTCCGCATAGCCTTAGCTCCACTATGACATCACTAACATAGCATTGCACAGTACAGTAGAACTTCTCGCAACACATAACTTTGCAGTGCATGATTCTCCTTATGCATCAGATTCAGGCTCTGCCCGAGTTGGGCGGCAGGGGACCATGCATACCACATAATCATTGATTATTTTCACCTAAATATGCATTATTGGTGTACAATGGGGACAGGAATATACTGGGCCATTGGCT
>Ga0307518_10004029_pt1 | contig 10559 bp, 7 predicted proteins | sample 25_EM_MG_FD_203889 | JGI IMG/M metagenome (GOLD analysis project Ga0307518, IMG submission 203889) | Populus trichocarpa ectomycorrhiza microbial communities from riparian zone in the Pacific Northwest, United States - 25_EM | ecosystem: Host-associated > Plants > Roots > Unclassified | place...
GCACGGATTGCCAGAGACAATTGTCTCAGATAGGGACGCGAAGTTCACGTCTGCATTCTGGAGGGAGACCCACAGAATGCTGGGAGCGAAGCTCCTGATGTCCACGGCATTTCATCCACAGACGGACAGAGCATCCGAACGTGCGATACGCACGGTCACACAGATCCTACGTATGATGGTCCGACCAGACCAGAGGGACTGGGTAACAAGAATACCCATGGTTGAGTTTGCGATCAACTCGAGCATAAGTGGCTCTACGGGGTTTGCACCCTTCAAACTCAATTATGGGCATATGCCCAAAATGATGGAACACGTGGGTGAGGGGAAACCCTCAGAGGCACCGGGGGTGAAGGCGTTCGTGCACCAAGCACTAGAGAACCTGGCGATGGCACACGGCGCCATCATTGAGAGCAGAGTTGCTCAGACATATCATGTGAACAAGCGGAAGGGTGTACCACCCAAATTTGAGGTTGGGGACCTCGTATACTTGTCGACTCAGAACCTGAACATGCCCAAGGGGCGTGCGAGGAAACTAATCCCCAAATATATAGGACCGATTCGGGTCATACGGCGGGATGCCGCCAGTGATACATACACTCTCGATCTACCTACTGAGCTTAGAGCTCGCAGATTGCACCCTACCTTCCACGTCGGCGTGCTGAAGCCGCACGAGCCCAATGACGACGCGCTATTCCCGAAACGGGACGCGCAGGCGTTCTATGATGTGGGGAATAATGAGGAGGTCGAGTGGGTGGTCGACGAGATATTGGCCCACAGGTGGGCCGATAACAAGGTGGAATTCCTTGTTAAATGGAACTTGGGCGACACCACATGGGAGCCATACGCCCACTGTCAGGATCTTGAGGCCTTGGACAGATATCTTGAGATACAAGGGGTAGAGTCGATATGATGTCTACCCTGCAAGGCTGCTGGATTGCGCGTCCACGCGCAGGGTACGAGGGTAATCAGGGGGAGCAACCCCCAGGGGACGAGACAGAACTGTTGAGGAAGAAACTACTAGTACTGTTTGCAAGGGAAAAAACAATAAAGCAAAACAAAGCCAAAGGATGGTAAACACCAAGTTAAAAGTTAATCGGAGTAGATAGTTCCTTTCCACGTGGTAGTCGATCATGTTTCCTTTTTTATTTGTTCATCTCAAACTTCGAATTGGTAATTTACGTTCCACCTCCCGTTTTTACGTTCTCTCTCTCTTACTCTCATCTTCTCATCTTACCACTAACCCATTATGTCCCCGCCCTCCCAACCCTCTTCTCCTCCGTCGTCGCCTGAGCCCCGGCATAGGCACAATAAAAAGTGCTCTAGCGCACACCATGAGCGTGGTCGCTTGATGTCCCCCTCCGCTCGCGATCGTCATCACAGGGAGAAATGGCGATGCTCACCGTCGCCTAGCCCTACCCCGTCAACTCGCAAGAGTCATAAACACCGTCGGTCACACTCTCGTGGGTGTGACCGCCCCTCTGACAGCTCCTGGGGTGCCCACCCTGATCTCCCGTTCGTGTGCCATGCCACGCGCACATGTAATCTGTGCGATGCATACAGTGAGCACCTCGTGCTCGCATCATTTCGGTGCAGCAAGGACTTCCTTGATGCACGCCTGGATTTGGTGGACGGCCTGGCCCGTACTCTGGGGCATCGCCCCGTTGGCTCGCTGGAATGTTGGCTCCGGGATGCGGACGAGCTGAACGAGCATCTCCATGAGGAGAACGAGGTTCTGAAGGCACGGCTCGCGTCACTAGGGGCCTCCCAGCAGCCCCCTCCCCAGCCCCTTGGCGCAGGGCCCTCTTCCCGTCCTGGCGCGACTCCCGCTGACACGTTTGTTGGGGGGAGGGTTCGGGGCACTGTGCCCCAAGGAATATCAACGTCTCATCAGGGTGACAGACCTCATACCCCATACACTCCAGTCCCAAGGGAACTTTCCCTCACAACTATCACTCCGGCTCCCCATGAGCCCATACATATCGAAAGCGACGTCCACATGGATGTCGAACCCCAACAGTCCGCTCTCACTGAGAGGATTACCACCGTCAAGAAGACCCTCGACAATGCTGAGGGACGTATGTTCCAAAGCTTTACCGGGTCGGAACGACCCAGTCAAATGCTTGTCCTTGGACGGGCAGATGACGACAACGGGCAAGTACAAGCCCTATTCATTCGGTACCAGCATATGTTATACGCATTCATCGACGGAGCGGCACAACATGTCCTCCAGAACCTTGACGCTCGGGTCCCCATACCCCTTCCTTCTTCGACTGGGCATCGAGGGCCTGCAAAGCTCTCCAATAATATAATGGGCCCAGTCGCGCTGTACAACTCAGCACAAGAGCTTTGTGAACTGTTTGAACGAGCTCGGCAAGAGGAACCAGGGAACTCCCCAAATGTGCAGCACGCACAGGACTTGATGTCCTACCTCCACCTATGGAATCGGTGGAGGATGACGAAGAATGAGCTGATGTCGCTCGCCATCAAGGCCTGGAGGCCACCTGCTTGGGCAGTTGAACGCAACAAGCAAAAAAAGGCTGCGCTAAAGGAGAAGGGTAAAGCTCGACTGACGAGCAACGTGGACGGGTCCACAACACCCGGGGAATTCAACCCCCATATCCATAGTCAAACGTCACCCGCTGTCCCCACCGCCCCAGTAGCGACTGGGAGCATTTCCGTGGCTCCCACCACCACACCTCGCGCCCCTCTCGAGGAGCATATCACATCCGTCCCGGCTGAAGACATATCAGCTCGGGAATGGAGGCACATTCCCACTCCGCGTGAGGCACTCACAACGCGTCGAGATATACCACCTGAGGCGGGGCCCTCAAATACCAATCGGGCAGCGGGCCCATCACGAGAGCCAGTGGGTAAGCCCATGCCAACTGGCTCTAGTAAAGCAAAAGGGAAGACCAAGCCCCGAGGGAAGGACGACTTCCCAGCGGATGTCCCATCATTGGACACCAGTGTTGAGGATTGGATAAAGTATATCCACCACTGGCACCAGCACAATGATGGTGCACTGCGGGCGTTCCCGGGGGTCATTCGACAGTATTGATGACAGTGAGGATGAGGCACCTGAGCCCCTAGCTCGCAATGTTCAAGGATTGCTCTTCGTGGAGCGACTCATGCCTCGGACGGGTTGGAATGTCGGATGGGTCGGTTGGCACCGGTCGATGGCGCGTCTCCTGGGCGTTGCGGGGCGATATCGCTCAATTATCGAATGGGCGGGCTTATCTCCCACCATTGGCCAAACGGCCGAGTGGGTCGGGTCACGCGAGTCATCAGCATATACATTGACTCCTGTGGCAGCGTACCTCGCCGCCAATGGTGTCACCTATCATGACGCTGACGATGCGTGGGCTTGGGGTCAGACCCACCTGCAGGAATTACGGGGTCAGTATTTGGGAGATGACAATCCCGAGTTGGACACCATCCGCAACGAGGTCGAAGCCGATGCTCGCCATGCCTCAGGAGAGGCTGTCTCTCACTCCCGTGAGCATATCCTCGCACTCGCTGTATCTCGAGGTGTGGAGCCTCACCTCATTCCTCCTCTAGCGTCCAGTGGCGAGTGTGAGGCAAATAGTGACTGGCAGGACCAAATGGTGGACGCTCACGCGTTGTACATGATCCCTCCAGCGCCGTCAGTCATGCACCCATCGTCAGCAATGGATGTCGACCAGCGCTCTGATTATCCGCCCCTGGAGGACGGCGAGGTTGATGGCCTGTTTGAGGGTCCTGCACCGATGTGATGATGGGTTCGTCGCCTACTCATTGCGAGCCTCGGGAGTCCAACCTCCCAGAAGAAATATTCATCCTGTCGTCTGATGACCGGGAGTTCAACCTCCCAACTTTTCATTTACATGCATGGACTATACTTGTTTTGTTTTTCGCTTCGTTTACATAAGAGTAGAGCCCTATATTGGCTCTACAGGGGGAGGGTGTAAGGGTGCCCTTAGGGGTTACCCATATTCAGTTACTTATGTAATACTCATCTTCCTATTTAATCACTTCTTGTTATGTAATATAGCAACTTACTTCTTATTGTCCTACATACTCAAAGGAATACACTTTGGTCATGTTCTGTGTTGAGTGAGGATCAGAGAAGCTATCAACCACCGAGGGAGGGAAAAAGATGGTTGGTGTGCATGCAACATTTTGTAGATTCTTTGGATGCACAAAGAGAGGCAATTTGGCATGAATATTGTCTTTTTGTCTTGAGGTGAAGGCAGCTGAAGACTGAAGTTGCTGTGCCGAACAGCACTGACAGTCGGCTACAGTTCCAGTCGGACCAGCACGAGGAATTTTGATCGATACCGACCTTCAATGCTCACATTGGGTGTATTATTCCCTTTATGCAGTGGTATGTATTTCCTGAATAGGTCTGGAGTCGGTGTCCCGCTTAACCAATCTATGAGGTCGAGAGTATGTAGGACACCCCGACGATGAACACCGCCACCTCAGTTCACACGCCACATGCATGTTTGGCAATTTCGCGCCGCCAATTGCATTCAATATGGCCGAGCTTGCGCCGGCAGCCACCTTGTTTACACTGTAGGTTGGTTTCTCCCGTCTTGAACCTTCAAGACACTTCGAAGTCTGATGGCACTATATGTCCTTTGCATAGTCTCGACTCTCAAGGACACAATTGCCCATGATGCCCTGTGCACATTGTGTGTTCACAGACTATCGTGTAAGCAGGCTTACCCTTTCCGGTATCTGGTCTGTGCGTCTGTGCGGCTTAGCCATTGCTTCATTTGTGTTCCATATATACCGAGCCCCCGACCTCGTCGGTGGCTCTCTCTCTCTCCCCCCTTCTTGTCTCTCCCTTTGTCTTCTCTGTGCAATACACACGCGCCTGTCCACGTTCTGTTTCCCGTTCAATTGTCTGAGTGACCTCACCTCACAGTGAGTCTTTCACTTTTTTTGAACGTGCCACCGAGCGCGACATTGACGTCTTATATCGAGGCGTCAAACTGTCACGTCGTCGCTGTCCCACCGTCCCTCAACCTCTGACTACCCGAAGTCGAGGAAAAGTTCCACAACCCCCATTGTCTTCGTCACTGTTACCTCCATTACTGTCTCCATCATTGGTGCCTTCGTCGTCACCACAATTGCCTTTACCACCGTTACCACCGTTGTCGCCGTCTCCATCTCGGAAAGACGACTCTTCCTCTGATAGCTCGGACTATTCCCCAGTATACCATCGTCTCTACTGCCCCTCTACCTCGATGTCTTCTTTTAAAGTTGGTCGCTACGAACAAGTGGCTCCAAACAAGGCTCCGCTGTTAACCGCTGGCGATATCACTCCTGAAGCGCTTAGAGCTTGGGAAATGGGCTGTTACCAGTTCTTCTGGCAGAAGGAGGTCGCGGAAAAGGAACAGGTCAAGAAAGTGGCCTGGAATCTTCAGGACCCCCGTGTACAAGACTGGTACAGCAATGACTGCGAGCGTCTCAACGCCTTGACCTTCTCTGCCTTCATGAAAGAGGTCCGGTCTTATTGGTTGCGCTCTGACTGGGCTACTATCGTTTGCCAGAGGTTGTTGTTGTCTACTCAGGGCGATAAACCCTTCCATGTGTGGGCCGCGGAAACCCAGAGTCAGAATGTTCTTCTGCGAGGAGATCCCTCCCACCTATCCGATGAAGCTATCCGCTACCACCTTGAAAGCCACATGCATCCTGACCTTATGGCTGATTATCGTTCAGCGAAGGTTGACAAGGAGGAGGATCTCCGTACTTGGATCGACCGGGTCCGCTCATTGGACGAGAAACGTCTCCGTGATGTCGCCCGCATGGAAGCGGCGGCAATTCGAGCAAACAAGCATCAGCCGTTGCAGGCGAGTCGTACAGCGAACTCAAAGGAAACTAAGTCTTCTACCGAGGGCAAGGCCCGTCCACGGCTCCCTACCTTGACTACCGAAGAGAGAACACTCCTGCAGGATAACTCGGGCTGTTTCAAGTGTCGCCAGTTTTTCCAGAACCATACCACACCGACGTGTCCGAACAACTTCCCAGATGCCAATGGATATACTACCTTGACAGCAGCTGATGTTGAAGTCGCGCGCACCAAGAAGCGTGTCAAACCTGTTACTGCTGTCATCGAGGATGAGCCTGCACCCAAGCAGATCCGCTCCGACGACACTGTCACAGAACCAATTGCAGTCATCATGCCCTCGGCTGCTCTGGGTGACGGCTCGGACAGTGGCGATGGGTGTGTTGCCCCCTTCTCTACATCGCATTTCTTCTGGTCGTGCCTCATTGACGGCCCTAACCTTGATACACCGGTTTCCGTTGACACACTGATTGACAATGGTTCCCATTTAGTTCTGATTGATGCTACCCTCGTCAAGAAGCTTGGACTTCCTATCGGCACGTTATCCAAACTGCTCAACATTTCCGTTGCAATGTCCTCTTGTAATCGGGAAGCTCTCTCTCTGTCTCAGTATGTGCAGCTGTCTTGTCGATCATTAGATTCTCAGTTTCGTTCTCACCCCTTTCGTGCCATCATCGCACCCCGACTCTGCACCCCGCTCTTATTGGGAGGCCCGTTTTTGTACATTAACCACATTGTCATTGATCATGAGCTACGCACCTGTATTAGTAAAGACTCTGGCTACGACTTGTTGAACCCTCCCAAGCAGGGTATTTGTAATGAAGTGTCTGTGTATAATGGTCCTGATGTTGTGGCAACGCTTCAATGTGATATTGAACGACTGGCACTGTTTGAGACCTTACATCACTGTGACTTGGCGATGAAACAGGAGTTTGCAGACCGCTTCCCAGCAGACATTCCACCTACAGAAGAGCTACCTGATGATGTTCTCTTCCGTGTTCAACCACGGGATCCGAACAAAATTATACAACGACGTTCATATGACTGTCCAAAGAAATATCGTGAGGCTTGGCGGACGTTGTTACAACAGCATATCAATGCTGGGTGGTTGCGACCATCAAACAGCCCCTACTCGTCCCCTGCCTTCATTATCCCTAAGGCTGACCCTGCAGCTCTACCTCGATGGGTCAATGATTTCCGTGAATTGAACCTTAATACTATCCCTGATAACCACCCCTTACCGATGATTGAAGAGATTTTGCGGGACTGTGCAAAAGGAAAATTTTTTGCAAAGATTGATATGACGAATGCCTTCTTCCAAACCAAGGTTCACCCTGATGATGTTAAATGGTTGGCCGTCCATACTCCTTGGGGACTTTATGAATGGCTGATTATGCCTATGGGAGTACGCAATGCACCTGCAGTGCATCAGCGTCGTATGGCTTCGGCTTTGCGCCATCTGATTGGCACCATCTGTCACGTGTATCTTGATGACATTATCATTTGGTCGCAGACTTTGGAGGAACATGCACGAAACGTCCGCACAGTGCTGCAAACACTTCGAGATGCCAAACTGTTTTGTTCACTCAAAAAAACTCAACTCTTCTGCACCGAGGTCTTATTCTTGGGTCACAGAGTCTCTGAGCAAGGGATTGAAGCTGATCCAAACAAGGTTGCTCGCATACTGGATTGGCCTACACCACGTTCCGCCAATGATATGCATTCCTTCCTTGGCCTCGTCCGTTACGTTGCTGACCATATCCCCAACCTAGCTGAACATACTCACATTTTGAATCCCTTAACGACTAAGGCCGCTCAGCTCTCTTTTCCTACATGGACACCAGCTCATCAGAATGCTTTTCAAGCCATCAAGGATCTGGTTGTCAGTCCCCATTGCCTGACTACGATTGACCACGACAACCCTGGTGACAACCTGATCTTTTTGACCTGTGATGCCTCTGACTACAGAACCGGCGCGGTCTTGTCCTGGGGCCCCTCTTGGGAGACTTCACGACCTGTAGCCTTTGATTCTACCCCCCTACATGATGCGGAACTCAATTACCCAGTACATGAAAAGGAGCTGCTTGCCATCATTCGTGGGCTTAAGAAGTGGCGAATTGAACTGTTGGGTACGCCAACCCAAATTTATACTGATCATTGCACGCTGCAGAACTTTGCCATGCAACGAGATCTCTCGCGCCGACAGGCCCGATGGCAAGAGTACATGGCGCAATTTGATTTTACGATTCATTACATCAAAGGGGATCGCAACGTAGTGGCAGATGCCTTGTCTCGACGGGCGGATGGGAATGTTGTTTGTGCGGTGTCCGAGAATTCTCTGGATCGTTCACTGACACTTGACATTCTGGCTGGGTACATGGAGGACCCTTTCTGTCGGAAACTCTTCGCATCAATGGACTCTGTGCCTGGCCTACAAGAAAAGGATGGTTTACTGTATCTCGCTGGTCGTTTGGTGATTCCACGAGTACATTCCCTTCGCGAACGCTTTTTCCATCTCGCTCACGACGCTGCGGGTCATTTTGGAGCTGATAAGACATACACAACACTGCGCAAGTCCTTCTATTGGCCAAACATGCGACGAGATCTTGTGGATGCCTACATTCCAGCTTGTGTTGCTTGTATGCGTAACAAATCTCCAACGACCGCTCCCGCTGGCCCTTTACACCCGTTACCGGTTCCTGATGGTCGAGGAGAATCTGTCGCAATCGATTTCATTGGCCCACTGCCAGAGGACCACGGATACAACATGCTTGTAACGATGACTGACCGTTTAGGTGCAGACATTCGTTTGGTTCCCTGTCGTAGCTCCATCACTGCATCGCAGTTCGCTGCACTCTTTTTTGACCACTGGTTTTGCGAAAACGGTTTGCCGCAAGAGATCATTTCTGACCGCGACAAACTTTTTATGTCTCGCTTCTGGAAGAGTCTTCACAAACTTACTGGAGTGAAGCTGAAGATGTCATCAGCTTATCATCCTCAAACGGATGGCGCTAGTGAACGCACGAACAAGACAGTCAATCAATGTATTCGTTTTCATGTCGAACGTAATCAGAAAGGATGGGTCAGGGCCTTACCCCGGGTGCGCTTTCACATCATGAACTCAGTCAATGCCAGCACTGGCTTTTCTCCTTTTCAGCTCCATCTCGGTCGCTCGCCTCGTCTTTTGCCACCCATTTCTGCACGAGATGATGCCGATCCTGATTCATTTGATGCAGCTTCTTTCCTTTCTCAACTTGAAATGGACATACTGGAAGCACAAGACAACCTCCTGGCGGCTAAAGCACAACAAGCTCATGCCGCTAACCGTCGTCGTGTCTCCGAACCCACTTTCAAGGTTGGAGACAAGGTTATGTTATCCACTAAACATCGTCGTCATGATTACATTGCTAATGGCTCGGGCCGTGTAGCTGAGTTTATGCCGTGCTTTGATGGACCTTATACGATCTTGTCCGCTACACCGGAAACCTCCACTTATGTTCTCGAAATTCCCCAATCTCCCCAGCTATCTAATACGTTCCATGTCAGTCAGCTGCATGCATACGTGCCGAACGACCAAGACTTGTTTCCCTCACGAGAACTTCCACGACCAGGCCCAGTCGTCACAGCGGACGGACAATTAGAAAATTTTATTGAGCGCATTTTGGATGAGAAGAAGATTGGCCGGTCGAAGAAGTACCTCGTACGTTGGGTTGGGTATGGTCCTGAGGATGACGAATGGTTGTCCAGGAAGGACCTCGAAGAGTGCGAGGCCTTAGATAGATGGGAACAAGAACACGGAATTTGATCCGCGGTGATTTTTTCTCTTATACTGACTATGTACTGACATTTTTCAAGATATTGAAGTTATTATGGGCAAGTTTGTGGTGGTTAGCTTCGTCGTGGAAGAGTGGATGAAGACTCAAGACTGTGATAGAGACATGCAGATAATTTCCCTCTCAAGACGGCGGGCTCTCGGATGGATAGGTTTTGTTTCATAGGTTGGAGGGGTGTAAGCAGGCTTACCCTTTCCGGTATCTGGTCTGTGCGTCTGTGCGGCTTAGTCATTGCTTCATTTGTGTTCCATATATACCGAGCCCCCAACCTCGTCGGTGGCTCTCTCTCTCTCCCCCCTTCTTGTCTCTCCCTTTGTCTTCTCTGTGCAATACACACGCGCCTGTCCACGTTCTGTTTCCCGTTCAATTGTCTGAGTGACCTCACCTCACAGTGAGTCTTTCATATCGATCATGGCTACAACCACAACTTCGACCACAGCCACCACGACGGCGACAACTCCAACAACTCCAACCCTCAGGCTTCAACGTTTGAACTTGCACCCTCCAACCTAGTACTATACATTGCCTTATCGTGCAGCCGAGGACGAAACAACATCAGACTCTTGCGGGACTTTGATGACAGGTTATCAACACAACACCCAAGTGAACATTTGCGACAGGAAAGTAAACGGTTGGCAGCGTTAGATACCCAGCCATCATACCCTCAACGCGATGGCATCGGGAATTGAACTTTGAAACGGCGTACAAAAAGCAACACCCTCGTGGGCGTTCAAAAATCGTACCATCCACGTGGCATTTCCAGTGGTACAGTAGACTACCTCATAACGCATCTCAATGGGACCGCCAGAAGTTTATGCATCAGGTCGTTTATGCACAAGGCTTTTGTCACACCTATGTGACATCCATGTGACACGTTGTGACTAGTGTTGACA
>Ga0307518_10004030_pt1 | contig 10557 bp, 6 predicted proteins | sample 25_EM_MG_FD_203889 | JGI IMG/M metagenome (GOLD analysis project Ga0307518, IMG submission 203889) | Populus trichocarpa ectomycorrhiza microbial communities from riparian zone in the Pacific Northwest, United States - 25_EM | ecosystem: Host-associated > Plants > Roots > Unclassified | place...
ACCACACCAGTGCCCCTTTCAATGAAAACATCCGAATAGCCAGAGAGGGCCAAGCCATAAGAATCCTCGGAGCCTGGGTTGGTAATGGCATAGACGAGCTGGCAGTATGGTCACCCATTGTTGAAAAGATAGACTCAAGGCTCCGAAGATGGGATCTAAAGAAGCCTTCTATCGAAGGCCGCAAAATAATTGTCGGGTGAACAATCGGCGCTATGACACAGTACCTCACCTGTGCACAAGGCATGCCAGCCAGCATAGAGAAGGCCCTAACTAAGCGCCTTACCGGTTTTGTGTGGGATGGGTCTGGGAAACCCAATGCTTCCCTCAACCTCCTATGTGCCCCAGCAAACCAGGGCGGCAAAGATCTTCTGAATCTGAAATGCAGGAATGAAGCAATAGAATTAGTCTGGCTTAAAAAACTCCTATCTCCCGCTCACAAATGGCCTACCTGGGCATCCTTTGCAAATGCGATACTCAACCATTTTGCCAAAAGATCCCCCACCGTCCCAAAGGAAGCCCGAATAAGCTGCTTCCTTCAATCTTGGAACATGAGCCCCACCAAGATCCCCTCTCACCTCAAGAGGATCTTGAAAGTGGCGAAAGCTCACAAACTCTCTCTGGACGCGACCACTTTTCACCCAGACCTGCTGAGGTCTGCCCCAATCTGGTTCCACGTGGGAGCCACCCAGGCTCTTAACCGCCTCAACAACCACCACGACGCGTTTTGCCTAAGACGGCACGGGGTAATTTCTGTAGGTGAAGTCATCACCCTGACAGAACAGATGTTAGTGTACGACCATAGACCCTCCAATTATTGTCAATGCGCCATGTGCGCCTACATCCGATCAACTTACGACTGTCCACAGCCAAATAAGTGCCTGTCCCTTGCCAAGAACCTGCTGCTATGCCTTCCAGCTAAATGGCTACCATCCGAAAACCAGAGGGACGTGACTGAAGACACCACTGCTGAGCCCATGCCACAAGGAGAAGCCTGTGAGTTCAGAGCTAATCTGGTGACATCGACTCACCTTGAAGACGCCTTCCGCATAATCAGGCCTGACACGAGAATCCACCCTCTCCCTGCCCGCCGCAGAGCCATTGCAGACCAACCCCACCCTCCCCTGGAAGCCGATGTCCATTGCTGTGCATCCTCTATGGCTACTCAAGATGGCCTCCACATTATAGGTGGATGTGCATGGTTTGGCGAGACCGATGCACAAAACATCACTCTCCAACTTCCCCCGAATGAGTGCTTCTCCAAGACCACTGGGATCCTCGGGGCCATGCTCCTACTTCTCCAAAGCGTTGAACCTGAAGTCCACCTGAGAATCCATCTAAATGACAATAACATATTAAGGAACCTCACCAAACGGTTTGGCTACAATGAGGACCTAGATTGGTTTCACGTGCAAGATGGAACCTGTACAGGGCACTCGCTGCAAAGCTCAAGTCCAGATCAGCCCGTACATCGCTAGTAATGTGGCAGAAAAATAAATCTTCCGCCCAGCAGGAGGGTGCCCTCACCCTCGCCAAATCCTCCCTCGACAACCCCCAGCCCCAGGAACTAAACCTTGAAGTTGACCCAGCTTTCTTATTAAGGGGCCAGAGGTTGTCTGCCGGCTCACAATGTTCCTTTTACAAAAATCTAGTTCTCCTCCACACTCAGAAATACTACGTACCTAAAGCCTCTCTGACGAGCAACATCACGGCTGCCCAACAGTCTATCCGGCTTTTGTTGGACATACCCCTTCTCCCCCTCAACTGTGGAAATCCATACGCAGCCGAGATATTCCGAAGAATATCAGAAACTTCCTATGGAAGTGCCTCCACAATAAGTACAAAATTGGGCCATACTGGAACCACATACCAAACTTCAAAGACCGGGGCATATGCCAACTGTGCGGTAACACAGAGTCCATGGAGCACATCTTGGTGGAGTGCCCGAACTCTACCATCTGCAAGATGGTGTGGGGACTTGCGAGCGAACTGTGGCGCAAAAGAGAGGTCTCATGGCCGGAGATCTCCTTCGGATCGATCCTGGGAGCAAATCTCCCAAATGGTATCAACGCGAGGGGTACTTGGAAAAAGGGACAAAGCCGACTATTTGCCATCCTTGTACTAGAATCAGCACACCTGATATGGAAGCTTCGCTGCGAATGGACTATCGAGAACCAGGGTGACCAACTGAAACTCCCTACCGAGAATGAAATCCACAACAGATGGGTAAAAACCATGAATATGAGGCTTAAATTTGATAGACTCCAATCTGATACAAAGAGATACGGAAGTCGTGCAATAAGAGCCGACCTGGTACTAAAAACATGGAGCGGCGTCTTGCTGAATGAAGACAATCTTCCAGATAACTGGATCTGGGAGTCAGGGGTTTTAGTGGGTATTACACCACGCCGGCCTCCGGGTCGAGGGAGATGATCCCGCGCGCGGTGTGGAGTCCCACACTACCATGACGGTGTGCGTAAAAGCATTTCCCCTGGGTTATGATATGGGTATATGTTCTATCTATGCTATATGCTTTTCTTCTGGGTGAAAGCCCCAACCCCCGCGCGCTTTGAAGGGGCTGTTTTGATCAGCTGCCTTTTTAGCTTATGTGCCTACCAAAAAAAAAAAAAAAAAAAAAAGACCATTACTAAGTCTACACTAATATGGGTCACAGTCTTGTGCGCACTTCGTCGATGGTTTACGCTGGGTGCACGTGTGACTTCAACACTCCCCCTCGCTGTGCTGCACATAGAGCACTTCAGCGAATAAGGTGCTAGATGCTGCCAGAGGGAAACTGTAAGCCTAGTTGAGCTCTGAACTTCGCGAATTTCTCGTGTGGTAAGTTCTTGGTGAGCAGATCGGCGGGATTTTCAGCACCATCAATGAAGAATAGTTCCACGTTACCTTTCGCGACTGACTTGCGGATTCCATGGTAGTGGATGTCAATGTGCTTGGAGCGAGGCTCCATTACAGGGTTGGATGCCATGAATATGGACCCCTGATTATCACCGCAAATCGGGATAGCTTTCAGCTTATAGCCGAGCTCACCGAGCAAACTTTGAATCCAGGTAACTTGGCGAGTGCAATCGCTCACAGCCATGTATTCAGCCTCAGTGGATGAGTACACAATAGTCTTCTGTGCACGAGAAGTCCAGCTGATCAAGCCATCTGCAAGCTTCAGGTAGAAACCTGTTTGTGAGAGGTGAGAGGTAGGGTCTGATCCACAATCTGAGTCCGTGCATGCAATCAGTCCAGCACCAGATCCACCATTATATACTAGGGAGTATGTAGACGTCCCAATTAAGTAGCGACAGATATAAAGCGCTTTGTTCAGGTGGTCCTGAGATGGATTCGTGGCATGGCACGAGAGATGGGTGACTGCAAAAGCGATGTCGGGCCTAGTGCCCAACATAAGGTACAGAAGGGACCCAATTACTGTCTGGAAATGGGAGTGGAGATCCGCATCAACAGGCTCTATATTTTTGGCAGCATAGTAGCCAGCTGGCAGTGGGGTGCTTGCAGACTTTGCATTTAGCATGCCGCAGCGTTCAACGACCTTTTGGAGGTACGCGCATTGATCCAAGTGGATAGCGCGACCTTTGCAAGTGATTCGCATTCGGAGGAACTCATTAGGTTCTCCAAGGTCTCTGCACTCCCATTTGCGCATGAATTGCGCTTTGATGGCATCAACAACAGCCTTGTTAGGGCCGCAGAATAGAGCGTCGTCAACATATATGATACCGATGACAATGTTGGTGCCTTTCTTCTTGTAGAAGAAGATGCCTGCTTCAGACTTAAGGTGCTCAAACCTGAGCTCTTTCAGAGACTCATCGAGTGTGTGCCACCAAGCTAGGCCAGCCTGTTTAAGGCCATAGAGGGCACGCCAAAGGCGGAGCACCTTGCGCTCTTGCCCAGGAACAGCAAACCCTTCGGGTTGCTCCATGTAGATCTCTTCGTCGAGCTTGCCATACAAGTAGGCACTCCGAACGTCGAGTCCAGTGATATACCAATTCTCAAGTGCGGCAAGTGCAAGCATGAGGCGCACTGTTTCAAAGCGCACGACTGGTGAGAAGACCTGGTTGAAATCTAATCCCTCGACCTGGGAGAAGCCTTTCGCAACTAAGCGGGCTTTCTTGTGGCCATCCGACTTCACGTCGAAGACCCATCGATTCTTAATGACCTTCTGGTCTTGGGGACGGTCAACTAGCTCAAAGACCTTGCGCTTTCGCAGCACGTCGAGCTCTTCTTGGCAAGCAAGTCACCAGAGTTTCTGCTCAGCTTGGGGTAAGCGAGTGATGTCTTTATAGGACCAGTTGCAGACGCTCTCATATTGAGGCTTGCGGGTTGTGAGGGCTTTGCCCATCAGGAATTGGACTAGGTTTGCTCCCCCTTCCTCGCACATCTTTTGCACATCTTCCTCACTGGGCGTTGCAGAGGTGTCGGGGAAACCACCAGGAACATGGTCTGGTGTGTCCGGTTGTGGGGGCCTAGGGGCCTCACCCACTGTTTCTCGCCATCGCGAGGCACTTTCGATATCCCGGAGTTGCTCGACGGGATGTCGCCGCTCACCATACACGTTACCGGGGCGCAATGGCGCTCTACGTTCACGTTGGGGGCGGGCAGGGATATTCACTGCAGGGGGTCGCGGCGCATTCTGGCGGCGTTCAGCTCGGCCAGGGCGCTGCGGTGCCGGAGGTGGCGGATTTCTCGCCGGTGAAGGCGTTCTCGGTGCCGGTGGAGGCACTGGAGATGGCGTACGGGGAGGATTTGGTTGAATAGGCTCTTCCTCAGGAGCCTCAGGGTCCTCGCGCTTTGGATCGTCATCCTGCGCTTGGGGATGTGGATAGCCATGGTCGTGTTCCACATCATCATCACTGTCGATATCATCAGGGGAATTCCCTGGTCGATCGGTGGTAGGTTTCGGATTTGCCCTTCCAAAAGGGTTCTCGAGAGGTTCGCGCCGGTTTTTGGGGCAGCGAGGGAAATGACGCTCGTCAAAGACGGCGTGTGCAGCGGTGAACACTGCATTGGTGGAGCGCATAAACAAGAAATTGCGCTCATTGCCAGGGGCAACACCGACATAAGTCATAAGCTCCGACTTGGGAGCCATCTTATTCGCTCTAGCCGTTGCTGGGAGATATACAAATGCTCCACAGCCAAACACACGGAGGTGGTCAATGTTAGGCAACTCCCCCTTAAGCATTTCGTGGGGGGTGCGCCATTGCAGGCGAGCTACCGGAGTACGGTTATAGATGTGGGTTGCGTGAGCGAACGCAAATTCCCACCAAGAGTCAGGAATGCAGGCTTGATGCCGCATAGACTCTGCTTTATCCATGAGAGTGCGCCCTAGTCGCTCGGCGCGGCCATTCTGCATGGGGGTCCTTGGAGCACTTTGATATATTTTTATTCCTTTCTCAAGGAGTGCTCGATCAAACAGATCGGATTTATACTCTCCGCCAGCATCGGACATCCATCCAACGACGTGCGCATTATGTTGGACGCGCACCATTTCTAGGAAATCTTTGGCGGCCGTAATCGCTGCAGCTTTGGAGCGAAGAGGCATAGTCCAGGCATGAGAAGTAAAGTCGTCGTAGAAGGTAATAACATATTTAAACTTCCGGTACGACGTAACCGGGAAGGATTTGAGATCAGAGTGCACCAGCTCAAAGGGCGTGGAAGCACGTCTTTCATTCTCTGGGAAAGCTCGATTGGGCATCTTGCCAAGAGCACATCCAGGGCAAACACAGTCCTCAGTAGGAAAGTGAATCTCCGGGAAGCGCTGCGTATGCTTTTGCGCGCGTCGGAGTACTTCCTTTGAGGGGTGCCCGAATCTCCGGTGCATAATGTCGTAATCGACTTTGCTCACGGAGGCAACATAGTTAGATCTAATTATCGGGATAGATCTAATCCCAAAAATGACGTTGCGATCGTCTTCTGGGTCTGGCCCAAACCATAGGCATTCAGCTTTGTGAGTGAGGCTAATGCCTCTCTTATCGCCAGTGACTCTGTAATTACGCTGGAGCATTTCGCCCATAGAAATAAGGCGTGCAGTAGCGCCTGGCATATGGAGCACTTGGGTGAGTGTAATAACTTTCTCATCCCCAGAGTTGTGGTCTAGGCACCAGAGTAAAACCGTGCCAATGCCAGCAATCAGTGCTACACCATTAGCCGTTTTGGTGTAGTGCACTCGCTTTAGCACATTGTAGGAGGTGAAATCGCCTATGTCACCAGTGAAATGGCGGGATGCACCTGAGTCTAGCAGCCAGAAGGCACCAGAGAGTTCACTATCGTCAACCATTTTTCCCTTACAAGCAACACATGAATCCGAGCACGAACAAGTATATGCATTTCTCGAGCAACGACATGACATATTATAGATACTACTCGCTATATACAGTGACGGCGTGTAGCGCACATGTAAAGGGAGCGTGTCAGCGTTGGTCAGCATGTGTGCAGAAGGTACTTGCCTGAAGAGGCTGGCCTCTGCATCCATTGCCATCGATGTCGCATTGTAGCAATCAAGGACCATCGCGTCGATCTCATTGAACTTGTCGTCAGTGAACGGTTCGTGGGCAATGGGTTCATCATCCCTGAGGGAGATGGCATCCTCCTCATACATTGTGATGCGCTCCTGAAGACGAGGGCACTTCAACGAGGAGGGACCAGCCTTGGGCTGGTCCAGGCTCGCACTAGCCGTCGACACGATATGGTCGAGGGTGTGGATGGTTTGGCAGGAGGGCTCCACCCCCAAGCAATGTGCCAGATCGAAGGCCTTAATCGTGTTATTGAAAGCGGGAGGGCTGTAGTTGGTGGCACCGGGGGTGTGGGCCAGGGCGCAAGGGTCGACAGTAGGCTCAGGTCCATCGTAGTGGACGTAAGTAGCGAAGGCAGCTTGCTGGGCATTTTCACGGCGAGCGCGAGCCTTCTTGCCACCACGATGAGTGTGGCCTCCCTGTCCTTGGGCAGGAGTGTTTCCACTCGCACCGCTGTTGGACCCGCCTTGCTGCTGCTGCTGCTGCTGGGCGAACTTTGGGTCAGCCGGCTTGCGCTTCACAGCGCTAAGCTTGTTGGCCTGTGGGCCCTTACCACCACCGTGAGTAGCGCCTTCCTGCTCAAACGAGAGAGTGGCGGCCTTGACGATACCTTCCAGCTTCAGGTTCTTAATCTTGTCGGGGGACGTCTGGCTGAGTATCTGCGCTACAACCTCCATAGTAGGAGGGAGCTTTCAGAGAATAATCATGGTCTGCATGGGGGCAGGGAAATTGAAGCCAGCATCCTTGAGGTACGTGAAGTGGCTCAGCATCTTGGTAATCGCCAGAGCGGGATGGGAGCCAGCGGGAATCATAGTCGAAAGGAGCTTGCTAAGCTCAGCGTAGGCGGAACCAATACTGGGGGCACCGAAACTCTTCTTTAGGTAGTCCCAGACCTCCTTAACAGTAGTAAGGTCGGCGACAGCGACCTGGATGGAGGGGGCGAGGCGCAAGGTGATGTTACCGAGCGCTCTCTCGGTGGAGTCGTCCCAGTTGTTACAGTTGTCATGACCGTCGGTGGGCTGAGTAGTCGAATAGACGAACCATTGGCCTTGTTCCCGAAGGTAGGCCTGCATCAAGGTGTGCCACTGCTGCCAGTTGGAGCCAGTGAACATGGGGACCATCTTGTTGAGAGCGCTGGACATGGTGAATTCTGTTGGGTCAACGGAGTCAGCAAGTGAATGCGACAACGGACAGACAAGAAAAGAAGAAACACCTGAGTGCTAGTGAAAGCACTTCTGTCAACAGCTAACTCATGACTAGGGTCAGCCAGCACAAGTCGTCGACGAAGTTCGCTTGTGCAGGTGCTCATCTAAGGAGCTCACTGACTGGCGCAAATCATCGACGAACTTCGCCTTGTGGCTGTGCAGGGGCTCAACTAGGAGCTCACTGTCTTCCACAGCGTCAAGCTAGTTAAAGCGACGCTCAGGGAGCTGGAGTGCTGTCTGGTGCATTGCTGCACACAGTGCGCTCACAGGGCTCATAACCTGTTGAAGCAATACCTATGTACGTAGAGGAACTGCTACTCCAACTCACCTGTTGGGTGGAGTGCACAAGCTGAGATGATAGCGGTAGCTGGTCAAGAGCTGTTATATTATATAAGCGATGAACACTGTTTATATACAACAAACATTGTGCATGTCTGTGAGTGTAGGATCATTCCTCCAGCCTATGGCACATGTAACTGGTCCCTAGTACATGCAACTGGTCACTAGTACATGCAACCGGTCCCTAATACATTACACCAGTCACAGGAACATCACATCAGGCTCTGTAACACACACCAGTAGCCATTGAGTGATGTTATTAAATTATAGTGCATGTCTGTGAGTGTAGGATCATTCCTCCGGCCTATGGGACATGTAACTGGTCCCTAGTACATGCAACCAGTCCCTGGAACATTACACTGGCCTCTGGAATGTTACACCAGCCACAGGAACATCATATCAGGCTCTGCATCAGCAAAACAGCCTTTTTTGGCTACAGGTGTCACAGTTTGCCTGCCTGTGCACATATCTGTGCAGCCTGGGCAGACTCATCAACTTCTACACAATCCTTAACTTTCTCACTCAACAGTCTGCCAACTAGCTTGCAAATGTACAGAGGCCACAGTTGAAACAACAACAAAAAATCATGTCCAAATAGTGTAACTACTAGTACTAGTAGTAGTGTACTACAATTCACAAACTAAATACTATAGCAAGATGTGGCATAGTTATTACACACCAGCTAAACATACAATTTGCCAACATCTGGATTGTAACCACTCTGCCTCAAGACCATATGCACCCGCCCAATGTGCAGCTCTGCAGCGCTCAGCTTCAACATTGCTTTCTCTACCTGTAGATGGCTGTATCATAGTTGTAGTGTATCACAATGGACAAGTTGGTCTGTGAGGGACTTCTGAATGGTTTGCACTTTACAATTGCTGATCGCCATTTCCATCAGTAAGTGGACCTCTCGAACATTGCCTGGAACCAATAATATCAACAACTCATACACATCTAACTAAAATCCAATTAGCTGAAATCCAAATGTCAAAACATTATAGGCTACTCACTATTAGGGAGGCTCAGAGTAGTCGCAGTCGCAGTCGCAGTCACAGTCTCACGTGACTTGCCATATCAAGGCATAGCATATTATCTAATGTCGAAGGTTTGGTCGGAGTGCAAATATTCAGTACGAAAACTTTCGAGTAGGATTGACTACCAAATAATGCTAATAAGTTGTGTACAAAAAAGTGCTAAATACAAAGGGAGAATACATGAGTGTGTACCATTGAAATGGAGCAAATGAGGAGCCAAGATGGAGCCAAAAAAAGAGTGTGCATGGGGGGGGGCTCGAACCGACACCTTAGGTAAAAAGAAGAGGGACGTCAACCATTAGACTATAAACGCAACAATATCATCATCAACAACGTAAATATGACCGAATTTAAGCATTCAGTCATATTTACGTTGATGATGATACTATCCATGGCCTGATGGCGTAACGGTTGATGTCCCTCTTCTTTTTACCTAAGGTGTCGGTTCGAGCCCCCCCATGCACATTCTTTTTTTGGCTCCATCTTGGCTCCTTATTTGCTCCATTTCAATGGTCCACACTCATGTATTCTCCCTTTGTATTTAGCACTTTTTTGTACACAACTTATTAGCATTATTTGGTAGTCAATCCTACTCGAAAGTTTTTGTACTGAATATTTGCACTCCGACCAAACCTTCGACATTAGATAATACGCTATGCCTCGATATGGCAAGTCATGTGAGACTGCAACTGCAACTGCAACTGCAACTACTCTGAGCCTCCCTATTACCAGATTGGCCTGCGAACCAGTAGAACTTTCATTGTCATCCTCCTCTTGCTTGGGAACTCCAGCAGTAGAGTGCTCCAGATTCATTTGTCTGGCTGCAGCTGAATGGAAGGAAGTGTCATATCCATACTTTTCCCAGTCGCAACTCCGGTCTAACCTTGGCCCGCCTGACCTCTCCTTAGGCATAGATGCAACTCCGGATCTAGTCCGGCCATCTCCAGCCCCATAGCTGCACTCCAGCTCAACTCCGGTCACTACGTCCATCTCCACCCTCAGGACTAACCCCTGTCTTCCTACAGACAGATCCGCAGTCTAACTCCTCCGTGTTGGACCTGTACCTACCATTAGTTGCTACTCCGGTTTCAGTCCGGCCACTCCCTTTGTCTGGTCTGCGACGTAGCCCAACTCCGGCTGGTATTATCCAACTCCGGCTCAGTTCTGCTCCTGCTCTTGCTCCACTTCCTCTGTCAGGTCCACCAATGGCCTAGGACATTTCTATGTCCAACTCCGGACCTTCCTCCGGCTACTCCACCCTTCCTCCACCTGCACACTCCCTTCACTCTTGCACTCCCTCCACTCTTGCACTTCCTCCAGTCCCACTTCCTCCGGTTCCACTTCCTCCGGTCCTGGACATCGCTCCGGACTTAACATTAGTTAAGTCCACCTCTGACCCTTACCTGTCCTGTTCCGACCTAGTTCCCTTGTCCCTGCTTTTCCTCC
>Ga0307518_10004031_pt1 | contig 10555 bp, 7 predicted proteins | sample 25_EM_MG_FD_203889 | JGI IMG/M metagenome (GOLD analysis project Ga0307518, IMG submission 203889) | Populus trichocarpa ectomycorrhiza microbial communities from riparian zone in the Pacific Northwest, United States - 25_EM | ecosystem: Host-associated > Plants > Roots > Unclassified | place...
CTCTAAGTATAACATAGTTACTCCATCACAAAAAAGCATAATTTCAAATTTGACAAGTTTAAGCGAACAAAAATCATAAGCGAAGATGACAAAAGAGGTATGAGATACGTATATCCTTGCAGCATGCAGTTTTTTGAGATGAAAACAAGAAGTAGAGCTTTGAATCCAAATACTGAGCAAGAATGACAAAAATACAAACCTTTGCCAACAATTAAACCAAACTGCTTCCATGTCAGCTTACAAAAAGGCTCTAGATTGGTGAGATCAAGAACGAGGGCAACTGGAAGGAAAATGATGACGTTGAAAAGCCCTAGGTATCCAAGGAACTGTGCCATACTGGCATGTCCGCTTTTTCCATCATTGTCAGGCAACTTCAGGCGAATAAGTGTAATATACACAGCATACAAGCCAGCTGAGACCAGAGCTAGAATGTCTCCAAGAAGAGGTTTCGAAGAAACTGCACTTAAACCAGTTTCTGAGTCGCCCAAACTGACGATTATAGTACCAGCCATGCAGAAAAGAACACTTAAAAGCTTCACCCAAGTGAACTTTTCACCCAGAAACACTAGAGAGACCACAAAGGTGAAAAGGCTGGAAACACTGCTTAAAATGGTATTTGACTGCACACAGCAAGGACAAGGATTTAATTATACTAGTCTGATGAACCACAGATGCACACATGATACAATATCGAAAGACACTTACTGTTACAGATGTATACTTCAATGATAGATTGAAAGTCAGCTGTGCCAAAAACCAAAATGGGCAGATAAGCAGGCTAACCTTTGCCACCCTAGCACGTGTCCATCGCCCCTTTTCATCAACTCCTTTATTAACATCTTCATCTGCTTGCACAGGCAAGGTCCTTTCAAGCTCATTTGATACAGAATCCAGATTTGAATGAACAGCTTTCTCATTAAGACTACTTATGCCATCTTCCATAATCACAGATGGATTCAACTCATCTGCTTTTACCCCCAAATAACCATCTCCAAGAAGAATGGCCTGCTCTGACTCTCTCAGTTCTTCCAAAGAGCTCCTCTTTTTATTCCTCCAGAACAGTAAACTACCATAAGAATCCTCCAAATAGCGTCCAATTTCAACCATCGGAATGTAAATCACAAACAACGAATTGCAAATGTACGTGACCAGAAATGGCGAAACACCAGCATCTACAACAGATTGAACCACAAAACTAGCTGCTATCCATATATTTGCAACAGAAAATATGTATACCAAACCCCTAACCCATCTCCAAGCCTTACCTTTCTCCATATTTTCACAACCCAATATTTTACACTAACTCCCAAAAAGCTCAAATCTTCGGAACAAAGCTCAGATATTTACACTGCCTCCAGATTTAGCAAGAAAACCAAGTAAATAAAATCCCTTGTGCAGACAATCACCACATTCCCATGTCATAATTTACACCAATACCTTACCTAAACTTGGCAAAACTAAAATATCACGAACGAGAAAAAAGAAAAAGACGCAGTAACATGAAATTGAACGAGAACCCATTTTAATGGACACCAGATCTCACCAGAAAACACCTTGTTCAGTTAGAAATCCACTTTTTTTCATATATATATAAACACTAGCAGTTAAACATTGATTTTGAAAATAAAATTGATCAGATAAAGTATTATATTTACCAGCCTTGAAAATCAGCCGATAATTCACTGAGCTATGTGGGGTTTCTACGTGGAGAGAGAGAGTCGCCGTAGATCCCTGGGACGGTGAAAAGATCCGGTGAGAGTAAATGGGGAGATCATTGTTCGTGTTGTTTGTTGACAAAACTTATTATTTGACCATGGGCCGGAGTGGCCGGATTGCAATGTGGTCCATTTGCTGTTTTTTATTTTTGCTTTTAATAATTACGTCGATAAAATATTATTATCGCAAGTATTTTCTTTTTTGGGATGCCTATTGTCAGCATATTTAAGAAACTGCACCCCCTAGTATGCAAATCGAGCTGGTTTATCTAGGCCATATTAAAAAGATTATTTTTGAGAATATTTACAGTAGTTGTCTTTAAAGTTTTTTATTTAAAAATATATTAAAATAATATTTTTTTTATTTTTTAAAATTTATCTTTAACATCAGTACTTTAAAATAATTCATAATTATAAAAAAATTAAAGAAAAAATTTAAAAATCTTTAAAAATACCTTTTAAATGCAAAAATAAACACACCATAAGACTATCCATTATATCTTGGTTTTCCAAAACGCTATTTTCTTGGATAAGAATGGGCAAGTCATTTTATTTAAAAAACCACTTTTAAAAAACAAATTTTTCTTATTTTTCAATGTTTGGTAGCTTTAAAAAGAGTTGATCAAGGAAAAAATATTTTCTAATAAAAAAACATTGGTCTTAAAGAAAAAAAAATGTTTTCCTTTCAGTTTTTTCCGAGAAATATTTTTCAAAACTTTTTTAAAAATATTGAAATGTGATGCGAACCCACACAAACATGAAAACACAAACAAGATAGAATACACCTAAGAAATCCAAAATCATGTTTAATGATAAAAAATCTGACCTAGTAGTTATCTTGAACCAAAAAACCAAAGCTATTGGAATGAAACTCATACCCAACGACTATAATGAACCGCGAACGAGAAGTATAAGGAAAAACATCACAAAAACTGTTGATTTTTGATAAGTTCAAATCAATTTAATGAATAATCAAAGTATGAGCAAAACCTCTCGTACATACAATTCTAAATAATCAAGTATGAACTTGTTCTTCCTTTTAGAAAGGTATTTATACCATATAAAACAACCATATCCTAATGGATTAATGGTCTGAACATAAGACCTAAATAAAATACATAAAGCTTGAATATAATAAACTAAAAACCTTAATTCTAACTTGGTTGCCCTAAACTCCACAAGAATGATTGGAAAAATCCACCTTTGTATAGGAAGTTGTGTAGCTGAACTTGACTAAGACTACCAAGTTTGAGTCCTTGCAAAAGTATGTTGAATTGTTGATATTGTTTCTTGGAATTCAAAGGATGTTGCCACCAAACTTTGAATATTTGCAAAGTATGTCAAATGGATGATTATGATTCCTTCAAGTCAAAGTTATTGCTGCCAAACTTTGATTCTTCTATTTTCTCACAATAATCATAATCTTTCATGCCTAAAACCCACTTCCCTCTTCTTCTTTTTTATGGATCAAATTAATTATAGTTTGATTGTCACTTGTCAGAGAATTGAAGCTTGTCTTGGTTTAAATATGCTGAATAAACCCATTAAACGCCTCTTTTAGTTTCTTGGCCCTTGACCTTATGATTGGCTCAATTAACATCTCTAATGGATCCTTTGTGATGGGTTGATCTGCTCGAATCGTCACCTACATCAAACAAAAAGATATCAAAAAAATTAAAAGTAGCACAAACATCATACTCACTTGATAAATCTATTTTGTAGGAATTGTCATTCATCTAGTCAAGGATTTGGAAAGGCCCATTTCTCAACGGCTGCAATTTTGATTTCGATGGGCTAAAAACCTCTCATTGCGTATATACACTCAAACTCAATCACCTGGTTGGAAAACAACTCATTTACGGGGATTTGCCATGGATAAATATTGATCATTTTTCTTTTTGATATGCTACCTTACACTCTCATAGAGTGCCTTCACTATTTGTGTCTTTCTATTACCATTAAGACAAATCTTTTCATCAACAAGTAAATGAATCAATTATAATTGAGTTAATGAGTTAAAGCCATAAATGATCTCAAATGGTGAGAAATTAGTAGTAGAATGCACACTACAATTATAAGCAAATTCAATGAATAGAGAGCAACCTTCCCAATTCATAAGATTCTTTTGAATGACAATACATAAAAGTGTAGTTAAAGTCATGTTGACTACTTTCATTTGACCATCAGTTTGTGGATGACAAGTTATCGAAAACAAAAACTTAGTTCTCATCTTCCCCATAAAACCTTCCAAAAGTAGTTAAGAAACTTAACATCACAATTAGAAACTATGCTTCTAGGAACCCCATGAAGTTGTACTATCTCTCTAAAAAATAAATTAACAATATTAGTTGCATCATCAGTTTTATGATATTCTATTAAATGCATTATCTTAGAAAATCTATCAACAACTACAAATATAAAGTCCTTACCTCTTTTCGACCTAGATAAACCTAAAACAATGTGACATCCCCATATCCGGGATAAACCAACGATCTCATGTTAACTGATAAACAGAGTGATTAATTTTTTTTTCTATATCTATTCATGGTGTTTGTATTAAAGTCTACCGAAATTTCGACGGAGTCTCCCCTATACCAGGAGGTCCCAAGTTATCGACATACAACATGTTTACACTTCTAATATACCGCATCTCCTAACTCAATTCAACCCCAATCATCCTGGGTCTCAATCCCACAAACATCATCATTCATATCAACCACAATGTTTATGATATACATTGTACAACAATTATCATTATGGATGGATAAAGATATAAACATGCATAATGGAACATGGTTATACAAAGTACATAATTAAATTCATCTATTCCAGTTTAAACATCAATTATACAAATTGAGTTAAAAAAAAGTTGTAATATTACCAAAATACAAGGGTATACTCCCTAAGACCTAAATTACAAAAAGTGAGCCTAAGCTAGAATCTACTCCTATCGTGCATGCGATGGTCCTGAAAACAAAATACATATTATTGAAATATGAATATCACAATAATAAAGCAATACAAATATCCAGCAATTTAAAAAAAGGCAAACATGCATTCATATTTTATTCACTTCTCCCTTTTGGTTGTCATTGGAAATTCTTTCTCCTTCAACTACTAAAAACCAATTCATCTTCCATCATCAACCTCCATTCAAGATCTCATAAGACCATCTATGATTATTTTTGCTTAACACATTACCGATACCAATTTCACTGTTATCATCATCACCCCGTAGGAGTCGATGCAAGGTGATCCCCTTACCCGGGATCCTAACATACACTACATGTATGCTAGTCAATACACGGTGATCCCCTTACCCGGGATCCTAACATACACTAAATGTATGCTAGTTCATGCCCCAAATCACACTTCTTATATTTTCTTTGTCAACGATAATTTCATCACTTGGCAAATCACAAAACAACTGTTCACCTTGAATACACATACATTCAGAATACTATCCAAAATATTTACATCATTACGCAAACTTTCCTCCTTTCTCCTAATATCCAACGTTCGGTAATTCACATCTCACATCAATAACATATTAAATCATAGAATTTAACTAGAAACTATAGGTACAGATCACCTACCTGCAATAGAAGCTCTACTCGTGTTCCCCTGCTGCTGCTATTGCACTACGCCGGTGGTCCCTCCTGCAAATCACAGGTTTATCTCATAAATTTTTCTCACTCAAGGATATGTTTTATAATACCCATATCAACAACCAATAAGTCTTTCTTTTAGTCATTTCTTAATATTTTATGTTTTTCTCATTTCACCCATTAATATTGTCGTTTCTTTGTCCAACCACAGTTATCGTTCCTTTCTTTATATTTGGACTGTTACTGTCCAACTGTTACTGTTTTTTTTTTTAACTGTTACTGTCTGACCTCTCCTCAGATTTTTAACTATATTTGGAGTTATAGAACTCCAATTCAAGTGAGATTAGTCTCGTTGGAAAGCTAAGACAAGAGGCTACAAGTTCTCTGAAGAAAGAAGAACCCAGTTCTGCCTCTAAGACAGTCAAAATTGCTCATCAACAAACATTTGGACTGTTACTGTCCAACTATTTCTGTCTCGTTTTTGAACTGTTACTATATAACCTCTCCTCAGATTTTTAACAATATCTAGAGTTATAGGACTCCAATTCAAGCAAGATTAGTCTCGTTGGAAAGCTAAGACATGAGGCTACAAGTTCTCTGAAGAAAGAAGAATCCAATTCTGCCTCTAAGACAGTCAAAATTGCTTATCAACAAATCAGACTTACTGCCCTACAGGGTCTGTCATGACCCAGTCTTGGTTGATGACCCATAACTGGAGTTCTACAACTCCAAATTGAGCAAGACCAATTTTCTTAGTTAGCTAACATCCAAAACTACAATTTCTATGAGGGAATCTGGTTCTAATTTCCTCACCCTCCTATCCGAAATCTTACCAAAAGTCAGGAGACGAGTCTGTGCAGATTCGTCACGCCCCTTCCCTTCACACATAACTTTCACAAACTACATTTTCTGGGTAAATTATCATGGTTTCACATCCCCAATCACATACCACACAAGAATTAACTTAATTTTAACAACAAATACCCCCCAATTCAAGTCTAAGAACCCTAATCTATAATTCACATCAAGGTATCAATTCATTATCGAATTTGAAATAACTTATAATATCATGTTTAGAATACCTTACCCGGTACGAATTAAGGTTTTGATCTTCAACCAGTTGAAGATTTTCAACTCCCTCCTTTCTTATCTAATGACAGTCGGCCCTCCATCTTCTCTTCTTATTCAATTTTCTTGTTAATCCCTTGCCCACAACTGTTTATTCCATCTATAAACCCTTAAGCTTAGATGGGTTCTTGAAATTTTTGTGTTTCTCTCTTGAGTTTGCAAGAATGGATACAAAAACTCCCTATAAGATAAGATACCTTTAATTTATGGTAAATGTTCATCTTAAATGCAGGCCTATCACATAAATAAAAGGATTGATTGATGAGTTTAACTACTGAAATTGAGAAGAAAAAGAGAGGGCTAAGCTTAGAAAAAAGATGCTGGTTCAGTCCAAACTGGAACACCATTCGGTTATTGGATCATAACTGGAGCTATAGAACTTGGATTTAGGTCTGGTTTATATGTATGGAAAGATATGACATAGGCCTAAAACGTTCATGAAGAGTCCAAGATTTAAAAGTGTCATTTTCGGGTTCAAATGGTAGCAACAATGGAGAAGTCAGAATCTGTCCTGCAGCCCAGACACTATTCAGTGTTCAGCCCATATCTCGAGTTCTAAAAGTCCAAATGAGCTAATTCTTATTTTGTTGGAAAGCTGAGATAATTTCCTAGAACTTTCATGAAGACTATCTATTCAAATTCTGATGTTAGCAATGATGTGTTGTTCAGACAAGAAGATAAGGATTGTCACCAAGTCAAGATGTGGCCACCCACTCAACAATTAGTCATCAAATCAATAGTTCCAAATTTTGGCCTATAAAAGGAGGCATTTGCCATGCATTTAGGCATCTTGGTTTTCAGATCAAGATCATTTCCTTACTTGCTTTCTTTCTTTGTAGTTTTAATGTTCTAATTTTATTTCATGTTATAGTTTCATTAATATCTTGTTTATGCCTTTCATTTCCTTTACTATACTTATATAATTATGTTCTCATCTTGTTTATTTATGTTTCTCTTCTTCATAATGTTTAACTAAGTTTAATATATCAAGGTGAAAAGGTTTTACTAATGGTGTTAGGATATGTATAATATAAACTCAATATGAACTTCAATGCTTACATCCAAGAAAGTTTGCTATTAACATGTCTTATTATTTTTTATCTTATTAATTCTTAATACCTTACTTGTTAAATGGTTAATTTAGATTTGTGTTGTATAACACTTGGTACAATAAATGTTTGATCATTTATAGCCAACTATATGGTATAACCGACACCTGTGCTATGAAAGGAACTTGATTTGTTGTTAACATAAGTTAGCATCATGAATTCCTTACAATATTTAAAAGTATTGGTGTTACTTAAATAAGATAACTAATATGATCATGTTAATAATTTATAATGAGCTATTAATGACAAATCATCTGATTGGAACCTCCTTTGTGTGTGGTTTCTAATTAAGTGATAAAAAGAGTTTATATTATACTTATTTGAAATACCATTAGTGGATCCTCTAACCTTGACTTTTGTTTTTATCATTGTTTAATCCTCACATTAATCTCATATCTCAAAATTCTCTTTAACTCATTATTATTATTATTATTATTATTATTACTTATAATTTATATAGTTAACCTCCATGTGGTTCGACCCCGGTCTTGCTGGGTTATTTATTACTTCGACACTTCTATACTTGGGAGAAGACATCAATCTTTTGATCATGTCAAATACCCCATTTAAAACCAACTGACTTTTTAACGATTTCAGTGAGTGGTGCAGCTAGTGTGATGAAATCCTTAACAACCCTCCTATAGAAACTAACCAGACCATGGGAACTTCTTACCTCAACGATCAATTTATATGTAGGCAATTCTTAGATAGCCTTAACATTTTCCTCATCCATTTTCATACCTTTTGCATTAACAACAAAACCAAGAAACACAACTCTTTCTATGTAAAATGTATACTTTTTCATATTAGCATACAACATGATTCATCAATCTCATAAAAGTACTTGGTGCATTAGTAAGACTAAACGATATTACTAACCATTCATACAAACCATATTTAGTCTTAAAAATAGTTTTCCATTAGTCACCTTCTTTCATTCTAATATGATGATATCCACTTTTCAAATCAATTTTTGTAAACACACAAGAACCATGTAATTCATCTAACATATCACCAAGCCTAAGGATGAAATGCTTATACTTTACCATACTATTATTGATAACTCGACAATCAACACACATTCTCCAAGTCCCATCCGTTTTAGGCACAAGTAGTACTAGAACAACACATGGACTCATGCTTTATCCTTTGTACCTCGTTGACATTAGTTCCTCTACTTTCCTTTGAAGTTTCTTTGTCTCCTTGGGATTACTTCAATAAGCTAGTTGGTTTGGAATTGTTGTGTCGGAATTATTATGTTGGGTACAAGATCAATATGATGTTCGATTCCTCTTATCGATGGTAAGCCATTAAGAACTTCATCAGGGAATACATATTCAAAGTCTTGCAATAAAGAAACAGCCATACTAGAAAGACAAGGATTAAGTTTGTTAGTGTTTAAATGTAACGACCAGGCTTTTTCAAGCGAAAAACAATGGAATTTTAAAAAAAAACAATACTTCTCACAATGACATTTTGTGAATTATTAATTAGGTTCCCTTCCTTATCATGGCTTCATAAGGATATAGTTTTCATAAATCGACATTCCCATAAGATGGATACTCAATACACATGCCTATAATATTATATTTTCGTTTCATACATTTACATTACATCATATTGACATACTCATGAATTTACATTCCTGTTTTAGTCTCGTTATCAACACAAGTGTCGACCGACAATCTTACACAATTAATACCTTCTTTCATACGATCCTCATGTGGTTTTTCAATACAACATCCTCATAAACGAGAATATCACATAAATATATTCATAACACCGTATCTACATGTTTGAACATCCACATCCATGTTCCATTACAATTTTAATTACAAGTCCTTATAAAATTGCCGAACGGCAAATATTCAACATAACACTTAAGATATACTATTACATAGCACCTTTTAAAATATGAGAACACGTGGAACGATTTTCCTACACACCTTGATTGTGTAATGTCTGTTGCTACCAAATTTTTGACCCATCTTTTTGATAAAATTTTCAAAAAATCCAAAAATAGCGAAAAACAACGAAAATCCAAAAAATATGTTTTGTTGATATATTTGCATCATTTAAGCATTTTCAATGTCATCTCAAAAGAATTAAAATCTCAAAGGTCTTTTGAACGCGTTCAGCTTTTAACGCGTTATTTTCAAAATTATTGGTTTTCCTTATCGAGGGGACGTTGATATTGCTCGTTTTCAGAAAAAAAATCAAATACATATATTTTACAAAACATTTGAAAAAAAAATAAGAAGAAAAAAAACTAGAACGAAAGGGGGGAGAAAAATTCACAAAGAGAGTGGGGGGCAATTTTGAAAAATTAAAGGAGAGGAACCCTAAACCACACAAAAAACCCTAAAAAACCTTAACCCTTTCCTTCTTCTTTTAGGAGTCGCCCCCCCTCCAACCTTGGCTCCCTTTTCCTTCTCCCCTCAGCCACGACCTCACCCTTCTAGGACACAGACAAGCCTCCTCTTCTCAGCAACAGCCTCTCCTCTCTCAGCTGGCCAAACCTAATCTTCCCCCTCACTCTATTCAATCACAGTGTCCTCTACCTTAACCCCACAGAGCCTTCTTCCTAACAGAATCTGTCGACCACAACCGACTCTCCATCTTTCTCGAACTCTTCATCTTCATCAACACCGAAGCTTCCTTTCAGCAACGTCTTCTTCTCTTTCGATTCCTTTCAGCTCTAGCCCCACAGACCAGTCTCCAGCAGTAGCCCACACACGGCGGCGCCCCCAGATCCAGCTCCATTTCCACTAAAACAGACGATCGGACCACTTCATTCTCCTCTATCTCCGCCGGCCAGACCTGATAGAAGCCCAGTCGCCGGCAACCTTTTGGCCTTCCCACCAGCTACCTGAAACAAAGAAGAAAGGGGAAACAAACAGAAAGAAAATAGATCTAAAGAGAGAGAAGCAGATCTAAGAAAGGAGAAGGGAGAGATGCAGATCTAAAAACAAAAAAAAAAACTAAAATCAATTGT
>Ga0307518_10004033_pt1 | contig 10551 bp, 7 predicted proteins | sample 25_EM_MG_FD_203889 | JGI IMG/M metagenome (GOLD analysis project Ga0307518, IMG submission 203889) | Populus trichocarpa ectomycorrhiza microbial communities from riparian zone in the Pacific Northwest, United States - 25_EM | ecosystem: Host-associated > Plants > Roots > Unclassified | place...
CCAAACTCCGGCCTAGTAGTCCTTAGATCAAATCTCGACTAAGATACTCCTCCCTCTGTACTACCCACTATGCTCTCCTAATCCATCTGTTCACCTGAACTCCTGAACTCCAGCCAACTCTGGTCTCCATCCTATCTCGTCCCTTTGGTCCTATGTCCGCTCCTAGCAAGTCTCCTACTCGCACAAGGGCAAAAGCCACCTCTGTCCCAGACTCGATGCTAGACCTCTTAGGACTTATCCCACCTATGGGATGTCCTTCACTCTGGACAAGCTGCAATCAACTCCGGACTACTTTCCCGCGGTCCAGACTTACTCCACAAAAACCCGGACTTACTCCCAGTGCTTCTCTAGTGCCCGGACTTCGTCCATATGACCCGGACTTGACTCTCTGCACTAACTAGCACCTACTAGTGTCTGGACTTACCTCCTCATTAGTCCACTGCATCCCTGGACCTCCTAGTAAGATCATTGAGGAGAACCGATCATGACAGTAACCATAACCCATAACCCATACCCCATACCTATTTTTGTCCAATCATGGGTTATGGGGGAGCTGACTAATGCAAATGTAATACATAATTGGATTTTCTTTACAACTTTGGTCCCGAAGACAAATACCATCAACATGAAACTGGTTGACATACTAAAAAAAAGGGCTTAACAACACTTCAAAATCAAATATGGGCCTGAAAAGCAAGGCCTGAGGCTGAACTGAAGGCCAATAATCACATGTCAGAAGGTGATGAGGAGTGGGGTTGGATAATGCTGGGAATATTGTGGATTAAGAACAAGTGGTCAATGTGTTGGATAAGGCATCTGACTACAAGAGAGGACTTGGAAGGTTAAGGTTGACATTGCAGAAATATGTCAGCATGATCAATGAACCTATTGCATGCAAGGTTGAGGTGGCATTGGAGTTGTTAGGATGGGCGACATGAGCAAGATGAAGGTTATGAAAGTGTCAGGATCAGTTCTCCTTGATGATCTTACTAGGAGGTCCAGGGGTGCAGGGGACTAATGAGGAGGTAAGTCCAGACACTAGTAGGTGCTAGTTAGTGCAGACAGTCAAGTCCAGGTCATACAGACAAAGTCTGGGCACTAGAGAAGCACTGGGAGTAAGTCCGGGTTTTGCAGAGTAAGTCCGGACCACGGGGAAGTGGACCGGAGGAGCGCAGCTTGTCCGGACGAAGGACATCCCAGAGGTGGGATCGAGTCTGGGACAGAGGTGGCTTTTGCCCTTGTGCGAGTAGGAGACTTGCTAGGATCAGACATAGGACCAAGGGGACAAGATAGGATGGAGACCAGAGTTGGCCAGAGTTCAGGAGTTCAGGTGAACAGATGGATTTAGGAGAGCATAGTGGGTAGTACAGAGGGAGGAGTATCTTAGTCGAGATTTGATCTAAGGACTACTAGGCCGGAGTTTGGTAGTTTATATAGTAAAGAGAACTAGAGGTGAGTATATACGGTGACAAGTAAACACCTTAGTTGGGACAAGGGACGGAGCAGAAACAGACAGGAAAATAAACTAGGTACAGGAAAATAAACTGGAGTGGAAGCAGAAATGGGGAACTAGTTTTACAGGGACGACGGAGGAAAAGCAGGGACAGTGAAGTAAAGGGAATTAGGTTGGAAGAGGACAGGTAAGGGTCAGAGGTGGACTTAACTAATGTTAAGTCCAGAGCGATGTCCAGGACCGGAGGAAGTGCATAACTGGAGGAAGTGCAAGAGCAGAGGGAGTGCACAACTGGAGGGAGTGTAAGAGTGGAGGGAGTGTGCAGGTGGAGGAAGGGTGGAGTAGCCAGAGGAAGGTCCGGAGTTGGACATAGAAATGTCCTAAGCCATTGGTGGACCTGACAGAGGAAGCAGAGCAGGAGCAGGAGCAGAACTGAGCCAGAGTTGGATATACTATCCGGAGTTGGGCTATGTTGCAGACAAGGCTAAGAGAGTGGCCAGACTGAAACCGGAGTAGTGACTAGTGGTAGGTACAGGTCCGACATGGTGGAGTTAGACCACAGATCTGTCTGCAGGAAGACAGGGGTTAGTCCTGAGGTGGAGATGGACATAGTGACCGGAGTTGAGCTGGAGTACAGCTATAGGGCTGGAGATGGCCGGACTAGATCTGGAGTTGTGTCTATGCCTAAGGAGAGGTCAGGCGGGCCAAGGTTAGACTGGAGTTGCAACTGGGAAAAGTATGGATATGACAGAAAGACACTAAATTAACTGACTATTTTAGTTGAGAACCATAGCAGATTTCAGTATACATTTGTGGGCTGAAATCCCACCCCATTTTGACCCCCATAACTGACCTCTTGAAGAACCCATACTCCCTCAAAACACATACTCTACAGCCTATCCCGAGGGGTATGTGTTAAGAGGGAGTCGACTGTACTGAGGTTACTACAGGGTTACCAACTTCCTTTCTACAGCTTCTGTCCTTTAGGTCCACTGCAGCAACCCCCCAACACACTTTTTTCAAGAGGTGTAACATTCCAGAGGCCAGTGTAATGTTCCAGGGACCAGTTGCATGTGCCAGGGACCAGTTTCATGTCCCATAGGCTGGAGGAATGATCCCAAACTCACAGACATGCACCATAACTCAAAACAATAACTTAATGGCATCAGATATGTGTTCCAGTGCCCATAACACCAGCACCCTGGCATGACCATACACTATGGTGACACTGGTACCCTGGCCAGGCTATATATGATGGTGATGCCAGTACCCTGGCCAGACTGCACACTATGGTGACACCTGCATCCAGGCCGGACTGTATATTATGGTGACACCAGTACCCTGGCCGGACCGTATACTATGGTGACACTGTGTCAAGTCCGGGTCTACTCCGGTAGGGGGTCCGGTCAAGTCTGGACGAAAGCGGACGAAGGAAGAGAGCAGAGGGCTGGACAAGAGGTTAGTCCGGCCGGAGTTGGTGACCGCTTGGATTCAACGACTAAGGATAACGAGCGTTGATCCCTTGCGTAGGTTCCGGTCAAGAGGGGACGGAGACGGAGACGGAGATGGACAGAAACTGGAGTAGATGACTATGGTTGATTTCAGACTGAGGTATACAGGACGGAGTACAGGGTACTTATACTATGGAGAACTAGGGACGAGTATTTATGGTGACAAGTAAACATCCTAAAAAGCGGACAAGGGATAACCGGAGAAAGTACTAAGTCAGGTCCGGGTAAAATAAAACAGGTCCGGTGAAAATGATACAAGGTGGTGGATATAACAGGTACACGGAGAACTCACGTCAAGGCAGGGTAGACGGTGAGGTGTAGTAAGGACTGAGTAGGGACTAGGCCAAGGGTCGTACTTAACGGAGGTATATCTGCGTGACCGTGACCGGAGTAAGTGATGCGCGACCGGAGTTGAGCTGTAGAGCTGCGATGCGACCGGAGTGACCGGACAAGGCCCGGAGTTAGACATGGTCGTAACACACTGGTACCCTGGCCTGACCATAAACTATGGTGACACCCACACCCAGGCCAGATTGTATATTATGGTGACACCGGTACCCTGGCCAGACTGTACACTATGGTGACACTGGTACCCTGGCCTGACCATAAACTATGGTGACACCCACACCTAGGCTGGATTGTATATTATGGTGACACCAGTACCCTGGCTGGACTGTACACTATGGTGACACCAGTACCCTGGCCCAACCATAAACTATGGTGACACCCACACCCAGGCCAGACTGTATATTATGGTGACACTGGTACCCTGGCTGGACCATATACTATGGTGACACTGGTACCCTGGCCTGACTGTAAACTATGGTGACATCTGCACCCAGGCCAGGCCTTATATGGTGGTGACACTGGTACCCTGGCCCGACCGTAAACTATGGTGACACCCACACCCAGGCTGGACTGTATATTATGGTTAAACTACACACCCTGGCCAGACCATACACTATGGTGATACCTGCATCCTGGCCAAACTCTATATTATGGTGACAACCCACCCCCAGGCTGGACCATGTATTATGGTGACAATTTCACACACAGGCCAGACCATATATCATGGCAACACCCTGTAGTCTGGCCTGACCCCAGCTGGCCCATAACATATGGCCGATTATCAACCACTGCTGGCCATAAAGTATGGTACAATGTAGGTTCATTATGTGGATCCCCAATCTGAGTTTGTGCATGCAATCAGTCCAGCACTGGATCCACCATTATATACTAGGGAGTATGTAGACATCCCAATGAAATAGCAACAGATATACAGCGCTTTATTTAGGTGGTCCTGGGATGGATTTGTGGCATGGCACAAGAGATGTGTGACTACAAATGCAATGTCAGGCCTAGTGCCTAACATAAGGTACAGAAGGGACCTTATTACTGTCTGGAAATGGGAGCGGAGTTCTGCATTGACAGGCTCTGTATTTTTGGTGGCATAGTAGCCAGCTGGCAGTGGGGTGCTTGCAGACTTTGCATTTAGCATGCCGCAGTGTTCAATGACCTTTTGTAGGTACGCGCATTGATCCAAGTGGATAGCGCAACCTTTATGAGTGATTCACATACGGAGGAACTCATTAGGTTCTCCAAGGTCTCTGCACTCCCATTTGTGCATGAACTGTGCTTTGATGGCATCAACAACAGTCTTGTTAGGGCCGCAGAATAGTGTTGTCAACGTATATGATACCAATGACAATGTTGGTGCCTTTCTTCTTGTAGAAGAAGATGCCTGCTTCAGACTTAAGGCACTCAAACCCAAGCTCTTTCAGAGACTCATCGAGTGTGCACCACCAAGCTAGGCCAGCCTGTTTAAGGCCATAGAGGGCATGCCAGAGGCAGAGCACTTTGTGCTCTTGCCTGGGAACAGCAAACCCTTTGGGTTGTTCCATATAGATCTCTTCATCGAGCTTGCCATACAAGTAGGTGCTCCAAACATCAAGTCCAGTAATGTACCAATTCTCAAGTGTAGCAAGCGCAAGCATGAGGCGCACTGTTTCAAAGTGCACAACTGGTGAGAAGACCTGGTTGAAATCTAATCCCTCGACCTGGGAGAAGCCTTTTGCTACTAAGCAGGCTTTCTTGTGGCTATCTGACTTCACATTGAAGACCCATTGATTCTTTATGACCTTCCAATCTCGGGGACAGTCAACTAGCTCAAAGACTTTGCACTTTTGCAGCATGTTGAGCTCTTCTTGGCAAGCAAGTCACCAGAGTTTCTGCTCAGCTTGGGGTAAGCAAGCAATGTCCTTGTAGGACCAGTTGCGGGCGCTCTCATATTGAGGCTCACAGGTTGTGAGGGCTTTGCCCATCAGGAATTGGACTAGGTTTGCTCCCCCTTCCTCGCACATCTTTTGCACATCTTCCTCACTGGGCATTGCAGAGGTGTCAGGGAAACCACCAGGAACATGGTCTGGTGTGTCTGGTTGTGGGGGCCTAGAGGCCTCACCCACTGTTTCTTGCCATCGAGAGGCACTTTCAATATCCCAGAGTTGCTCAATGGGATGTCGCTGCTCACTATACACATTACTGGGGCACAAGGGCGCTCTACATTCACATTGGGGGCAGGCAGGGATACTCACTGCAGGGGGACACAGTGCATTCTGGTGGTGTTCAGCTTGGCCAAGGTGCTGCAGTGCCAGAGGTGGTGGATTTCTCGCCAGTGCTGGTGGAGGCACAGGAGATGGCGTACGGGGAGGATTTAGTTGATTAGGCTCTTCCTCTGGAGCCTGGGGTTCCTTGTGCTTTGGATCGTCATCCTGCACTTGGGGGTGTGGGTAGCCATGGTCATGTTCCACATCATCATCACTGTTGATATCATCGGGGGAATTCCCTGGTCGATTGGTGGTAGGTTTTGGATTTGCCCTTCCAAAAGGGTTCTTGAGAGGTTTGTGCCTGTTTTTGGGGCAGCGAGGGAAATGACACTCATCAAAGACAGCGTGGGCAGCAGTGAACACTGCATTGGTGGAGCACATAAACAAAAAGTTGCGCTCATTGCCAGGGGCAACACTGATATAGGTCATAAGCTCTGACTTGGGAGCCATCATATTTGCTCGAGCCAAGGCTGGGAGGTAGACAAAGGCTCCACAGCCAAACACATGGAGGTGGTTGATGTTAGGCATCTCCCCCTTAAGCATTTCATGGGGGGTGCACCATCGCAGGTGAGCTACCAGAGTATGGTTGTAGATGTGGGTTGCATGAGCGAACGCAAATTCCCACCAAGAGTCAGGGATGCAGGCTTGATGCTGCATAGACTCGGCTTTGTCCATGAGAGTGCACCCTAAATGCTCAGCGTGGCCATTCTGCATGGGGGTCCTTGGAGCATTTTGATATATTTTAATTCCTTTCTCAAGGAGTGCTTGATCAAACAGATCGGACTTATATTCTCTGCTGGCATTGGACATCCAGCCAACGACATGCGCATTGTGTTGAACATGCACCATCTCAAGGAAATCTTTGGCAGCCGTAATTGCTGCAGCTTTGGAGCGAAGAGGCATAGTCCAGGCATGAGAGGTGAAATCGTCGTAGAAGGTAATGTCATATTTAAACTTCCAGTACAATGTAACTGGGAAGGATTTGAGATCAGAGTGCACCAGCTTGAAGGGCTTGGAAGCACATCTTTTGTTCTCTGGGAAAGCTTGATTGGGCATCTTGCCAAGAGCACATCCAGGGCAAACACAGTCCTTAGTTGGAAAGTGGATCTCCAGGAAGCACTGCATATGCTTTTGGGGGTGTTGGAGGACTTCCTTAGAGGGGTGCTCAAATCTCCAGTGCATAATGTTGTAATCGACTTTGCTCACGGAGGTGATATAGTTAGATCTAATTATCGGGATAGATCTAATCCCAAAAATGACATTACAATCATCTGCTGGGTCTGGCCCAAACCATAGGCAATCGGTCTTGCCAATAAGGCTGATACCCTTTTTGTTGCCAGTGACTCTATAGTTACATTGGAGCATTTTGCCCATAGAAATAAGGCATGTGGTAGCACCTGACATATGGAGCACTTGGGTGAGAGTTACTACTTTCTCATCCCCAGAGTTGTGGTCTAGGCACCAGAGTAAGACCGTGCCAATGCCAGCAATCAGTGCTACACCATTAGCCATTTTGGTGTAGTGCGCTCTTTTTAGCTCATTATAGGAGGCAAAATCGCCTATGTCACCAGTGAAGTGGCAGGATGCACCTGAGTCTAGCAGCCAGAAGGCGCCAGAGAGTTCACTATCATTGGCCATTTTTCCCTTACAGCCAGCACAGTGTGCATTATTCATTTCATGAGAACATGAATAGATATATGCATTACTCAAGTTACAACATGACACATTATAGTTGCTACTCACTATATACAGTGATGGCGTAAAGTGCACATGTAAAGGGAGCATGTCAGTGTCAGTAAGCATGCATGCAGAAGGTACTTGCCTGAAGAGGCTGGCCTCCATGCCCATCGCCATTGACGTCATGTTGTAGCAGTTGAGGACCATTGTGTCAATTTTGTTGAACTCATCGTCGGCGAAAGGCTCGTGGGCAAAGGGTTCATCATCCCCCAAGGAGATGGCATCCTCTTTGTACATTGTGATGCACTCCTTGAGATGAGGGCGCTTCAGCAACGATGGACTGGCCTTGGGCTGGTCCAGGCTCACACTGGCTGTCAACATGATATGGTCGAGGGTGCGGATGGTTTGGCAGGAGGGCTCTACCCCCAGACGGTGTGCCAGATCAAAGGCCTTAATAGTATTATCAAATGCAGGGGGGCCATAGTGGGCAGCACCAGGAGTATGAGCCAGGGTGCAATGGTCGACGGTCGCCTCAGGTCCATCATAGTGGACATAGGTGGCAAAGGCGGCCTGCTGGGCAGCTTTGCAATGAGCGCAAGCTTTCTTGCCGCCTTGGCGAGTGTGGCCTCCTTGTCCTTGGGCGGGAGTGTTTCCACTCACACCACCGTTGGACCCGCCTTGCTGCTGCTGCTGCTGGGTGAATTTGGGGTCCACTGGCTTGCACTTCACAGCACTAAGCTTGTTGGCCTGTGGGCCCTTACCACTGCCGCGAGAAGAGGCGCCTTTCTGCTCAAACGAGAGTGTGGCGGCCTTGACAATCCCGTCTGGCTTCAAGTTCTTGATTTTGTCTGGCAATGTTTGGCTCAGAATTTGAGCTACAACCTCCATGGTTGGAGGGAGCTTGCAGAGGATTATCATTGCCTGCACAGGGGCAGGGAATTCGAAGCCGGCATCCTTGAGGTAGGCAAAGTGGCTAAGCACTTTGGTGATCACCGGAGTGGGGTGAGAGCCAGTGGGAATGGTAGTTGCCAGGAGCTTGCTAAGCTCAGTGTAGGCAGAGCCAATGTGTAAGTGTTTGCTGGCTCTGATAACTGATAGTCACACCCTCAAGAACACGACCTGTGTATATTGAGGGTAGGTGATGGTACAGTGATAGAGTAGTTAAAAGGTAGTTAGCTTATGTAATTAGCGTCAGCGCTATATATATGGGCACTTCTGCTTACATAAGCAGAAGCACTACTAAACTAGTATAGACCATCTAGTGGTCAGCAGTAAAGGGAGATTACTCCCTTTACACCCTCCCCTTATAGAGTTCGTCCAAGGACTCTTGTAATGAAGTGCGCAGGATATCTCACACAGTAGTAGATGGAAGTCATGTATATTATAATGGGGACAAAGATAATCAACAGAATGCATACCTAACTGACAGAGGCCCAAAGCAAGAAGGAAACAGGAGAGAAAAGCAAAAGGAACAAATAAAGAAGTGACCAGTTGAGAATCACGACACCTTTCGACGAGAGGATTGTGCCTCTCTGATGATGGTAACATGACCGGTTGGCGGTCACGTCATCACATCAGGGCGACTCTTCATTTTAGTGAGAGGGTTGTGCCTCTTGGGATGACCAGTTGCTCCCCAGGTCAGTCCTACATCTGCGATGGACCAGAGTGGTCAACGTCCATCTGGTCCCCCAGAGGGTTCCACAGTGGGCCAGGGTCATCATCGCAGGAGTCCCCGCCAAAGCTGTTGTATTCCTCTTCTTCATCAGAGGGCAGCATCTTGTGATGGCTACAACACTTCTTTTTTTGCTTGGGGGCCAGGTACCCCACCACTACGTCAATTCCCATGAGGGTGAGGGTATCACCAGGGTGAGACTCTATGTCTCGGAAGTTGGTCAGCCTCTCCGCTTGTTCCGCCCTGTCTTCATAGTATTTGAGGGACCGCTCGAGTCCCTCCAGGGCAGCCTCCACAACTGTGAGCTCTGAGCTTATTTTGATGTCGGGCTCTCGTCCAGCTGCATCATCCTGCAGCACCGCTACCACCCACTCATGCAGGTCATCAGCCTCTTGGAAGCTGAAGCCATTCTGGGCAAGGTGCCCAGCAACTGCGAATGGAGATGGTGCCTTATTGGTCAATTCAGACCAAGGGGATGTGCAACCTGGCACGATTATCCACCCTTCTCACTTGATGATAGCTCTGTACCGTCCAAGGACCACGAACAGCCATGCAAAACTGCAGTGCCAACCATGGTTGGAATTGTATTGGAAGTGAGGGGCAAAGTACCCCTCGAGGATGAATCCTCTGAGCCTCTGATCAGTCAGGGGCTCTTGGTGCTTGGGGTCAGTCCTCTTATGGACCCCAGCAAATTTCTTTGTGCAGCCAGTGCAACTCAAACGATGGATGAAATCGTGCCATTCAGCGATCTCGTCTCCCCAGCTGGGAGCTCCCTTTGGCAGTCTGTCATGCCGGTGGGTGGTGCAATTCCTCTGTGTTAAGATCAATGGAGGTACGGTCATTGGCAGGGGTTGCCAGCTGGAGGATATCACTCTGAATGAGCAGGTGTGCACTTTGGCAGGGGCCGGCACTGGTGACAACGAGGCAGCAGGGGGTCATGCCACCTCAGGAGCATGGGGAATGATGACGAGACAGCGGGCTGTGCCACCTCAGTGGCTGGGGGTAGCAACAACGAGGTGACAGAGGGTTGTGCCGCCTCAGGGGCAGGAGGAGGAGGCTGGGATGTGGCCTCAGAGGGTTGCTCCCCTTCTGTGTGGCTGTTTCCTCACTCAGCCCATTTCGCCTGCTTGTATCCCTTGCGCTTGTTCTTTCCATGAGCTGAGGCCCATGCAGGGGGGTGCCAGTGCTTGAATGCATGACTCATCACGCTATTTTTGAGGGGCTTGACCCTCATATGACGGTCTGTATCTGCCATGTATTGATTGAGCCAAGCTATGAATTTTTGCCCAAATCTAGTGTTGGGCGAGTTGCTCTCCTCCGACTCCTTCACAACTCGGGTGTAGAACTCGTTGAGTTCAGTGGTTGTATTGAGCAGGCGTACTGCTCCTGGCCAGATGGCACCGGTGATCGGGGGTGCGATGCCTCAACAAATGTTTCTGAGGACGTTCTCCCTGTGGGGGTCCTCAAACTGGTACAGACAGTCATTGAACTGTACATGTAGGTATTTGCACCTAAGTGACACCGCTTATGTTACTATTTAGTAACGTTAGTACGTACCTGTCAGTGTTACTAGTTAGTAAGGACAATCGATTCTGCAGCACTTCAGCAATTCACGCAGTACTCAGCTGTCACTTA
>Ga0307518_10004034_pt1 | contig 10550 bp, 6 predicted proteins | sample 25_EM_MG_FD_203889 | JGI IMG/M metagenome (GOLD analysis project Ga0307518, IMG submission 203889) | Populus trichocarpa ectomycorrhiza microbial communities from riparian zone in the Pacific Northwest, United States - 25_EM | ecosystem: Host-associated > Plants > Roots > Unclassified | place...
TTTAAACCACCATTAACACAGTTTAATTACAACTAGCTAGCTTCCAAGTAAAGATCACTCGCAGCATTTCTGCAGACGTGGTGGAAATCGATTGCCCCACCAACAGCTCCGATCCCGAGAAGCTTTCTTGTAATGTAAGTAAAATGAACCCAAGATTCGGTGAACTTCCCCTGGCTAGCTATCTATGTTGTCGCTGTTGTAACATTTGCTTTCATAGCTACATTATTATTCTCTAGCTACCAAATAAACAACTGGGAGTCCTTGATTACTAGGGTTAGATAAGATTATATTATTCATATATGTGCTCGCGCTCGCGAATAGCACATAGGATTCTAACCTCTACCAATTCACATGTTATCTGTCCTTTTTAATGGTTCTTACGAGAGAAAGCACTACAGAGAGAACTTTCCCGGCCAGTTCCACTACCGTCAGAGTCCGAGGTGGGTGGGGTGGGTCACAGAAAGACTAAACCCACTTAAAGTTTAACGTTAAACAAGGATGATACATCGCAAATCAAGAGTCCATAAAAAGGTTTTGATCAACAGTGGGTCTAAATGGCTATAGGGTCCGAGGGGACTTGTCTCAGTCAATCAGGCCGTCAAGCATCATGATCCGTGCAGCATCTTCTTATCTTTGAAAAGGATTTACCCCTACCAGCATTTGACAACTTTTGGCTACTTAATTGCTTAGATGTTGACTCGCATGTCTCTTCCGCTCCGCATGAGCATGAACAGTCCCATAAAGAGCAACAGAAAGATATGTACCTCTATCAGAAGATGAGAACAAACTGATCAAACCACTGCCATGTTTTGATTAACTTGAAAACTGATCAAGCCCAAGAGATCAGATCAGGAAACTAAGACTATTAATCATTGCGAATTGTTTAGTTGTCTTCCAACATGGTTGTAAAACAAAGCCATTTAACAAGGGCTAGGAAACCTAATTAATTTAATTACTCTCTTTAATTAGTACAAGAACAAAGAATATAAGTTCATCTGACCTTAATTTAAAACATGGAAGCAAAATACCAAGAAAAGAAAAAAAAACAACTTGATTTGTTAAACATACAAGTAGTAGTATTATACAACTAGCTAAAAGCTTGGTAGGCCAGGAGCTTTTTTTTGACGAGTAACAAAGACAAAAACATATCAGTGAAGGCAAGTAATCATTCCAGATTTTCTTTTATTTTATTACTAATTATATGACCTATACAAGCAATGAGATCCTCCTGCTAAGGTTGCCTGCCTAACTCGATCGAATATGCAAGGAAATCTAAAGAAGTAAGTAGTCGTTAAAGGAGGCGAATTAAGAAGTCAATCAGTGATCAGTTTGCCCTTTGTATAAAAAGGGTTTCCAAGTCAGGAGGAGTAAAGAACTCCCTCATACCACTAGTGTAATTACACTTGAAAGTAGCTTTTCGCTTCCTGGGAGCCGGAGGGCACACCAATTTAGAAGGGATTTTGGCTTCTTCACTCGTTGGCGTTGTTGAAGTAGTGCAGTTGCTCTGACCATCATCGCTTTCGTCGTAGATCTCTTTCTCAACTGGATTTGTAAATATGGGTTTCAAAGGAGCTCTTAAAGGAATTCCAGCAATAACCCATCTTTTATTTCCATCTAAATCCAAGCCACCATCCACAACTTGAGGCTTCTCTGAGAACCCCATGTTATGTTTTGGATCCCGTACTTTAAACTAGAGCAAACCAATACTATAGGAGTAGCTCGATCGGAGAGAGGGAGGGAACTAGCTAGCTATTAAGGAATAAGGAATAAAGCTATTGCTAGCACAGATAGAGAATAAATAAAGATGAGAGTAGGGATTGGTAGAGAATCAAACGAAACCAGAAGGAAAGTGGACTCGAGAAAGAAGATTTGTAAAGTGAAAATGAAAGGAGATTTTGGTTAAATTCCTGAGTCGTCGTCGTCTTTGTGAAGCTATAGGGAAGGTGGGAATAAGCAAGGGAGGAGATGAAGGTCCATGAAAGAAAGAAAGAGAGAAAGAAAGAAAAGTAAGGAGTGTTGTTAGCTAATCAAAAAGCTTTAAAGGGGGCGGAGGAGGAGGAGGAGGTAGGTACATGAATATGATGAGTAAAAATAAATAATTGCTGAATGTTATTGTTTATAGCAATCAGATTTTTGATGGAGAGTGAGAGAAAGAGAACCCGAGGAAGGAACCTCGTGACATAAGCAGATCCTATTTAAGATTTGATTATTTATAAAACCAAAATAATAATAAAATGAAGACTTGTAGCTAGAAAGAGAGTGGAGTGCCCGTGAAACAAGCTGAGCATGGCAGGATCGATTGACTTGGGATTTGGCGCCAAAGACATAGGGATCATCAACTCACCTGTGCCTGTTATTCGCCCCTTTATGGCACCTAATGTCTTGTGAACAAAATTTAAGAATAGGACGCCCCCCCCTGGTTTTTACTGTTTAAAAGTTTGAGTTTTTTTTAATTTTGTTTTTGGATATTTTGATCAATAAATAAAAAAAATTCAACTGGGTATGATTTTAATTCTAGATTTTAGAGAATGAAAGAAATGCACCACACAAATGGTTTAATTCTTTCATCTGATTTAGTCCAAGATCTTGAAAAATAAATTAATTTGATGTTTTTTTATCCAAACCAAACTCTTGAACCGATGCTCACCCCTAATGTTTTTTTCTTCTTCATTGTGATGCAGCTATGTGTCATTGATGTAAGTAGAAAAAAAGTTGATGCAAGATGGGACAGGTTTGCAAAGTAGATTGCGATGTCAGTCTTGTACGACCAATGCCTGCAATTATGTGAGTAGCTCAGCAAAATTTACGATGGATAATGACTCTTAATTATTATTTATTTTTTGAAAAAATATATGGAACATCTCTATCGTAGGGAGATGACTTGATGCTATCAAGCTGGTAAAATGCTAAAAGAAATTGAATTTTAAGGATCTTATTTGTATGCTTAGCATCAAGAAATTTATAAAAACTTAATGACTTGCATTATATCTTACAATTTTGGCTGAAAAAAAGACACAATATAATTAGTAACATCATGTTAATTAGCTCTCGAGATTCGTAATAAAAATATTTTTATTTATGATTTATTTTTTAAAAAAAGTATAAAATAATAATTAATAAAAATATTCTAATGACTTGATCTCGAGACTTAGTATTATAAACTTTTATTGACTAACATGTTCTCAAAATGTATCTTTCAAATCATGTACCGAGGGACCATGGTAAAAATATCATAGGACCATCTATTACATCAATTTATCTTTCATATGTATCGAGAGATCTAAGAATATCATTGGACCATGTGTTACATCTTGAGACCTCGTGTTATAAACTTCTCGAGACTTACTTTTGATGTAATAATGGTCAAATGATATTTTAATCGTTATTAATTTTATAAGCAACAAACTAATTATTTTTTTTCTATAATATTTCATACCTAAATGGACCAAACTCTACGAAAACCATCAAATGCCTGTTGTAAACTCTCTCTCCCTCCCTCTCTCAAGTTATCTCTTCGTGCGTGCGTACTGTTCTTCTTATAACATGCAGCGAATATTTATATTTTGAGCATGCATTATTCTAACATCTGGTGCTACTTCAAATCCCACATATCTGAATTATTTATTCTAGCATTCCCTTTTTATACCTCGTATGTCTTGAACTCTGTATTGGGTTTGCCCTCTCAGTTTCCTTTTGATCAGTAAACCTTTCATTTATCAGAGGAGAAGAAGAAGAAGAAGAAGAAGAAGAAGAAGAAGTTGTTCTTACATATTTTGTAGTCTATAAAGATGGACTAAAGCTCTCTTTCAATCAATATGTTTTATTATTTTCAGTGATTATTTTTTCTTCCCAGATGTTAATGAATTTAATAAAACCATGTCTTAAAACATAACTAAATTCCTGTTTAAAAGTCGAAGGACTTCCTTATTAATTGGGTGTTCAAACACCATCACTTCCGATCTTCATATCCGTTTCTAGGCTGGCTGCCACTTTAGTAGCTAGGGTGGGGGGAGGCATAAATGGCTGGCTTCCTTTCAAAATATATATATAAAGAAAAATTTGCTTATTTACGAAGGGAGTGCGGTTTTAATGGGTGGCAGAGCTAGATAGTAGGCTTCATCGAATTTAAAGAAGGCAGTTCATATTGACAGGCTAAGGCAAGCCCTTAGAGGAGGTCGTAGGCCTTATTTACGAGGAGCACAGAAAAAGCGAGGACTGAATTTATGTTAATCAGAAAAGGGACAAGAATCACGAAAGGCTTAAATTCCAGGGCAACTAAGGTTGCTTAGGTCCATCGGCAACTTTTCTTTCAGCCTGGGACAAGATACTGATGCGAAGAGGCAGAGGTAGGCATCCATTTAGTCGCTAGCTCATCAGATCAGAGTAACTGAGTGAAACCTTTAAGAATGACAACATTAGACGTTGGATTGAGCAGGTATTCATGCAGACGATTGATGTCTGAGTCATCATTAGCAGCAGAAAGAATCGTCAACAGACTTTAGCTTACATAGCCAAATCCAGGCAATTCAAGGAAGCATTTACCAAACGGCTTGAACTGCCCAATAATATGATACAATTTGCAGAATTTGAAGAATTTCTTACAACCTTGAATAACCACCGTGGCCTTCATATTGCTCCATGAACTCATCGTTGAACTTCTTGAAACTGTCCATGATTTCCGGCATGTCTTCCTCTGCCGGTAAAATGGTTGTCCTTAAATGGAATACCCTACAAGAAAGAATAACAATCAGACACTAGCATTTAATTACAGTTCAGAAACAGACCCATCTAGAGACTTGCTTTTGCACACCCGCAAAAGGAAGGCCGAAGGGGGAAAATGCAAAACCCCCTTCAGAAACAAAAAGTGAGAAGCTGAGAAGAGGAAAAAGAATTCCCCATACCCCTGTCAGATGCTTACATGTCATCTTCATAAATACATGATTCATATTGAACGTGAAATTAAAAAGATTCAGTATGTGTTAGGAAATCAATCTGCAGGAAGAGAAACATAACCAGGAGAAACTAGAATCGGCAGAATTCTCTTTTGTTTTGTTTTATTTGTCTGTTTTCATGCATGCTTGTGTGTTTCAAGCAATGTAGAACCATTTGATAGAATACGATAGGAAAATGGCATTTAACCACATCTAAATCAAAATAAAACAACAAGCAGTTACCCTTCTTTCTGTCCAAATCCTGAACCAGGGACAGTGGAAATGCCAGTGGCCTCCAAAAGCTTGAGACAGTAGAAAACATCAGGAACTTTTCCAGCCATTTTGGCAGCGTCTATTGCTTTAGGTGGCAGTCTTATTTGAGGAAATGAATACATGGCACCTAAAACCAAATTCTACGATGTCATACAATGATCACATATAGATTGGGAAAGAGATCACGAAATGAAAGATGTTAAAAATAGCTAAGAAACAACAATTTACCTTCTGTGAAATTGCATATCACATTTCTGCAGCTGTTGAATCCATCAGTCATCATCCTAGCTCTTCTCCTTAAAGATTCCAGGATCCCTTTGCTGCGTTTTTTTTTATCATAAAACACTGTTATTACCTGCTCAAAGCAGACAATTCTTTGACTTTGACAGTGGACATCAACATCCATTAACTAGTTTGGTAATCAGATTGACAGTTTAGCATGGTATTAGATCAAAGGGGAATGTCCTTGGTTCCATTTCATAAGATTATCATGAATACTGAATTGACTCCCAAAGAACTAAATCTTAGCAGGCATACCTTTCCCTAATGAACTGCTCATATGAAATATCTCCAGGTTTAGGCGGGTTGACCATCAGCCCCATCTGTAAAGAGGTAGACTTTTTAATTGGAGTAATAACGAGAAACAAGAACTGGATTTCCCAGTTAAATAAATAAAAATACCACTACAGAGTGTGCAAGTCTACTTACGAATATCTGTGCAGGGACATTTGGACTGAGTGATACTGATGCAACCTTATAAATCTCATCAACAGCCTGCAGCATAAATCATAACAAACAAAAATGACTTTTGGATGTTTGTAGTTCAAATACTGCCGGAATTTAAAGATCCTTCTTATGTTTAATTTCAATATTGCAGGTCGCAAAATACATGAGACTGAAAATAGTGAACAATTATTATGGAAAGGAGAAATCTATTTGATAAAAAGAAAACCTTTGGAGGAATGTTGGTCATCTCAAAGTATCCACCCCGCTGCCCACATTCACCCCAATATCCTTTGGACACGGTGTGGAAAGAAATGAGCTGAACTTCCTTGCTTACGGGTGGCCCCATGCCCATCAAAACCTTCCAAAGTCGCAACAAAAATATGACTAATACAAGTTGTAACTCCAGGTAACAAACACTTGAATTTCGAGGCAAAACAATATTTACCTTTCTAGCACTGATAAAAGGACGCTCATCCTGATAAATGTTCTGCTGATAAACTTCGTCTCCAAGAAGAACCAAGTTTTCTTGGTAACAGAAGTGCAAAATTTCCCTTAAATTAGCTTCACTAAGACACTGACCAGTGGGGTTGCCTGGGTTAATAATCACCATTGCTCTTACCTGATCACATATCAATCATGTTAGAGATTTATTTTGCAGTGATGAGTGCTACAAGATAAGTTGGGTCAGCAGGTAATTAATGCACGTTTAGTTTTCAAATGGAAGAGGACAATAAACCAATCTTCACAAGTATATATATATATATAATCTCAGAGGGTGATTGTTCAAATAACTGGCTAAACCCGGACAGTTAAACCAGTACCCTGATCCATTCTGTTTTTACAGTTTTCAGTTAACTTCTTAGGTTTCAATTTCCAAATAGATAGCTAGCAATTGCATATATAATAGGAAGAGTCAAAGCATACTAACAGTTATTCCTTTAGAGCGAGCTTGTGCAACTGACTGTCTCAGGTCATTTACATCAAGACCCCAGTTTGCTGTCTCTTCTAGAAAATATGGAACAAGGGAGCCCCCAAATAGAGAAATTGCAGCAGAGTAAAGTGGGTACTGTGGCACTGGAACCAAAATCTGACAAATATGCAGTTTTTGTATTAACAAGCATTATCTTGTAAACGGTACTATAATCGTACTAAGACAAAGAAAACCTCCATTGTTACCAGCAGGAAAGAAGGGATTGGAAAGTTGTAGAAGAAGCAGCCTACATTCAATCAAAGAGGGAGACAATAGTACTTGCAGGGAAGTATACGTACCCCATCACTTTCACCTCTGATAATAGTATTCAAGATCTGCATAACACCTTTGCTGGCACCATCAGTGAGAAATATGAGTTCTGGGTCACTGTCAACAAAGCAAGCAGCAAAGTGAACTTCGGCTTACCACTTCCAGTCCAAAGATAACTATTTATTCGAAACACAACTTTGGTTTTTATTTTTTTCATGTAGTCAAAGAGTTGAACAATAAAAATCAATGGCTATAACACATCACCTTGGATATCCATCACGCCTTTCAATGAAATCTGCTACCTCCTTCCTAACTCCCGGCATACCTCGGGAGTCAGTGTAAGCACCTAAACATATGAACAAGAGTGGCTTTAATTTGCATTGCAGGCTGATGTCTCAGTGGAACTACTCTTTAACTAGCTAGACTTCAGCAGCACAGTATTGAAAACCATAAAGTTGTTAAGACAAGAACATCTATGAAAGGAATATTGGCGAGAATGAAATAACAATTAGGAAAGATATGTGTAGAGTAGGCATAAGGGGAAGAATCTAGAACACAACCAACTAAAAACAAATCTTAATATTTCAATGCATGTGATCTAATGACCCTCCATAGACCACCCCCATATACGCATGAAACACCGAAATACTCGATACAATTGCTTTGGATTTTTCAACCCTATCCCAAACTTGTGTAAGAAAAGGCAGATAAGAAGAAGATACCTAGACCACCAATAGTCATAGCAAGATAATGTTTAGCTTTTGCAATTGCATCCGCAGGGAAAAACAATCCTACATTTGGATCATCTAATAGAAATGGAGCTTGGCAGAGAGCAACCACCTGCAATAGAACTTTTCATGGTTCAACTCGACTATATAGACAAGAATGCATAAGCAACTCAAAACAGTTCGTTTAAGCAGTAAATACATAAGATAAATAGACAGGAATATAATATACTTCAACTTAACCTGGCGAGGAAAGGTAAGTGGCTTCTGTCCAAGCGCATGAGGATTGCCGACATTTGTGAAAATAATCTACCGAATAAATTTGAAGCAGTGAGACTCAGAGAAATATGCATAGGATAATGACATGTTATACAAAAAAAAAAAAAAAAAAAATCAATTATTTGTCCTGGTTGATTAAAGCCAAAATACAGATGCCATCTCATGGTTTTACAAGGAAGAAAATGATATGTGAAGTAAGATTTTACACATAAAGTAACATGTTAAGGCCCTAGAATAATATCAGGTCTAACGTTTAAGATTGTCATTGATAGCCAAGTGCAGGGCCGTGGAGGATTAATTGCTATTGCATGGCTCATGGCTGTGCTACGAAATATGCAAGAACATGTTTTTGCGGATACATGCTGTTCTTCAATAAACAAATTATACGCAATAGAAAATGCATCTCATATAGGACTAAGTTTTCACATTTGACGAGAGAAAAGCGTCCCTCTAATGAAAAATGCACCTTACAACATGTGACAAGTCCTTCATGAATTCAAAAGAAGAAGAAAGGGAATACAAACAAGAGGTATATCCAACAAAGGAACGGCAGTGATTTATACGAACACTTGGAAGACACTGAATAAGCAACCGAAACTAGAAGCAATTGATAAAGATTAGTCAGCAGATTCAAAATTGAGGTGTGCAAAATCAAGTAAAAATCTCCAGTTGTTGCATCCTGATAAACCCAGTAGAAACTCAACACATTTAAATCCACTTAACATCATAAGCAAAATTATGAACAGCAACATTTCTAAAGAAAACTTGAGCAGACTACACACACACACACACACACACACACCTTCTTCCCTTCCTTCTGGAGCTCAGAAGCTCGAAGATACAACTCGCCTCTAACAGCATACTGAACCTTCTTGACATTTTCATTCAACGATTCATAGTCTAATGCTCTAGGTGCCATGACAGTTAGTCTATCTTCTCACCCGGTCTGAAAAATCAAGTAAGACAGCAAACTCAGTTCCTAGCCATCAATTTTCTTCAGAAAACATTAGAATGAAAACTAAACATTGGATGAAGCAACTGCTCTGTGATCTTAAGAAAAATTGCCCAATTGTCAGAATTTTAAATCTAATAACAACATTTCAAGCTACGAATTTTGACAAGGAATTCACAGCAACCAACGAATAATTATATAACAAATGAGCCAGAGAAGTCAACGAAAACCATCAAACATTTTAGAATCAGACAAAGAACATGCTAACACAACTTCGAAAGGGAAAAATAATTGAAAAAAAAAACCTCAAAGCCAAGATAGAGCAAGAAAGAATAGATCAAATTACATTCACGAGAAATCCCTTAAAAAGATTAAGAAAAAAAAAACATCAAATGGTTTGGTGAAGCTACCTGGCTATGACACTGTTTTGGTAAGGGAGATTCACGTGTGTGTTTTCTGCTTGGGCGGGCAAAGACAGGAACTAAACTATGCTGCATGCACAAGAGCAGAATTTCTTTTTTGTGTCAGCAAAAAAATCTGGTTGTGAGGATATACATATATTTTTTATTATGTGGCAGCAGTCAGCACATGCACTCAATATTGGCAGCACCAGAGCCACTGAAATTTGGACTTGTTCTGGACTATTGTTTTGTTTATTTGACCCAAAGGGATAAAGCTATCAGTATTCAACAAGTGTGGTGTAGCTTCAAACACTGAGTTCTTGGTAGAGACTCTCCTCGTGGTCATCTCTCTTGGTTTTACTTCGCTGGAGTCAATAGGAGTCACTCTCAGCTCAATGCCTGAGTGATCCTAGCATAGCTACTAAAACCTGTCACGAGTGGTAAGTTAATTTGAGAGATTTAAGATGTGGAGCCTAATTTATATTGAATTGGATAAAATATAATTTAAAGAATTTTGATCAACTTAGTTGACCTCATCTAAATATTAAAAAAATAAAATAATATCGTTTTAATAAAAATAATTAATCTGAATAATTTTATCCATATAATAAATATGACCATTCAACTTATTAGTTAAAATAACTTGAATAATTATGAAGTTTTATATACTATTTGTTTTTTATTCGGGCTAAGATTTATTCTTAAAAAACATCAAAGAAAGCTGCAATATATTTTAAAAAAGTACAGATCAACAGTGATAGCTGACAGCCTCCAACCAGAAGTAACTGCTCGTCTGATTTCTAGTTTCTCTGTATGAGAATGATTTTTGTATTTGCTGTATCCTTATTTAGGTAATCTTGGGCGGCCTCTCCTTTGTAACCAAAGAAGAAAACTAGTATGTCCGTTAAACGAAGAGACATGTCAAGAATCGACAATGTCATGGTATTGGAAAGCAAATTTCGACACCAACAATCATTTCTAGCCCTTGCGTTCGAGGGCCTCTGCAAATGACTGCAAGAACTA
>Ga0307518_10004036_pt1 | contig 10548 bp, 8 predicted proteins | sample 25_EM_MG_FD_203889 | JGI IMG/M metagenome (GOLD analysis project Ga0307518, IMG submission 203889) | Populus trichocarpa ectomycorrhiza microbial communities from riparian zone in the Pacific Northwest, United States - 25_EM | ecosystem: Host-associated > Plants > Roots > Unclassified | place...
TTCCAATTCTTGATAGCCAAAGAAAATGGTCAAAAAAGAAATAGACCATTTCTCCTGCATTAGCAAGAACAGCTAGGATCTTAAACGTTGGGGTTGAGCCAGGGCCTCTTCTAAGAGCATTGAAGCCAGTGAGAAACCTGCCGGTTCTAAAGGCTTTCCTGCCAAGGCCAGAAGCAACTTCCCATTGCTGGAATCTCCGTGCAACGTCTGGATGGGTGGCTTCTACCTGCCAGCGAACAAGCTTGGACACGTACTGGAAAGTCTTGACAAGCTTATCTATTCCATCTCTCTTTGCTAGAAAGATGACCAGCTTGTCCACTGTGTCATTCATGGTTGAAGTGCTCTAATGGCTGCTGTTGGTGTTAGTGATGAATTTGATGAAAAGTTATTCATTTGCTTTCTTGGCAGAGTTTGGGAGCTATGAAAAACTAAAAACGAGAGCCACATATAAATTCGTTTATGGATAAATACTGTAAGGTGTACAAGCGGTTGGACTTGTTTTTCTCCCCGTTACCTTGTTAGTTTTCTTGTGTTACTAATGTTCTTGTATGCTATCTAGTTGTAGGCCCTGTCTTGTGTACAATGAAAGCTTCTGTTGACTGTTGCATGTTGCATAATTACAATAATGGTGATGATTTAACTCGGTCATACCGGACTTTGTGGTGAAGAGCGAGGTAGAACCCTAATGTAATCGTCACATCTCCCTCGAGGGAAGAAATGGAAAAACAGAGGATATGGATAAAAGCCCTCTGTACCACGAGCTAAAATAAACTTTCCTAGCAAACAGAGTCGAGTAACTAACACAGTTTTTCATGACAAACTTATTTGTATGGCACCGAGTTGCTTATACTCAGCAGAAAGACGTGCAAACTCGCAGAATCATCTATTATAACGGAGCTGGCAATTATTTGAGCAGATTAATCGGCAATTCCATAGACAATTTTGGCTGAAGCTGAAGAAATCACTGTCTGAATTCCCTTCAGACTAGTAATAGGTGTAAATAAAATTTTGTTTCTTACATTCAAGTCCAACTGTTACAGTTCTGCACGGCTGTCACAAATCTCATCAAAAGACAAATCAATAGCGCTGCGCCAGCAAGGGCTAAAGCATGCAGCCATTGGCAACAGCTTATTACGACCTTCCATCACGCAAAAGGAATTTTAACAAAAGATGAAGCTGCTTACACGTGACAAATGATAAATAACTTACGTCCTACACTTTTCAATTTTAAAAAAATAAAAAAACCCCCACCAAATCACGGACAAGCTCAAGCAGAAAGTTGTACAAGGGAATGTATTGATCATAAGCTTTCGAAATGATATGACGCTTGGCAAATGAAACAAAATCCATATGCTAGAATTACAACATTAGTTTAGTTCAAGCAATGCAAGGTCGCAAAACTTTCCAACCGCAAATTGTCATTACAAATTTTCCAATCTGACATTGTTCAATTTCAATAAGATGGCACCAGCCAGATTTTAATATCCCATTCCCATGCACAAAACATCCCCAAATCACATCAGGTCCTTACTTACCCCCGGCAACTCTGCCATCCAAGTTCAACCGATTACATGTCTTTCCTGCAGGCTGGAACAGAAATATGCTATTTGATATATCATATAGATTTAAGTTACCTCGAGGTACCACACCATTTCAAGTTAAAGTGCATCCGATTCCAGTCCACTGAAGTAGATTTTCAAGCAAGCATAAAAAATACTGTTCAAACAATTGAGTTTTTAAGAGACATCTGAGCTCTAAAAAATACTATGTAAAGGGCAGTTACCTATACTTGGCCGATCCTGGCTTTTGAAATTTTTACTCCAAAGGCACCCACTACTCTGTAAAACGAAAACCTGCTATCCCATGAAACTGAATAGTTAAGGTTTCCTGGTCATCCACCCACCCAAAAACACAATCTAGCTGGCCTCAAAGACTGCCTATTTATTTGCAAAGCGCTCACACCACCCAGTCACTTTGAGTTTCATATGACAATGGCAAAGGCAAAATAAGTGGGGATTTGAGCTTTCCTACTTACTAGATCATCAATGAGCTAACAATGAAATGCAAGCTGACTTGAAATGGGACATGGTTAATAGCACCGGGGATTGCGATTCCCAAATTTCTTTCCCTGTCTAGTTAACAAGCAATGGTTGCAAGCAAAAATAGTCCAACTTTGGGTTTCTGGAAAAAAAAAAGTCTACGATAAGGATAGGTCAACCTATCGACGCGAGTTGTTAGAAAATAAGATTTATTTGTTACCTCGAGATTGAGACACTAAACCATCATCAGTATCAGCCGCAGTGTCACTCAAGCACATATTTTGAATCTGTCCTCTTAAGTACATGAGAACATCAATGAAGAAAGATAGAAGACAAATACTAGACTCTGAAGCAATGCTACAGAGACAAATGCATAAAAAAAATATAGTTCAACCATAAAGTAGTCACGACAGCATTAAGTAATACCTACCTCCAACCTTTCCTCCTCTAAAAATATTTGATGAAAGAGAGGAAAACTCTCAATAAAGCTGTGAGATAGCAAAGAAAAAATTCACTCATGATGACAATTGACGTGAGACTCCAAAAGCACATGTTTATGAAACTTTGAGATTAAAAATGTCTACCTCATGATTTTAAACTCAGATATATATCAACATAATCCTCTAATATGGGCGAACTGGACTTCTAGGTGACCTCCTGCGATCATGCCTAACAGGGGAACGTGACCTGCTCCGATAACGGTGCCTATCCTTCCCACCATCTCTTCCATTCCTAGTCCTCCAATCACCTCGACTGCCCCTACCATTCCACTCCCTTGACCTTTCACGATCTCGGTCCCGGTCCCGCTCCCTTTCTCTATACCGATCCCTATCACCTGAATCACTCCTCCTACTACTACTCTCATATTCCTTCTCCCTTGGTTTCTTCCGTTCTCCGGCTTCTTTTTCCCTTGCTAGTCTTTCCTCTTCCCTTGCCTTCTCCTTAGCTTCCTGCAATTTGTATTCCACATTCTCAGTAGACTAAAAAGAAACAAACATGATGCATGCTGGATTAATACAAAGTGCAACTCACCTTGTACTCGGTGATATAATCCCGGACCATCCCGTATCCAATGTGCTGCTTCCCCGTGACATGAGACTGAGTTCTCTCTGCAGCATCATTCGCAACTAGAAAAGAACCACAAATCTCACACAAAGCCATCTTTTTCTCCTGTGGAACCACCAATACTTTATCATTCTGGGATTGAATCAGTGCTTTCTCAGCATTGAGTTCATCCACCTGTTAGAAGAGTCACCAAATGTCATATTTCAGAGGGAAAAAAATGTAAGAGTAACACAATATCACACTTTCAAGAAGGAACTGCAACTTAAAAGCACGAATGCATTTTTTTGTCTCTTTGTTATTTTCACATCTGCTACGGAACTATAGGAAATAAATAAAGTCATAGCACCTTTTTCATAAGAGCTTGAGCTTCATCCACCTTCCCAACTTCACCAAGGGCTTCCACTTGCACCAGTAGGTTTTTTATTTTCTCTTCCACCACGGATAACCGTTCAGACTTGTCAGCTGACAGCGGAGGAGGTGCTACTGGTTCATCCCCTTGAGCTAGGCGTTCTCGTCCACGCCTAACTCTTCTATCCAATTCCATAACCTATGGAAGAAAAGGATCACATGGAAACATGTAAAATTACATGTCACAGATAACAAGCAACCAAACAAGTAGAAGTAAGAGACCTACCAATTTCTCACATCTCAGAGCAAGTTCAGCTTCAAATTTGGCAAGATATGCATCATGACTTGGGGACTTCTCAAAGCTAAAGTCAGAAAATAATTAAAAAAAATCCATTACACCATGTTTGAGTACATATGCAGAGAGTATATGTAAATTCTGGTGAGGAAGACCAACCAAACTTTGATAGAACACCTAAGTTGGATCTATCATGCACTGCGAGAACAAGCATCAAAACAAAATAAAACCAAAAGGCTTTATGTAAAAATCACTGACACTGCAGACTAATTTGAACTGGAAAAATTATGCTCCTCTTCTTACAAGGACCTGCTGAACAGTTTAGTTCAGTTACATCAAGTAGAAAAGACAGCACACCAACAGTGTTCTGCAAACACAAGATACATCTTTTGTTGCACATATGAAGCAGTTAGTCTCATATAAACAAGCATGTTAATAACTAACACATCAATATCAGGAAGTAGCTAGTTTAACAAGCATATTGAATCAAATGACATGACACAAAGCTCAACAATTAAGAAGAAACATAACATTGGACAAGTTCCTGCAATAAATCAACAATCATTCAAAAACCACCCTCATTCTGATTTCAGGCACTAGGCCCACAGGGAGCTTGTAGTCAGTAACACACCAGAAATAGAACGCAGCAATTTCATAGCATTGGCAATCAAAATAAAATTTCCAGACCTACCTTTCTTTCAACTTTGGATCATGAACTCTATCACATGGTCCTGGCAGCAAAAACAACAAGAACAAAAACCAATTAGAGAAAGATATCAAAATATCACCAAAAGACAACTCAGACACGGATATACCAAGAGTTTAATACAAGCTGGAATTAACAGAACCCAATCAAAATTGATCAAATAAAGCTAAAAATAACTTACCAAGATCACTCTTGGTGTTGACAAAGAGGTCATGAGGACAAAACCGAGCCATGTAATAGGCACAAACCTCCTTTGAATCCCATGTTATTTCCTTGTAATCTTTTCTCTCTTCCTCCGTCAAATTACGATCTTTGACATAACAAACAAACCCAGATTTTTAAACAAATTAACAGCGCCGTACAATCAATCAAATAATCACAGCTTTGTAAATCTGGCAGATTTCGAATAAGAAATTAGGTTTTAATTACCTGCACCCATGAGTTCATCTAGCATAGCGCGTTGAAGGTCCATGAGCTGCTGATGGTGGGAATTGGGCTAATTAACAGGTCTTTATTTTCTTTTAAAGCAAAATAAAAGAGATTACGTTGAATGGTTTATAAATTTTTTTTGGGTTTTTCTGAGGATTGAAGTTGAATTTTAATTTTTAGGGTTTGGTTTTGAATTTTGATGGGAATGTTGTTATGATATATGTTTGGGAGACGATGGAGTGGGGGTGCCTTTGAGCTTTGATGCCTTACTTCAGATCGGGGACAAGTATAGTATATTCCTGTTCTGGTTTAAGGAAATTATTCTCTCCCTTTTGTTTCTGTTTGTTATGTTTAGAATTGCGGTAAATATTATTATTTTTTAAAGTATTTTTTTAAAATATATTAAAATAATATATATTTTTATTTTTTAAAATTATTTTTTATATTAATATATCAAAAAATTCAAAAATAATTAATTTAAAACAAAAATATTAAATTTTAATTAAAAAAAAACATATTTAACCTTAATACCAAGTACTTAAAAGATATTTTTTTGTTGTTTTTTTTATTCTATGCTACCTCTTAAAGTCAATTAATATTTTCCTTCCATGTCATAAAATCAACTAACAGATTACCTACACATTATGTGGCATCACATAAATTTTAAAAATTACAACGAAAACTAGCGGTAAATATGGACTAGAAAAAAAACGCAAAATAATTAAAAAAAAAAAAGGAGTTAAAAACAGAATTGTTATGAATTTAATAATTGTGGACAACTAGTAACTTAATTCCAAGAGTTTGAATTATAAAAATAAAATAAAATATTATCTTAATCAAGATAAATCTTCAACGCCAGAAAGGAAAAAAAGATAAGTACTTAAAATTTATTCAAAATTGTGAGATATATATTCATATAATCTTATGTAAATATAAGAAAATTATTGTTCAAAAAATAATTAATCTGGAGAAGAAGTATATTTATATATTCGTCAAATTCACAATGAATTCAAATTGCACAGCTTAGGGTGAGATAAAAATCGCTATGCTTTTCTTTTCTTTTTCACGGCATTAATTGGTTTAGATTCTTAAACTACTAACAATATATATATATATATATAAAAGATAAAAATTTGCAGCTTTTTTGCTAACCGTGATATAATCATGTATTACAGAGAAGAACCTTCATGAAAGAATCGTAAAGAATACACTTGCAGAGTGAAGGCAACATACATGCAACAATGCGTATAAAAAGGCAGGGGCAACAACTGAATCTTCTGAGATGGTATGATTTAGTTGAACTAGTGTTTATTTCAACATCAAAATTTCCAGCGAGGGAGATTCTAATCTAAACTGACACGGCGGATTTTACACACGAGATTTGCCGTTGAAAGATCTAGCTGGTTCCCTGAATCTGATTTCACAAGTTGCTTCAGCTGGTCTCTTGGGGTCGAGAGGCAAGTGTGGAATGTTGCAAGGATTGGAGGAATTGGCATCGATAAAGCAGAAAGTACATTACTCAGGTATTCAATATCGACAGATAGTTGTTGTGCGCCACGATCTGTTATATACTGAATACCCCGCAGCTGCTCCATGTAAAGAGCAGTGGCACCTTCCGCAACCTGTAATATGGCAACAACAATGTACCCCATCAAACTGGTTATATAAATTTGCATGACATCAGAAATTAAAATCCTGCTAAGAGAACGGTAGTCGACTAAGAACTAAGCTTCTGAAGGACTTCCAAGTACAGTAATAAAGAACAAGGGCGTTTTGCAAGCTTTTTCCAGGTAACAACCATTTTTTCTTTTTCAGTTTAGCCATAAGCTAGTCATGTTAAAGACCTTTACTATTTTGCTGACAAATTCTTTCCTTTTTTTCTTTCGTTGTTTTTCATGTTTTCTGGCAAGTAGATTCCAAATTGAACACTCTAACCCCAACTCATCCTCGAGACCTTGAAAACTAGACCAATGGCATCATTGGGATGAGGTAATCTATGTACCAAAGAAATTTATTTCAAGTCCCTGTACTTCTAAAACTAAGAAAATGACCACAGTGAATCTTCAGGAATTAAGGATCAGGTAACCTTTACCAAAACCAAAAGGAGAATAAACTTGGTCAGCTGGTCATCAGGCCTTCTCAGTTTCCAAATTGGCACATGCATATCTTAGTTGGGTCAAAATTGACTCCTGTTCCTTGTTAATCGCAATTCAAGCACTGAGAAAATATGAAAACAGGCGGTGGCTTTATCCTTACGATATAAGGTGGTTACCTTGAACATCCATTCGGTTGCAAAAAACTGTGCTTCTTCATTGTTGGCATCATTATTAGATATGCCATCAGCAAGTGGCTCCAACTGCTGGGGTAAGGTAAGGAGATATTCGCCAACACTGGTTACATATGACTGAGGGTATGCACTGAAGGTTGGGAGACGGAAAGAACTATGTTCATCAACTGCAGACCAAATTGGCAAACGAGATACATCACTGAGGCGCTGTCGTACTTTAGATATGAGGACATCATAAACAAGTTCATTCACTGCATCAGCAAATGCTGAAACTCTCTGCGATGCAAGTGGAAGTGCATGAAAGCGGGGATCTTTGGACTGCAATACAGCACGAGAATGTCACTATTACAGAGTTTAAGAAAAAATGAAATGGCAAAGAAACATGTGTTTAAAGTAAACAGAAAGTATTACTGGATGGCAAATTGATAGTCTAGAAAACCAAGAAAATCACTGCAGAAATTTATTTCAAGGCCACAGCAGCATGAACCCTGTCATTTTCCCAAGTGAGGAGGAAACAGGTCCTATATTTTATGTACCTGATCTAAAAGGTTAAATAGTTTCCGAGCCTTCTCAGGAGCATCAACAAGTCGTACAACTGCCACATCCAAGGCAGCTCTTTGTCCCAAGGATGGTTCACCATTTCCATCAATAATGGTCATGTGAGACTGTTTTTGGTCCAAACTTGATCCAAATACCGAAAAAGACAAACTTGTGCTTATTCTAGCTAGAGTGGATCTCAAGGAAGCTTCAAAGACAGAAGACCTGCTTGTTAGACAATCTGCAACTGTGAGTATCTGTAAGGCCCCTTGAACAATGGACCATTCCTCTTCATTCGAGACCATGTCAACTTTGCGTGCATTTTGACTCCCTTCTTTTTTCTCCAAACTTGTGTCTTTCTTTGGATCACCTATGTTATCTACTCCACTCACAGCTCTTAAGGATTTGAGCGTTTCTTGAAGCAAAGAAATGTACTGTAACATTATATCATCAAGTGCAAGAACTAGTTCATCTGCTTCGGAACCACCAGTAAAGCTGATGCACCTTTCTACAGCTGCTTCAAGAAGAACAATGACATGGGGAGTAGACTCTTCCATTCTCCGAACTGTTTCACTCAATTCGATGCCCTGGGCTCCCACACCACGAGTAACAGCTCCCCTTAGATCAGCCCCTGCAATCTCAGAAGAGAGGATGGCACGCTCCATCTGTCCATACCTGCAATACATCCAATCATTAGTCAACTAATGGAAGACAATGGTCTATGCCACATTTAAAAACCAAGAAAGAGAAGAAAACAGAGGTCAGCAGTTAATTGAGCTTATTAAAATAGATAACAGCAAAATCCCCAGTAATTTATCACAATAACTGAATTGTTAGTGGTCATAATTGGCATCAAAATAACTGAAACCTTATCAGCAACCCAACTAAAACACAAATCACCTTAAAACCAAATTTATCATGAGCTGAAACTGAAAGTACTGAACAGATTAACTTAACAATTATGTAATTCTATTAGACTTGCTAAGTTTACACGATGGCACTCTCTTCTATCACAATCATGTAAATTGATTAGGGTAAGTGAGCTCACAACATCTTTACAGAATTAAGTGACGCAGAACCTATATTCCCCTTCCAGTCATGAAAACGAATGTTTGAGGGATGTTCATGGATATAGTGGGTCAAGTTTTGATCCATAATTGTATTCAATTCACCTTCTAATATTTTACAAAATATAAACCTGACCCATTCAAAAAAAATTTGGACCCGAGCAGGAGCAGGCTGGATATATCGGGTTGAGATAAATTTTTTGTAGATATTACAGATATCCGTGAGTTGGGCATATTAGTTCTCTTATTATTCGACGATCCTAAAAAAATTATTGGATTGCAACTGTTGGAACTAGATAAGACCTCTAAAATGCATATATTAGAAACAACATAAAAACTATTGCAATTTCCATATAAAGACAAAACAAAAATCACACATATAAAAACAAAACAAAAATCACAGTCAAACATTTTATCAAACAGTTAGGGTACAATATATACCAGGACAGACCAGCAGGAAGAAACTAAAAAGTGCTTTTGGGTTTATGATTTGACTAAGATAATAAAAGTTCAATCTGGATTCTTGAAATTTTCATTTGTTTTCTCATAGTCTTTTGGTTACCAAACAGAAAAGATAAGAATTGTAAATTACACGGTCACTACATCATATCAAACTTTAAAATGAACAACTATAATTTATGTGAAAGTGGAGAATAGAGAGAAGGGAAAGAGATTAAGAGAATGAGAGGTGGTTGTGATTGTGAAGGCAAGAGAGGAAAACAATTATGAGATAGAAGGAAAACAGATGAGCCAGTTTTTTTTAACATTCCTATGTTTGTTGACCACACTTTCTTGTCTGTAAAATGGTCAAACGCCCTCTTCACTACTATGAGAATTGTCAGCTGACTTTTAGAAGAAACAGAAGACCTCATTATTCAGCAAACTAAACATGTGGACTTACTGAGCAAGAAAAGTTCCTCATGCGATGAACCCAATAAAGCTATACTATAAGCAAAAGATTAGACTAAGAAATCAATAAACCAAAATGGAGCATCTAGTTTAGTTGATGGTTACCTCTGTTTAAAAGATTCATAAGGAAGGTAGACTGCCTTCAGCGTATCCATTAAAACTCGGAGATCAGATTCTGAAAATAAGTGCTGAACATTCCTTGCAAAGGTGGCTGTCATGTTGTGCAATTCAATCAAAGCCTCAAGATGCTTAGCCTGGATCTTGATGCCCTTGGGCATATCTCCAGATAAAATATCCAATATACCTGCATTTACAAATAGAAATGGAAGGATGCACAATAAATATTTGAAAATCAAAACTTAACCTCAGCATATTTTCAAAATAACATTAAAACAAAAACAAAATAACATGAAATGAAGTTGCCATATGTTCTCTCTTTTTACTTTTCTGCAATGCTTACCAGATCAAATTTACCATTTATTTTTCTTCTTTTGTTGATTCATAAGAAGGCATGGGGGATAGCACACTCCCTCCCCCACCGCACACACATAGACACGCACTAAAACCCCTAAACCCAATTCCAGCAGATCATGGACATAGCTCAATTACCAATTTCAAAACATCAGAGCATCCTCTAAGACAATCAACTATTTCCCCTAATGAAATGGAGAAATTTAAAAGCCTGAATCAACAATCACGTTAACCCAAACAAGGTAGCAATAACCTGGAAATGCACATAGAATGTGAATAACCTAGTTTTTGTTGTTTCTGGGACTTGAGCCCGATGGCATTAAACCATGCAAAGCAATATGATTAAAGATGTCAAACTCAAAGGATGTAAGATTAAACCTTTGGCAAGTGTTTTT
>Ga0307518_10004037_pt1 | contig 10548 bp, 4 predicted proteins | sample 25_EM_MG_FD_203889 | JGI IMG/M metagenome (GOLD analysis project Ga0307518, IMG submission 203889) | Populus trichocarpa ectomycorrhiza microbial communities from riparian zone in the Pacific Northwest, United States - 25_EM | ecosystem: Host-associated > Plants > Roots > Unclassified | place...
GAGTGTTGATTTATGTTAATTTAATTATTTTATAATTTTATAAAATAATTTTTTTCTTAAATGTTTTTATATAATTACCGACGGAATTACCGAGGGATATACCGACGGAAATTCCGTCGGTATATCCCTCGGTAATTCTGTCGGTAATAAAAAATATTATTACCGACGCGTCTGTTCCATCAGTAAATCTGTCGGTAATAATATACCAACGGATTTACCGACGAACAAAACATTACCGACGAACGATTCACCGACGGATCATTTATGTCTGTGATTTCGTCGGTAATATAATTACCGATGGAATATGTGTCTTACACCGACGAAAAAATTCCGTTGGTAAAACTGTTAAATCTTGTAGTGTGAACATTCAAATCTTATTTTGGTGTATCTTGAGAAGTGTCCGTATCAGTTGGTATCAGAGCCTGAGTTATTATCAGGTTATATCCCTTTAAGCTTTAGTTCGTGTCATTTCTTGATTTCTTATATATATATAATTAATTTAGGCTAGGTCTTGTTTCTTAAAAACAATTATTCTTCTTTTATTATTTCAAAGTTTGAATCAAACCCTATATAAAAAAATCATCCTGCTTAATTTCTTGATTTTGTTGATCCCATCAAAGAAAAATTATGTTCTAGATCTTCATCTTATATCTTTCTTGATTTTGGCCTAGAGTAAAAAATTAAAGAAAAAACAATCTTGTTGTTGCCAAATTGTGTGGATAATAAAAAAAGGAAAAGTTCAAGAAAAATTCCAAGAATTGGTTGAATTGACAAGTTAGGGCATAACCGAACACAAACTCTTGTATTCTAGGGAAAAAATGATCTGAAGGCTTATTTGAATTGAGAAAAGAAAGTTGAGTTTATATTTGATATCGATATTCAGAGGAAAAGAAGGTAAAACTAGTTATAGTTGAATTCACTAATTATGCTATTATTTGGTGGGATTAACTTGTTATAGGTAAGAAGCATAATGAAGAAAGAATCATTGACACATGTGAAGAGATGAAAGCAATCATGAGGAAGAGGTTTGTCCTTGATTACTTTAGAAAAGTATATAATAGATTACAATCTTTATCCTAGGGTTCTAAAAGTGTTGATGAGTATTTTAAGAAGATGCAATAGATATGATTAGAGCTAATGTTTCTAAACATAGAAAGCCACAATAGCTAGATTTTTAAATGATTTAAATAGAGATAGTGCTAATGTGGTTGAATTTCAACATTATTTAGAAATTAAAGATATGGTGTATATAACTATAAAGGTGAAAAAACAGTTAAAAAGAAAAGGTGGTGCAAGACTAGACAGTTATTTGGAATCCTCTTAGGGTTGAAAGTTGAATTTCAGGAGAGTGGATAATGTACAAACAAAGTCAATAGCAGCACCTAAAGTTGTTAACCCTTATATTAAAAAAAAAAAACAAGTTATAGCATTAAAGGAAAAATGAAAAAATAATGTTCAGTCAAAGCATAAAAGAGAGTTTATGTGTTTTAGTTGCCAAGGACTTGACCATTATGCATTAGAGTGTCAGAGTAAAACAATTATGATTTTGAGAAATGATGAAGAAGTAGAGTCAACCATTGATGAATTTGAATGTGAAAGTACGCCCTAGTTTGAAAATACAAGTGATGAATGTGTTGAGTATCTAGTTGAGAAGGAAGAGCTTCTGGTGAAATGAACACTAAATTTGAAATATAAGGTGGCTGATTTGGAGAAGCAATGAGAGAACATCTTTTATACAAGGTTTCATGTTCAAAATAAAGGTTTTGGTAATGTTTCTCTACCATAAAATGATGATGATGATGATGTATTTCTTTTAGAAAAAGTTCTTCGTATTATATATTTAAGGACAAATCTTTTTAAAGAGAAAGAGAATGATATGATCAATACAAGGGTTGAACATTCAAATATGATTTTAACATATCTTAGAAAATGTTCGCATCAGGTTAGGAATGGTTAAGTTGAAAAACAATAAAAGAAAATGAGTGCTCAAGTTTAATGATAAGACTACCTTTTCCTCTCCATAATGACTTCTTATAATAAGACCTAATAGTTCCCTAGATATCAGATGGTCCTGAACATCACAACTAATTATAACCCTCACTCTACATAGTTCTTCAAGAGAGACCCCACCCCATTATAAATCGTATTTGAGGGTTATCTTCTCTCGCTGGTTGGAGAATCCACTCCTTATAAAGGTGAGGTTTGAGTTTATACCTCCTTCCATACTAACCTTAACTTAAGAGGATAGTCACACTTGTACTTTTCTTTTTATTAAAAAAGAACCTATATTGTTGTAATTGTTTAGAATGGTGAATATTGAGATACTTGAGTGTTTATCTCAGTTCCTCGAAGAAAAGGATGGGTAGATGTAGGGTAACTGATGTGAACCTTGTGGATATAATGATCCAAAAAACCAAAATCAGATCCATCCTTTTAAGAAAGTTAAATTCAGGTTTTGAGCTTCACATATCAATAATGTGTACCAATATATTTGAGGTTGGACTTCGATTCTGCCAGCAGATTACAAAAACAACTTTTGTTATATTTAAATTAGTTGGGTTATTGTTTTATTTATTTTTTAATTATTATTAGGCCTTTTAGAAATATTAGGGCCTTTATTTAAATTTAAGTTTAATAGATTATTATTATTTATTTGATATATTCATATTTATTAGAGATATCCTATTAGACTTAGGATTATTTTTAGTATAAATACTATTTTATAGACTTTTTGAGGTTAGACTATCAAACTATTTTTAATAAAGAAATTGGCATTCTTGCTATCTTTTGTGTGGTTTAGTGATTCCCGTACTAAGTTCTTGATAAAACTTGCGAACTCTTCTAAGGATTGATCAACTTCATTGTGATTTTATACTACTCGTGTGCGTCTCTTTATAGGTTTAGGGTGGGCGTGACCATCGCATATAATTTTGTTCTCCAAGGTAAGTTCTTATTGGATTAAGTTGCAAACCACTCAAGTTTGATTTTAACGTATCTTTGAAGGTGTTTGCATCAAATAAACCAGGTTTAATTAGGGGATAGTGCATTTAGGTGTATCATCTGGCTTCAAGTGAATCAACCCCATCCAGGGTTTAATTGTCTATGGGATATCAAAAGGCCTCATACTTATAAATGTTATCACGTTAGGCCCTAAGGACACCTCATGTCCAATTTGATGGTAAGAGCTTTATACTTCTTAGGCTGTCAATGGTTCTAAGAACCTAAATTGATGACCCCCATTTTAAAAGAGCACCTGACCATGGTTTAAAAGAGATTTTAGTATCATTTTATTTTGTCACTCATTATTACTATAAAGGTTTAACTTTTTCATTTTTTATATATCTTTATTTCTTTTAACTGCTATAAAGAAATTGAAAGATTTTGTCCGCCCTTGAATATCTTTCAATGGAATAGTCAAATTAGATTTGGTGTTGTCAATTTATCTAATATCTTTTTTACTATAAAGATATTTTATTGATAACTACATAATCTATGCCAATGAACATATAATTCAACTGGGAAATAATAATAATAATAAAACACAGTAATAATGAAACATAGTATAATTAAAGACATATAATTTCTAATGTGAAAATAAAGGCATGTCTAACAATGATATGATCCTCTAGCAAATACATAGCATATTTATAAATGCAAGAATATAAAATAAATTTTCCAGAAAAGAAAACAAAGCTTGAAATTTGAAGAAATCTTACATAAATTTGTATTAAGGTAAATACAGGAGTTATGGATTTAGAGATATTGATTTTCTATGCTTAAGAATTGTCTAAAGAAAATTATTTGCCTTGAACAAAGAGAGTGCCACCTATTTATAAGGGGGAATTATGGCAAATTTGAAAATTTTGAAGTTTTTTAATTATTGAACTTTTGAAAGGTTGTCCGATGTAGCTGTCTGCCTTATCTCCCACCGTTGAAAGTTTTTTATTGTATTTGCAAGTGGAGGAAAACTTATCTTTTATACCGACAAAAATCTTTGGACTAAGAGTATGAAAGGCTAGAAGAAGATAAGCCTAGATGGACCTGCCATAAAGGCATGAGAAGATGGGGATTATAAAAAGAGAATAAAATTAAAAATGCGATATAAATATTTTTGGCGTATGCTTCAGCCTTTAAAACTCTTTTTTTTTACACAAACACACATATACGACACATGTAAAAATGCCTAGGGTTTTTGTATAGGTGGGAGAATTCCAAAACAGTCGTATTCGTTTTCATCTTCTAAACCAATTATGAATTCTAAATATGAAGAGGAAATAAAGCCATTTGATTTGGAGTCACTTTATAAGAGCTGCTTCATGATTTAAAAATATTCTTCTTTGGATTTTGTTGCAACAATAAAGGCTGAAGCATACCATTGCAAGATTGCAAGTTTGGAACTCTTAGATTCTGCTGCAAAAAGAATCCCACCATTTGACTTTGAATCTTATAATGAGAATGGGGGATCCATGTTATGTATTGTAATCAAAATACCATGAGCAGAGCCAATGTTATGTATTCTCAATGATGAGAATGGTTTTTGTCAAGGATTATGTTAGGAAATTTACAGGTAAAGGTGATGAATCTCTCTATAGGTGTGATTGTGCCTTGTGAAATATAGTGACTAAGAAAATGAATATGAGTTTGAAAAAGAGAAATCTTAGTTTTTAAAATAAATAATCCATTTTTATTTGCAAGATAGAAGAATATTTGCAACTGTTTAAACTGTTGTTCTAAAGAGTTTGAAAAAAATAAGAACATTATCAATGTAAATTATGCAAAATCTTGAATATGGATTAAAAATATCGTTCATAATTCTTTGAAATTCTGAGATAGCATTTTTCAATCCAAATGGCATTATGTTCCATTCATATTGGCTAAAAAGAATTGTAAATGCAGTTTTATAACGATCTTTTGAATGAATATGTATTTACCAAAAACCTGATTTTATATCAAATTTTGAAAATACAAATTTAGAATGTAATTTTTGCAATAATCTTTCTTGTTTGGAATTGGATAACTAATCTATTTCAAAGCTTTATTTAAAGATTTGTAATTTATGACGAATCATGGTGTGCCTCTTTTTATTTAACAATTTTTGTTGATATAAAGAGTTACACATAACTAAGGTGATTTAGATTTTTGTATAAGATCTTTAGACTGTAAATCTTGAGTTTCAAGTCTACAATGTTGTTCTAGCTCAACATTTATCTGGATAGGTCTAACTTTTATAAGTATATGTTTTTCATTAAAATTATCATCATAGGGGAGATCAACCATATATTGTTTTCTTTTTCAAAAAGTATTTGGTATATCAAAACAAATTTATGATTCTATTTTGGTTTGGAAATCTGAAATTCTTTTCGTAAAACAGGGTTTTGTAATTATTGTTCTATTTTTTTTATAAAAAAAACACATCTTGTTTCAGATGCATAAGCTGAGTTTGCTTTTTAAAAATTAAAGCGTTTATTTGATGAGTATGAATAGAACATGCTTTGATTAAATTAATATTTATAGTTTTAGTTTTTCTAGGAATGGAAAAACAAGTTTTGAACCATTGAATTTTAAAGTAATACTTTCATGACCAGTTTTGTAAGGACTGATCATATCAATAAAAGGAGTGTCAAGAATAACAATATGATTAATATCATTTATAATAACAAAAAAGTTTTTAAGATAAAAACCATTTTTTGAAATGGATGCTTGAGTTTTGTTTTTTATTCCTAATATAGTACTGTTTGCTGTAAAAAGTTTTTCTTACTTTTTAAAAATTATTTTGAAACTATTCATTCTTTGATACAATTTAAATCTACAACTGTATCAAATAAGGCAATAGTATCTATTTGAAAATCATCTAGAAAAACCAAGGTGATTTTTATGAAATGTTTTTTGAAGTAATTTGAGTTAAAACAAGGAGAAAATCTTCAAGAATATGCTCAATGTTTGTCAAAGTATGATCTCTTAGGTCATGTTCTATATCATGATTAGAAATTAATTCTCTATCAGAATCTGAATCATTTCCTAATTTTATATATAAAAAAGTTGTAATATGACATAATCTTTTTGTTGGGTTTGTTGAAGGTTGTTAAGCTCAGTTTTGATGGTTTTGATTTCAAATTATAATTTTGGGATAGTAGCTAGAGGTTTAGATTTTTATTTTTTTAAGGATTTTTGTAAGATCATAAGTATTTGTATTGGTTGAATGTAGAAGAGAATGACTTTAAACATGCTATAGTAGCTCTACTTTATCAAAAGTATTTAAGAGTTTGTATAGGTAAGTTTTTTGTAGTTGGGGATGATTAAGGCATTTGATGGCTTCAAGGATGAATTATTGGTCTCTAGTAATGACATTTATTTGTCTTGAAATGTGGTCAGAAGAGTCTTCTAAGTCAGAACTAGATGTTGTTATCTCATTAATTTTTATAGGTTCTTCAAAAATGTCTGAAGGGTTTCTTTTTGTTTCAAAAGCTTCAATTAAAAGAGAATGGATATGATGAACAACTTCTTCTTCTAATTGAAGTTCATGGAGTTTGGAATTTACACGACAAAATCTAGAAGTATGACCATTTTTTTCATATTTGTAACAGGTAATGGTTTTGAGGTCAAATATGGGCTTGGATTGGGAGTTTATTGTTGCTTTTTTTTTTAATAGGAGACTTTGTAGTAAGGTTCAGATTTGATATTAAAATATTTTATGTATTTGTGGGCTAATTGTTTGTGAAATGGTTTTAGATGTTTTGACTGAGACTTGGAACAGGTACCACAACAAGTTGTTTTTTTAATAGATAAGTCAAACTGTTGATAAAAACTTCATAATTCATGTCTGGTTCGTTTCATTTTCCACTTAAAGTATTTTTGTAGTTTAAGATCTTGATAGATCTTGAGACCTTCTTTTTAGGTGAAGTTAAAAAGTTCATCATATTATAAGTGCTCATAGGGGATAGTTTTGTTGCCAGAGGTGTCTTTGATTTTGTTTTTAACTCTCTCTCCTAGAAGGGTACGTAATCAAGCAAGAAATTTTGCTTTTCTGAAAGGTTGTTAGAGTCTTCTTAAAGCATAACACGAGTAAGAATGATGTTTTTGTATCATTGGAAGTCACTAAGTTTTTTGCACCTAATATTTGAAAGAAGTTCAGCATTTTTATTCTTTAAATGGAATGGATCTCCTACGAAATGTAGAGAAATAGTTAGTATCAAGGTTGATACTACATCTTAGATAGTGTTACCAGGTAGGTCAAGGATTGATATTTGGTTTTCATAGGTTTGAATAAATTGTAGAATCTTCAATCATTAGGTTTCAGTGAGATGACAATCCTACCATCCTTTTAATTGACCAAAAAATCTTGCAATTAAAAGTTCTGCTTTAGCTTTGTCTAAGGTTCTAGTCAGGGTTTTGTAAGTATTGACCGCGATTGTCATTTTTTGTAAGGTATTTATGATATTGTATTTAATCATTCATCAATTTTTCATTCATAAAGGGAAAAGGGCATTGAACTTATGTTGGTTAACAATGCCTGACTCACTTTGGATTTCTATGTCCGGTGTAACAAAATGTGTTCTAGGTATAGGGTTTCTCCAATAAAGTTTGTTTATTTTAGAAATTTCTTCTTAAAAGGCTTCTTCTTTAGTAGAAGTTTGGTTTTTGTCATGTTGTATAGTGTTTACATGACTTGTGAAGGTTTGACGGTGGTTACTGATTTAGGGTATGTCAGGAGCAATTAAGATGAAAGAGAAAACTTCATGGTGGTTGAGATAATCCTTAATAGCTTTAAAAAAATCTTTTTTGTTATTTTGAATTTGATTTTGGCCAGCTTTAATGACTTAGTATGGTTTGAAAACTGGGTTTTTAAGCTTTTGTTCAATAGGTTTTGTAGTTTCAACAAGAAAAAATAGAGACTTCTGGTATGTTTTTCTATTCTATTAAGTTGTTATCCTATGATGTCGAAGTTTGTGTTTATGAAGTTGTTTTGTTGTATAATGTGTTTGATATTGGTGGTAACATCTTCATTTAAGAATTTGTAAGGAGCAACTTTAACTGTTTGGTCTTTCTGAGGGATTCTGAGGTTTCTCAATGGAGGATGTTCAGATTCAACGGTAGAACCATTTGATAATTTCTAAATGTGGGTTTTGTTCCTTGTTTTAATAGGACATGCATATTTTGTAAAAAGAAATGCAATATGATTTTTAGATGTATAATATAACTCAAACCAATCAAAAAACAAGATTTGTATTTTATGTAATTCAATAAAATCATAAAAACATTTTTGTATTTCTTGTCTTTGTTTCAGAATATTTTTTTGAAAAACCAAAATCTTTATTCAAAGTTATGGTTACTATAGAAATCATATACAAAATATTTTTTTTTATTAATGAGAAATTCTTTTTCTAAAGCATTTAGTTCATTTTGGATATTCTTTGTTATAGCAGAGAACGTTGGAGAGGTTGGTGAAGAGGGTCAATCATTTTCTAGGTTTATATATAAAGGCTTGGGTATATTTGTGGTATAATCTATATTTTGAAAACTAGTACTAGGAATATCAGAGGTTGATTTTTTAGATGAGTTTGTATGGTAAGGTATATTTATGAGAGAGGGAATCTCAAAGATTCTTTCTAAATTAAGAGTACTAGATGAAGAGGATTCATCTTAGAATCTAGAAGTGGTTGAATGTCTATGGAAGGTTAGTTTAACATTGTCATCACTATATTGAGTTATTTATTTAAGTTGGATATTTGATTGTAAAGGTTGTTGAGGTTTAGGTTGAGTTGCTCTTTAAAGGATCCAGTCTTCTAGCAAGGTCATATATTTCCATTGGATGGCTCTGGGTATAACTGTGTTTGATTTTGAAATGTCTGTTTGTAAAACTAAGGTTTCAGCCTTTTGAGATTGAAATTTATGTTTGCTAGCAAAGATAGAGAAAATAGCTTTGTAGTGGATTTTGAAGATCAAAGCTATTAAAATTAATCGTTCAAACGTATTGTGGTCATGAGTTTTTATTTGTTAATATGCAATATGTTTTTTTCTTGGAGAGAGATGATAAGATTTGGGTAACAATCAAATGAGACAGGACCACTACAAAAACTAGATTTTATAGAGCTTAATAATAAATCTTGGAAATTATGGCATCTGACATCTCTAGAGACTGTAAGGATTGAAGTGTCTAAGCCTTATTTGGTAAGGAGCTTTATTCTTACTTGTACAAAACCAATATGAATATATTTGTAGTTTATGTGTTTGTGTTTTTGTAAAGAGTTTTGGGAAAGAAACTAGATAGTTTCAAAAAGTTTTGTAAGTTGTATATATCTTTCTTCAATTTTAATAGTAGAATCAGTTTTGAAAAGATTGAATGAAGAAGTTTGATAAATCTAGTTCTTTTAGACTTTTGGTATTTTCTAATCATCAATATTTTTTTAAAATCCTTAATAGTAATTTCTTTACTATTAATAATGCTTTTGTTCCAAAGGAGGCTAAAAAAAACTAATTCTATAGAAAATAAAATCAATAAAAGATTACTTAGAAAAACAGTCTCCAAATTATATTGGTTTATTGCCCTACTCCACTCTTATTTTTTCAGAATTTTAATGAAGTGAGAATCACATAGTAAAGAAGTGAGATTCAATTTGTCAGAAAAATCAGATAATAAAGAAGTGAGATTCACACAATTAATTGAGAAGGTAATTGCAATTTGTGACCAATTGGTTCTTCTATCTTGGTCCCAGACGATTTCATGTGGAGAATTAACTTGGATAAATTCGATTAACTCGGTAAATTAATTCATTTTCAAGTTTATATGATTTTTAAAAAGAAGTATCAAAACAATTATTAAAAAAAATTAAAATATTATTTTAAATTAACTCATATCATTCCAAATTTACCGACTCAAGCAGTGACCTTTCAGGAACACAGTTATAACATTTCAAGAAACAAGCACTATCCCATTACTATGAGAGAGCAAGCTGACTGCAATCAAGGACAAGTGCCTTAAAAAAGCATTGTGTGACCAAAGAATAGTAATGCTGAGCTGACCTCAATTTGTGCATACAGACACAGTGAAAAGAGTATGTATTATGTTAACAGTTTCCCAACAGAGTGACTGACCATCATAGATTTTGACTTTGAAAAATGGGAAAAAATGGAAGATGAGAATTGACATGGAAACTCATTACCCATTGAAGATAATCTGCTTTTCTGTGGTGAAAAATATTAACGGTTGCGGTTAAACAAATTATCCGTTTAAAATTTAAAACATTTCATTTATTTTAAATATTTTTATATGTATTAATATCAAAAATAAACTTTTAAAAATTATTTTATAATATATTTTTAAATAAAAAATATATTTTAAAAAACAATTTCTCCGAACTTCCATGCAAAAAGGACAAATAAATAAGCTTAAAGGGCAGTTTGAAGCTTTTAAAGCAGTCGAGCCGCCCCATTTATAAAAAAGCAAGGAGGTGCCCAAATAAGCAGGCCGGCTAATAATGAAACAATCTTAGTGCGGTGGGTGGGGCAAAGTGAAGGCAAAAAGGAAAGTTTGATAGACATAGGAACTCA
>Ga0307518_10004038_pt1 | contig 10546 bp, 8 predicted proteins | sample 25_EM_MG_FD_203889 | JGI IMG/M metagenome (GOLD analysis project Ga0307518, IMG submission 203889) | Populus trichocarpa ectomycorrhiza microbial communities from riparian zone in the Pacific Northwest, United States - 25_EM | ecosystem: Host-associated > Plants > Roots > Unclassified | place...
GCCTTCTTCAGGTCCATATAACTTGATTTTGTCTTTATCAACAGTGGGTTCTTGACCATTAGCGAGTTCATCAGCAGGGCCTATTATGTACTCTTCTATGGATGTTTCACCCCCGATACCAAGACCTTCAGCCAGTAAAGCCATCTCGCCTGTGCATCATAGAAGCTTTAGCAACAGCCACATACGCGAGTTTTATAAGCTACTTGTACAAAAGGAGAAGCCTAAATTCCTACCATTGCAAATTCACCAAACAAAAAATCTGAATACTATTAAAAACATTTACATATTATGCTCAAGTTTATGGACACTGAATCCTGAAAAGAAATGACCTCTCAACAGTGAAATAGTTTTAGTCCCTCCTATCAAGTTAAGCTCCTCAGCAATTTAAAGTATAATCGGCAGATAAAGCTACATACCTCAACTTTCTCTCCAAAACAATTGGTCAGGTTTTAAGGATACCAAACAAGAATGTAAATTGATTGGAACTCTACCATTAAAATAAAAAAAATGGCCTCCAACAATATGGTTTTCACAATTCCACAGAGACGATTGCTGAGAAAAACAGAATGACTCCCTCAAAACCACGTCAAAGTAAACTTACAGGACAGGGCAAGATTAGCATGCATCAAAAGCTTCTAGATTTATCATGTATAACAAAGAAGTCAAGTTGACCAATGAAAACATAGATGTTTAAGTTAGCTGCATGTGTAAAGTTGGGTACTTCAAAAATCTGTTCCCAGTGAATTACACATGCTGTCATCAGTCATGGAAATTCTTCAACATGCATTCAAGCTAATGATTCAAACAAACTACCATTTGAGTCAGCGAGATCCAGTATCTTGTCTAAAACAAGAAAGACCAGGCTATTCTCTCAGCCCTTAATCTAAATTTCTATACCTTCTTTCAGAAGAAAAAAGAAAGAGAAAAAGAACAGCAGTGAAAGAATAATGCGTGAACCTGAAACATCTTCCCTGCCACGCAATCTCTGGAGAACCCGCTTTGCCTCAAGCATCTTTCCTTTACTCACAAGCCATCGAGGAGATTCAGGCAAGTAAAACACTGTGAGTGCAAAATATAGTAAAGAAGGAATGGAAAGTATTCCAAGCATCAACCTCCAACTAGGTGAAGCTGTCAATGACATCCCAAAAATCATACAGTATGACAGAAACATGCCACCTGAACCAGCAAACTGAGGTAGAGTATTTAACATTCCCCTTATATCTGATGGGGCAGTCTCAGATATATAGACTGGAACAAGAGTAACTGCTAAACCAATGCCAAATCCATCTAACAGTCTTCCTATGCACAGGACGTAAACATTGGGCGACCAAAACATTACCAAACCACTGACAAAGTAGAGAATGGATGAGATTATTAGCATTGGACGCCGACCGAGCCAATCCGATATGGGTCCTGAGCATGTTGTGATAGCAGCTGCTCCAATAAGTGACATGGCCACAACAAGACCTTCCACACTTGCTTGCAACTTGAGGTCTTTATTGACGTAAATGATAGCACCTGAAAACATAGAAACAAGATTACAGAACTGCATCCATTCTCTAGTTCAACACCGAGACCTCTTATTCAACACCAAAAGTGCGAGATAAGAATAATATAGAAACAGCCAACTCATAAGAGAAAATGTTCTAACTGGAAGACCTGGAACCATCCGCCATTGACAACAAATCTCAATAGTTTCAATCTTTACAATTTTAAGTTTTTAATTTTAAACATTCCCATCCAACATTTCTTGGTCCACATCAAAAGATTAAATAGATGAGAAATTTAAAGAGAAGTACCAGCAATGGTAGCATTATCCCATCCTTGCAAGAAGTTACCAATGCAAGCAGCAATAGCCACTAGTGCTGCTCCCTTCATGTTTTAACCAATGAATCAAGTCCTCAATTTCCAAGTAACCTGTAAAAAGACAAGAACCCAGATAAACCAATCAAACAACAAGCACCACAGATCCAATACCGTATCTAATTAATAAATTCAAACAAGCAATGAAAAAACCACACATTCACTCATTTAAGAAAGAAACACATGACCGTCCAAAATCATCAGCAAATAAAAGATTCAAGAAAGATGAGATTTTTATAGATTGCTTACCTCTTGAAGATGAGGTTCAGCTTGACACTGAGATACGGGGTTTTACAAGTAAACAAGGAACAAAAGCTGGTTTAAAAGAAACAGAGGAACACAGAACAGTGATCCTTAAAAGTAGAGCCTGATATCAGTGAATGATCTTGGATTGTAATAGTAAAAAGAAGCGAAAATATCAGGCAAAGTACGTTAACTGAACTGGCAGTTTTTCCACTAAGATACAACAAATGACAAACAAAAAAGAAGACAGGTTCAAAAAATGAGGAGAAGTGACTTATATACTCATAATTTGACAGATGGAGTGAACAACAAAGAACCCAGCTTTTAAGCTGACACTGATATTAGACCCCTTTTTCTCCCAACAACCCTTCAACGCTTACACCATACCTCTAAAAAATTCTCTCACCCACTTCATTGAGTTAATTTTTTTTTTAAAGTTCCTCTCATTGCTCCAGATACCGATTTCACCAGAAAAGGTTTTGATTTTTTTAAACGGGGATAGATTTGAGGAGAAAAAATGTGTTTAGACTTTAGAATTCAAGAAATTGAGTGAAAAAAGGAAAATTTCAGTGAGCTGAGTAAAAACTAAAGAAGGGTCAGTCTGGAACATAATGTATATACTCTGTGTGGACCAATCAAGCGTTCATGTTTCTTCTTCTTCTTGTTTTTTCTTAAATATTTGTTGATTTCTAATAAATAATAATTGAATTTGGTCAAGCTCTGTACTGTGCTATACCTGTAAGAATTGGAGTTCTACCATTGGGAATGGACAAAATATTTTTCTTTTTTACTAATTTTTATGATTTGTGTTTTAATTATATTGAGTTTGTCAAGAAATGCCAACTTTCCCTTTTTGGAGACATGAAAGTGAGATCCCATCATCTTTCCATTCATCACCTGACCTTTCTACAACTGACTTTTTCTCTACATTTGGAGGTGGATGATTACCTTTTATGAATTCTTTCCCTAATAATTTCTCGAATCTTTGTGGTCATTGTCTAGTCCCAAAAGTTGCTGAAACATTGCGTGATTTTGTGGCCAGTCAAAAGAAAGTAGATTCAACTCAGAAAAGGAATTAACTGTGGAATGGCCGTATTGTGTGAGAAATTCTTTTACGAGGAACACTAAGTTATTTGTTCTGTGCCCTCGAGCCTTTGTTACTTGTTGGCATATGGAGAGTTCATGCAAATTACAAAGTGGGATTTCTGAACATCCTTCAAGAATCTTAGTTTCTGCATCAGTTTTCTTCACCATCAACAAATTTAATGAATTCAAATTTTGTAGGATGACAAATTCAATGATTAATTTTCCTAATTGGCTCAAGCAAGGAACACGAGAGTACATATTATTTGAGAAATTAAGCTGCAGAAAAGTCCAGGAAAACTACCTGTCAAGAGGAGGAAACGGGTCAAAGATTAGAAGCAGCAGTTTCTAACAGGAGTCCATTAAGCTGAAATGTTGGTGGAGCCACATGGGAAGATAGGAAAGTTTGCCAGATTTACTTTGTAATCTTCAACTTGTAAAATCATGCTAAGCAATCGTGTAATTCGTGTGTGTGTGTGTGTATTAAAAGAGAGGCAAGAGAGACTAACTTTTGCTGAACACAACACCAGCTAGATCAGATTTGCAATAATAATATAAAAAACTTGATCATCGTATTGTTAAAACAAAGATTTCTTGAATTATATGCTTATGGTGCCTGCATATCCAAGGCAAGAGTTGTGAGGGAAGCAGTGAAGGCCACTAGTCACCATGTGCCACTCGCATGTCATTGCAATGTGATTGTCATCGCTATCAACCAACATTTGCTCGTCGCTAATAGACATGGTGGCAATCAGTTGGCTGTTGATTTGACCACGCATACAAAGGTGGTAGATTTGGAGAAGTCGATCGCAGCAATTTTACTTTTTTGGAGGAAACAGGTTCATATTTTAATGGTTGAATCACATCATCACATGTTAGCTTCTGAAAATATGTTACAGGCAACCAGTGTTTTTCGAGAATCTCATGTATGCATGTGATTATTTTCATCGATCTGTTGAGACATTTCCTGAAGGACAGCTGATCTTTATTAATTTCTTGCCAAGGGAGGTTTGTTCCTTCAAGGTGGGATTAGGCCTTTATAGATCGTTTAGCAAACTGGAAACTAGTCAGCAAGGGGGCAGAAAGAATTGCCCTTAGAATTTCAAGGCACGAGGACATGTTCGAGATCAAGATCTAGATTTTTTATTTGTCTTTTTTACTACGAATTTATCAAGAGACTTGAATAGTTGAATTGGAGACATCTTAATGATACCTTAAACTTGTACTGTTGTTATCCAGGGATTATTTGTTTTTACGTTTCAAGCTTTTGAATAAAATTATTTATTTTTTGTTTTAAATTAATATATATTTTTGGTGTTTTTAGATCATTTTGATATATTGATATAAAAATTAATTTTTTAAAAAATAAAAAATATAATTATAATACATTTTCAAGCGAAAAGTACTTTAAAAAATAACTGTAACCATATTCTCAAACACCTCTTTAATGCATGATTACTTTTAATGTGTTTTGGTCTACGGAGAAGATGGACTTATCGGATGCCATACATAATTTATGATTTTTAGATGGATTTACTTTTAGAAACAAATTATTTTTTAATTACTTTTTATAAATTCAAATTAAACAAACTTAAAAAGTCTTCTAAAAAACCTTGAGCTCAATCAAAAAATAAACCCTACAAGGATCTCATTTTTTTTTTTGTACATAGTCTAAGAAAAGAGTCAAGTTTAGTACAACTATATTTTAGATTATACTTTCTTTACACCCTTAAATATATAAAAATCTACTATATTTCCATCAATTTTATATAAATTTTCAAATAGATTTCTTTAATTTCAATGAAACGTGGGGCTGAAGAGGGTGAGAGAATACATGGTGACCACCATTATCGGAAAGTCTTGACAAAGATTTCATTTTCTTAGTTTGACAAACTTTTATTTATATATATATATATATATATATATATATATTTTAGTGGTTAATCCAAGAGAAGAAAAAATGAGAGATTAACTTTGACCATGGACAAAATCTTCCTTGTGAAAAGTCTTAAAAAACTCACATACATGGCTCGAAAGACAGCACGTGCTCTACTACTACACCAATGGTTTCTTGTTGGATAGTTAATTTTATGGCCCAAGGACCTGAGAAAGTACAGCAAGGGGCCTTGAAGCCTAATTACACAAGGCTAATAGGCCATGATTCAGCTCAAATTGGAACTTATCAAGTGAGCCCAGCAATTTATTACAGCCTAATTCACAGTTTGGTATGATGCCATGAAGGCAGGATGAAGAGATTGCAGGAAAGGTACTTAATTACAACTGCATCAAATCAAATCCAATCTTATTCAATCTACTACTTGGCAAAAAGGTTACCTGCTTATTTGCCATCCCATAGTGATTTTAAGATGAATTGCAAGAGCCAATCCACTCAAGGCTTGGACAATTCTTGTCTTACCTGGTAAACTTCACATCAGGATTTCTCATAGGTTTGAGCCACATATCAGCCATAATTCTTGAGGAAATGCTCCATAACAAATCTTTCCCTTTTGACAGCACATGTTTTCCCTTTTTCCCTGCCTTTCCAAGCCCATATGCCACCAGCCACTGCGTTGCCGTTAGCCTTTGCCTCTCCGAATCCCACAGATTCCTCTTTCTTCCTGACTTTCCCTTCATACCTCCAATGTGCAAACTCGTTACTTTGAATTTCTTTTCCTCGTTGTAGTTGTTCTCTTCGATGTCAGCTTGTGTTGCATGAACTACTGCAACTACAGGACCTCCAACTGCCTCGTATCGCCTTATAGGATCCCGTAGCTGGACAACCACAGCCATGATGAAATGGTTTGCTTGGTCCCCTGGAGAAGCTAAGCCGTACTTCTTTATCCAATCTTCTAATGGAATGGTTGAAGCAAGAGGGTGGTTTTGATCTTTCCCGCTGTCTGTGCTTGCCTTTCCAGTGAGTGGAGAAACATCAAAAGGAGCATCTTCCTCTGCTATCTCTGCCTGAATTTTCAAGGCTTCAATTGCCATTACCTCAATCTTCTGCAATGAGAATGCCAGAACTTCCTCAGCTGTCAAAGGGTTTTCATTTACGTTCCAAATTCCTGTTGAAATCCTCTCTTTCCTGCCTGTACTCATCGCCGTCGCCATTGTTTTAACGGCAGCAATAGTACGAGCAGCACTTGAACTAGCGCCTTCTTTGTTTCTCCCTTGGATGATTGCAGAAGCTATGCCTTCAAAAGCTATCTGTTCTGCAGTTTTCCCTAACAGTTCATCTAGGGGCATCAGTGATAAGATTTGAGAACAAAGTTCCTCAAAACCAATGGATGCCATTCTCTGAAACAATTCAAACCCGTTCATGGATTTGTCTGATTGAAGAACGAGTGGCTTCGACAGCTGCATTGCTAGTTTTGGAGTATCTTTCCTTGAAACAATGGTATCTAGTGGGTTCGTAGCTGCTAGGTAGCCTCCATCTCTTGTTTGAACTACACAGCCTAAACCCTTCCCAAGTTCTGAGAGATATACCTTGGATTCAGCTTCTGTACTATCATCACCTCCATCGAGATGCAGAGTGGGGATTTCAGGTTGATTGAATTTGAATGAATCAGTTTCTTCATCTTCGAGCATCTGGAGAAATTCCTTCGTTACTGTTTCTTCATCCGCATCTAATTTTTGTGATTCAGTTTCATCGTCTGTCTTAGCAGTTTTTTCTTCTCCCATCATGGACTCAAGAACTTTTATCTGCTCAGCGATTGAATCGAGTTCGGTTAGTCTTGTCAGGTGTACTTGATTATGCACTATTTCCTTAACAACTTCACTTGATTGTGATTTTTCTTCCACATTTTCTTCAGATTCTCCATCGCCACTATCTTCTTTGTCTTGAATCTCCACCCCTTTATCCACAATTTCGAAATCTGGAAGATCAAGGTCCTCTATCTTTTGTTCTGGTTCTTCTGATTTCTGAATTGAGGGGGGTGGTGAGGGAACTGGAGCTGTCTCATCAAGATTCAAGTCATCCATTCCTTGTATATCCGCAGCTGGTTTTGTCTGTGAAGGAGTCCAAGTTTCGGATCGTAATGTCATCCTTGGACTCGAGACACTGAAGGACGATTTAGACTGCTTGCGTCCCAAAGAAGATGAGAAATTTTTGAATTTAGTAGTCTTCGATACTTCAGCTTGACTATAAATATCAATCCCTCCTTCTTTCTCCATAATCTGAAATCCCAATTTGAGAACAAGCTCTCCTCCTTTTGCCTTCCCGGACAGGCTGAAACTTGTGTCCCACTGCCGCACTCGAGTACCTTCTTGGCTCTTCTCTATGGATTCCTGAATAAGTTCACTTAAATCCACTGAAGTTCTCCCAAAATCAAGCGCTTCAGCATCAACTGCAAACACATAAATAAAAAATGGACGCTGCTCAAATTTAAGCTGCTTCCCATTGCCAGGAGTGCAGTACACATGACACTTGATAAACAAGGTCTCTTCAAAGTCACCAGCTCCTTGTGAAACCCTTGAGGGCATTGTATTAACTGCACCATCTTTTGTTTCCTTCTTCCTAACACAAACAGAAAGCCGGAGTCCATTCATCGAAGCTGGAAGGCCTTGCACAGCAACTACTTCAACAGAGAACAAACAGCTCAATTTCTGCATCCCAATATGAGAAATAGCACGGATTGGCTTCCAATTCCAAATCCCTTTTCTCTCTGTTGCAGAAGATATATCATCCAGCTTCTTAATTCCTGGTTGATTGATATTGGTTGTTTTGCGCTCGGTTTCTTCGTCAGGTTTTGGCCTAGAACGCCAAGGCGACAATGACATGCGCCTGGACCGAGGCCTGCTGCTTGATTTTTCATCAATTTTGGCCGTTGTAACCTCATCTGCTGATGTTATAGAAGGGACTGAATTTCGAGGAAGTACGAGGGAAGCAGTTCTTCGGGCGCTGGAAGTGTGAGTTTGGTAAAGAGATTGGCTGAGTTCTTCGAGCTCTTCCAAAAGCTGAGTATTTGAATTCCTTCTATCTGTTGCCATTACTCAAAGAAAAAGAAAGCTGACTGGAGAAACTGGTGAAAACAGGTGGCCTATGATACTGAGATTGCTTGCATATAAACATAACGTTGAAGAAGAAGAAGAAGAAGAAGAAGATAAGGAAATCACATGCTTGAAAGAATCTAGAGGTGGAGAAACAACATCCATATATGATGATTATATGTGGCAATGTGTGGACCTTCTAAAACCAGAAATTTCTGTGGCTGGTTTAGATGAGAAGAACGTTCCTGTTCTGTCTTTTTATCAGAAAAGGACAGGATTTAAACAAGAGGCAACTTGTTCTAAAAGAAATTTATTGTCTTTTGGTAGTTGTATGGTCAGATTTCTTTCTTTTTTCCCTCAGAGTTGCTGAGTTGATTGCGAGTTGTTCACTTGTTCTGTTAATTACTGAACACAATAGTTTTGGGAAATTCTAGGATGAAAAAATCTCGACAATCTGATTGCTTGCTGTCTAGTTGGCTGGACCCATTAGAGCTTGGGACTGGCCAAGTCCATGTGGCTCGGCTCAGTTTTCTGCCTGCACCGATTCTATACCTATCAAATCTCATCAATCATTAAAGCTTATCTGGAAGCATTTTACTACTTGGGACAATTCCACAAACATTTTACTTGTTATTATTTTTTCATAGGATTTTCAAGCATATGATGATATGGCTTGAATGTAGGAGAGAAGCCAATCAATTAATGGTGGGACAAACAAGCGAAACAAGTCAAATGACTCGATTAATTTAGGGTTTGGTTTCTAACTGAGATTTTGCAAGCTGTTTTATGCATTTTATTTACTTCATGCACAAGTAAGACTGATTAATGGGCTAACAATGGAGAGCAGTCCTTGATTAAAGTACACAGATCTGGAGGACTACGAGCGCAAACTAGGGATGATTATTTTCAGTTCGATTCAGTTTTTATCTAAAAAAATAACTAAACTAGTTTTTTTCAAAAAAAAACCGGTTTAAACCGACCGGTTTTTGTTCGGTTCGGTTATTTTAGAACAAAACTGTTTTTTTCCAATTTGGCTCGGCTTTTTCGGTTTGGCTCGTTTTTTTTGTTTAGCTCGGTTTTTTTCGGTTTGGGTTCGATTCGGTTCAGTTTTTCGGTTTCAGGCTTATGAAACCGAATTAAACTCGTTGATTTTTTTAAAATTTTAATCGGTTTAAATTGTTTTTTTTATGATTCGGTTTTTTCGGTTTTTTTTTTTATTTTCTTGATTTTTTTGCTCACCGTAGTTCAAAGCCTTTGGCACTTCTTAGAGAATAATATTAGATGCTTTACTGTGCGAGGTTAAATATTGTTTTTTTAATATATATATATATATATATAAAAGTGTTAGGTTTTTTTATACTCTTTTATAGTTAAAAAATTTCAAATAAAAATAATAAAGTTTATGCATATAGTAATCAAATAAATCAATAATCATATGTGTTAATAAATAAATAAATAAACAAACCATAAAAATAACTAAAAATAAAAATAGAAAAATTGAAAGAAAGTTATAAATCAAGATATTTAATCTTGCAAGACAGGATATTTACCCAATTGTGTATGTTAAATTTTTTTATTAAAATAATTTTTTTATTCAATTAAATAATAATAGAAATAGAGACACACATTAAATTGATTGGATAAAATAAAAGAGAAAAAAACATTATACAAGGCTGCACACATTAGAGATATTATCTGATAATAAATATTTTTTATTTTTAAAATAAAGCTCATCTATACAAAAAATTATAGATAAATAAAAAAAAACCTTTTCAAAAATTAAATGCATACAAAATAATCAACAAATAAATGTCATTTAAAATAGGTTCTCCAAATAAAATAAAGGAGAGAATGAATATTAATCTAAATATAAAAATAATTCTGAAAAAAAAAACATATAATAAAGCATTAATTATTTTTTTTTTAAAAAAGGTCATGCTAGCCTACCTGATCTATTTTGTTAGGACCCACACAGCTGGGTCCTTTATTATGTTTTTGCAGCCAGGGTAGATAACATGTCGTCCGTTCTAATTTTTTTGGATTTAGACGGAGCGTCGTCTGTATTTCTGGTCACTATAATGATAAGAAAAACATGGCTAATGGTTTTTTCGACCTAAAAACAAATTTTCAACCCATTATTTTACCCACAACACCTATAAAACATCATAGACAGTATGATAAACCCATTCATGACCTCGAAAAACTCAAAAAAACATCTCAAAACCTGAAATCAACTTGAAACAAAAAATCTTATCAAGATCAGATCTATTTTTCTTGGCAATTTCAAGATTAAAAAAAAACCCTTTAATATGAGCTCTCCTCGTCAAAAGAAACAATTTGACACTAATTTTAACTATATTGGCTGCCAGAT
>Ga0307518_10004039_pt1 | contig 10544 bp, 8 predicted proteins | sample 25_EM_MG_FD_203889 | JGI IMG/M metagenome (GOLD analysis project Ga0307518, IMG submission 203889) | Populus trichocarpa ectomycorrhiza microbial communities from riparian zone in the Pacific Northwest, United States - 25_EM | ecosystem: Host-associated > Plants > Roots > Unclassified | place...
CAGCGACAACAGCACACAGCAGCAGCTTCCTGTCTCTTTTCTCTCCAATGCGAGCAGAAACGATGCTAGAACAGCCACCGTCGAAGACCATCACGCACGACAACAGCAGCAACAGCCCGATCGGAGTGTTTTTGGGTGTTTCTTTTTTAATTTGAGGGAAGAAGATAGAAGATGATGAGCTAGTTTTTCTTTCACTGTAGTCGAAGAGAAAGAGAGGAATTTGAAGGTTTGTTGTGGGCTTTTTCGTCAATTACTCATGAGAAATCTGATAGAAGAGATACATTCAATGAAAAAATCAAGATATTTTTTGTGGGTATTTGTTTTTTTTCACTAAAATTCAGAGATTATTTTACAATTTAGGCCAAAAGAAAGATGCGAGAGTGAAAGCAAAAGCATACGTTGCGTTCTCATTTTCTGATTTTCGACCAGTATTGGATGTGAGGCCGAGTTGTGGGCTTAAGATGGGCCTTCCAACATACCGAGATGTAACCTGCTTAAGTTGATTAATGGTCTAACATGAAGCTAAAAATGATTTCGGCCCAACTTCCGATATTTGGAGTTTTGGAGGTTTTCTACTCTTATTTACTTTGACCATTTAGAGAAGAAGGTAATTAAGCTCAAGTTTCTCTATTGATTTCGGCCCATATAAGTGAATTTCAGGGGAGAAAAAGAGTATCTCAAGATTTTCTTTTTAATTTTTATTGTTTTTTAAATTACATGATTTTTAAATAAATATACAAGAAATATACCCTATTAAGTAATACTCTAAAAGACGTATAGCTTTCCCCACTCCTGTACTTATATATTATAATTATAACTATAATAATATAACTTATATATTATAATTATAATATAATTTATATACTACAATACAATACTCTGAGCTGTCTTTTTTTTGGGTTTTTTTCAATTTTTATTTTTTTCTCGTTTTCTATGCTTTTATGGGGTTTGTTTTTTCTTTTTTCTTTGTGTTTTTTTCTTTTAATAATTTTTTTAATTTAGTTTGTTAATGTTAATTTTTTTATTTAGTTATCATATTTTCATGACACGGATCCCGAGTTTGACAGGTTAACCCGAAATTTGTTTTTTTTGCTTTTTTTCTTTTTAATTAATTTTTTTCGTTTAGTTTGTTAATGTTAAATTTTTTTTATATGTAATTATCAGACTTTCATGACACGTATCCCGGGCTTGACGGGTTAACCTGGTTTGACGGTTTAACCCATTTAACCTGTCAATTTTTTTTTTCTATTTAGTTATCAAACTTTCATGTCGTGAATCCCAGATTTGACGGGTTAACCTGGTTTAAAGGGTTAACCCAGTTAATTCAGATTTTTTTTCTTTTCTTCATTAGTTTTTTTTTTCTTCCTGTTGGTTTTTTTTCTTTGTTTTTTTGTTTTTCATTAATCTATTTAATTATCATACTTTTATGACACGACCTTACAGCCAGACCCATATCCAAGGCTATTGGGTCTGGTGTTACAACCACACTCACTTAAACTTAGGTCATGCAAGTTTAATGTTATTATAAATATTACTTTTGGGTCAGGCGTTGCAGCCAAATTCAAAACTCTTGAATATAGCTTTACAGAAAGACCTAGCATTTTTAGATTTTAATTTTTTTTATTTTTTTATGCAAAAAACAATTAATCCCCGACATCGCGCGGGTCATGTAACTAATCTTTCTCTATGTGTTGTCATTAATTTGTTTTTGAAAAAAAAAACTAAAAGCCATTAGTCAAATATTGTGGCTTGTAACAGGACTAAAATATTGTGGCTTGGAAGAGGATTTATTGTGAATTCACACAAGGTTTCCTCTTCTTCTTTTCTCTGAAAGGTTTTTACTTTATTTACTATTTTTTTTTAATTTTATCATTTAATATTATATTAATTGATGATTGGAGTTGATAATTAATTTCGTGTCTTTTCTTTTAGGTTTTTGAGATCTAAAAAAAAAACATTCCAACGGGTTCTTGATTTTGCAAAGAAAATTTTGTTTAGTTGATTATGAAGAATTAAAAACGAGAAGACCTAATTGAAAGTAAGGTGAAATGGTAACCTTTTTATTTAAAAACAAAAAAAATTATATCCATTATTTTTTTTTTTACTCTGGCCATTAAGCTTGTTTTTTTTTTTTTTAATTTCATCATTTCATATTGTGTTAATTAGTGATTCGAATTAATGATTTATTTTATATTGTTTTTACTCATATTATTTCAGTCTAAAAACACATTTTGACATTAGGTTGGTTCTTGATATTCAAAAAAAAAACTTAAATTTTGTTGTTTGTGAAAAACTAAAAATGAGGAAACCAGAATTAAAAGCTTAGTAAAATAGAAGCCCATTAAAAAAAATCAATGTCAAAGCCTTTTATACAATTTAATACAAAAATTTATTTTATTCACATTTTAATCTTTAAATTTAAAAAAGGAGAAAGAGAATCATAAAAAAAATAACAACAGAGAGAGAAAAAGGTTAGTTGTTCCGATTCGCTTTATGAAAATAGCTAAATTTGATGTCAAAGTATTCTCTTGATTAGATGAGTGTTATTAAGGTATTTTGAGCTTTTATATCACCTGAAAAAACATATCGAGGTTGAGAAAGGGTTTTTTTTGTTTCATTTTGTGTTTTTAAACTAATTTGAAGGTTTTTTTTTTTACACTCAATTGGAATAAGCGGCAAATAAGATTTTAACAAATAAATCTTATAAGAAAAAAGTGGTTGACGCATGTGAGTGCACACCACCTGCGCCATTCAAGCGGCACATGTGGCGACATCCTGCGACCAAAAACTACCAACCACCTTGTCTTCTAAAGCTTCCAGCGATTACGCAACTAATGAGGTTGTGCATGTGGTGATATTCATGGTGGTTCGGTGGAGGTAAACTTTTTTTCTCTCCCCTTCTTTTTTCTCTCTTGACCCCTGGGTCTGTGTCTGACCAAATTCAATTGTGTCCTCTTGTTTGTATTTACTTTAATTTTAATTCTTATTATTTTGATTGCTATTTGTTTTGATTTTAATGTTTTTTGAAGTTTATTTTTTTTCAATATCATTCTTACGAATTTAATTCATTTAATTTTTGTATCCAATGTGGTCTTTATTATTTTGATTGCTATATTTTGTTTTTATCATTCTCTTAGTTTATTTTGTTTTTCAATTCAGTCCCTAATCATTTTCTTTAATTTAGTTTTTATACCAGATTAAGTAATCATTGTTTTGATTGCTATTTTTTGTTTATTTTTTATGATTGAGCATTTTGCTTTGCTTTTTTTTTTGTGTCTACCTTCTACAGGGTAATCCCGGTCTGATAACCCGAGTCACTAATTTTAAATATTAGCTTAGTTTAAGAATAATCCTTTTCTTTTAAGTCTTTTTTTTAAAATTGAGTATTTTTTTTTTCAATTTCATCATTCAATATTGGTTTATTAGCCCTTGATCTTCGTGTTCCATTTTGTTTTTGGGTTATCCCGATCTCATATCCCGGATAACAAGCTAATTGAGTTAACCTGAGTTAACTTGGGTTTTTCTTTCTCAATGGTTTTTTTATGAAATTAATTTTTGTTCACCTTCATCCTTTGTCATTAAATTATTGGCCACTGAGCTTTGTAATTTTTCCTCTTTTTTTTTCACAGGGTTATCTCGGGTGTTGGTTAGTCAAGCTAACGTGAGCTGACTCGAGTTTTTTTTCAATGTTTTTTTATTTATTTATTTAAAACTTTGATTTTTTTTTCTATGTCCTCTTTTTTTTTAAATTTAATCTTTTTATCCCGATCTCATATTGTGTGCAGTGAGTTAGTCAAGTTAACCCAAGTTGACTCTGATTTTTTTCTTTGATGTTTCTTTTTAATTTTTTTTTTCAAATTCATCATTTGACATTAGATTATTGGGCCTTGAGTTTTTTTTTGTTTTTTTATAGGGTTATCATGATCTCATATACCGGGTCGCGTGTTAGTCAAGTTATCCGGGTTGACTTATGTTATCATCATCTGGACATTATTTGTTTACATTAGAAAAATTGACATGGTCTACGATGCAGCGTAGACCACCCATCTAGTAATGGAACTAAAACTAAGTGCTTGTGCCATTCGCGTTAGACACACACAAAATTAGACACACCTAAAATTTACGTGTTTCATACTCGCATACAAAAAATAAATTGATGTGTTGGAACCATAGTTATTATAAACCCGGCTCGAGGGTTGACCCAACCAAGGAGCAGAATCCGGGGTCACACGGTTGACCCAGATCAACCTAAATTTTTTTAAAAAAAAAAAACTATTTGAGGTTTTAATATCTTACGTAAAAAAGTTATGAAACAATCAATGTGGATTTAGGTTATATATAGGTATCCCATATGGAATAGTTAAGAAACATTCAATGTGGAAGTAGGTTATATATATAGTTATCCCACATTGAAAAGTTAAGAAACAATTCATGTGGATATAGCCTATAAAAAAATATTTGAGGCTAAGTGTAACAACCCTGATTTTTCTACATTCTTTTTCGTGATATATTGAAAAATTTTAGGTAATTTTTTTTTTGATATACAAGTTCCACCAAAATTTCTACCAAAATATCAGCAGAGTCTTCCCGATACTGGTAGATCCCAAGTTATCGACATATACCCTGGTTACACTTCTAATATCTCACATCTCATAACTCAAAATCACGACCCAATCATCCTGGGTCACAACCCAACTTATTATCATCAACACAACATATTTTATTCAATAACATCATATAATGTAGTTCAAATGAAAGATTCAATTTCAACTATAAACATGCATGGTCAAATAGGTACTAGGAGTTTCAACCATTAGAGTAAAAACATACATTCAAATTTATGGATTAATATTACATCTCAAGTTTTAGGAGATAAGTCGTTTAATTTACAAATAATTTACATGGTCAAAAGCAAAAGATAACTAAACAAAATAAGAGGCCACCAGTTCAAAAAAAAAGAAAAAAATAGAGAAAAGCGGATAGAGAGAGAGCTGCAGATTTTGGAAAAAACCAATAATGCTCCGGTGGCCATATCTCTGGAATCCATCGTTGGATCATGCCGAGTGTTGGATATGTTATTCTTGTTACACTCCTCTACTAACTGACCGGAGGGATTGGAAGGAACACAATCAGTTTGACAAAAAGCATCATCGAAAATTTTCTGGAAAACAAAAAGGAAATGCACCTGCAGGGCAGTTTGGTCGCCGGCTGATTTCTCTCTCTTCCACCGTTGAATCATGCCCATTCTAGGATATGTGGTGCGCCTAGATGTTGCCTTCATTCTGGACGGTGGAGATCGGAAACTCATTCTCCGGCAAGGTTTCGTGCATGTTGAACAGTAGCTCGTCTATTTTCAGGTAAACTCGATTTTATTCAGATCCAGGGAGACCTTACCGTGGGATCATTATGATTTTGAGATATATTATGCACAACTCTATGATATGTAGTCTGACCGTTTGGTTTAAAACAATAATCAGAGGTTGATGACTTATTGCCTTTTGAATCTATTACTAGTTTTGACAAAATATAGTAAGCTTAATTAAATACATGTTTCGATGAAATTAGAATTGTGTGGGTGTAGGTTTTATGAAAGATGTAATGGTAAAATATGTTCTTGTTATTAGTATTATTATAGAGTAATTGTGTATTCTTTATATGAGGGGAAGAATGATTATTGTGTAAGAATAGTAAGGAACATTGCTTTATGAACATGTTGATTGGATAGAAAGCTAACTTGTTGGTTGTGTAGATATAAATGGGATGGAACCATGAAGAAATTGAAATGAAAGAAATTTGGAAAATAAAACATATTTAAAGCTAGCCATAAGTATTTTTGGCAAATTGATTAGTTAATGAAGATTGTCATGGATTCCAACTAGTAGGGTGAAATTGTTGTTGTGATAATGAGCTAAGAATATTAATTGTTAAGGTTTGCCGCATATGTTTAATCGCCAAGGAGAAAGCGAAAGAAAATGAATAGTTCATCATTTTGTTGTATTAATAATAATAATAGGAGAAATCCCAAAAGGAATGAGTTTTCTTATTTTAGTCTAATCTTGCTATATTGTAGAGGTAGGGAAATTGTTTGAATGTTTTGCTTTAGAATTGGTTTGAATTTGTGATTTAATGATGTCAAATGACCTTGGATGATGTTGTTTTTGCATGAAAATAAGTTGGAAGTTGAAAAGGATATCCAAGGAATGAAAATCCTCGTTGTCCAAAATTTTAGCTATAAAGGAGGGGCTATTATGATTGTTAATTTTGAGCCTTAAAACAAAATAATTTGGAGGAAAAAAAAAACAAACATTATCCAACTTTTATGAAGAAACCAACTCCCCTATTCTTATACATGTTCATATAGCAATGTTTCTTACTATTCTTACACAATAATCATTCTTCCCCTCATATAAAGAATACACAATTAATCTATAATAATACTAATAACAAGAACATATTTTACCATTACATCTTTCATAAAACCTACACCCACACAATTCTAATTTCATCAAAACATGTATTTAATCAAGCTTACTACATTTTGCCAAAACTAACAATAGATTTAAAAGGCAATAAGTCATCAACCTCTTATTATTGTTTTAAACCCAACGTTCAGACTATATATCATAAAGTTTTGCATAATATATCTCACAATCATAATGATCCAACGGTTCCATCTCCCTAGATCTGAATAAAACCGAACTTACCTGAAAATGGACGAGCTACTGTTCAACATGCACGAAACCTCGTCGGAGCATGCGTTTCAGATCTCCACCGTCCAGAAGGAAGGAAACCTCTAGGCGCACCACATATCCAAGAATGAGAATGATCCAACGGTGGAAGAGAGAGAAAGCGGTCGGTTACCAAACTGCTCTGCAGGTGCATTTCCTTTTTGTTTTCTAGGAAATTGCCGATGATGATTTCTGTCAAAATAATTGTGTTCCATCCAATCCCTCCGGTCGGTTAGTAGAGGAGTGTAATAAGAACAACATATCCAAAAATCAACATAATCTAACGTTGGATGCCATAGATATGGCCACCGGAGCATTATTGGTTTTCTCCAAAATCTGCAGCTCTCTCTCTATCCACTTTTCTCTATTTTTTTCTTTTTTCTTTTTTTTTTAACTAGTGGCCTCTTTGCAGTTTTATAGACACCTTTTTCCATAATTCCAATTTTGTCCCTCATTCATGCCTTTATGTATTTTATTTTATTTTTCATGTAAACTATCTGGTTTATTTATGCTTAAATCGCTAGTCTTTACCAAACTCCGAATGGGATGAGATATTTAACCAAGGTAGGAAAACATATTAATAGACTTCATGCAAAATTTCATCCCGATCGGACGATTGGATTGCGAGCTCTGCTTCTTAATGTAAAATTGGTCAGTTCATGACTTTTCATAATCAATCTAGATTTTTCTTGTTCAATCTTCACAAAAAATAATATCAATTATCTTTCTAAACCTTTAACATCATTTTATTATTTTGGAATGTATTTATTTTAGGATTTCCATCTTTATTTATTTATCGGGCTTATTACCGTTTCAAAATAACGTCATTGATTTTTAATCGGTGCTTGCACCTTTAATCCTACCCTTTTCATTTCACTATCCTTTATTATAATGTATTTACGATTTACCCCATATCCGGTTAACTTCCTTGTTAACCAATAAACCCGGTAATTCTCTTAATTACCCAAGAAATCTGGCTAACCCATCTTGGTTGCCAAAGTCAATCCGGTAATTCCATACGAATTACCCAGCATCCGGCTAACCTCTTTTATTAGCCAATTAATCCGGTAATTCCATACGAATTACCCCATATCCAGTTAACTTCCTTGTTAACCAATAAACCTGGTAATTCTCTTAATTAAACAAGAAATCTGGCTAATCCATCTTGGTTGCCACAATCAATCCGTTAATTCCATACGAATTACCCCATATCCAGTTAACTTCCTTGTTAACCAATAAACCGGGTAATTCTCTTAATTACCCAAGAAATCTGGCTAACCTATCTTGGTTGCCACAATCAATCCGGTAATTCCATACGAATTACCCAGCACCCGGCTAACCTCTTTTGTTAGCCAAATAATTTCGGTAATTTCTCTTAAATTACCAATAATTCTCATTTATAGTAATCACTCAACTTTTACACTAAGTATTCATAAATTAATTTTATATTTTTTGGGTTTATTAAAAAAAATAAAAGAGAACATCAAGTCTCACCTGGATTATGGGTTAACCTAATAGATTGCTCATGGTTAACTAGGCTAATTACAAGCTCGAGTTTTACCTATTTAAAACCTGGCTAAAACCCCATATCACTTGGATTACATATTAATATGCCGAGTCAAACCAAGTTTCAAAACAATGATAGGAGCTTGAAAAAAATAACATTTAAAATATATTTGTTTAAAAATTATATTTTTAACTGTGCTAATTTAATAAGAAATTTTACCAACTGTGAAATTGTTGAAAAAACCTCTTAACAGTACGCAGAAAGCTTGGTAAATAAAAAATAAAGAGAGAGAGAGAGAGAGAGAGAGAGAAGAAACTTTATTATTCATCATCCGAAGAACATAAAAAGGTGAGATGAATGCTTTATGTGAACATCTCTGAAACAGAAAAAAAGTTATGATCATTTATGTTTCGTTTATTTAGTGAAAAATAATTTTTAGAAAATAAGTTTTTAAAATTTTTTGTATTTATTTATCAATAGTAAAATTGATTAATGAAAAATATTTTTTAGTTAAAGAAAAATTTAATTTGGTTACTAAAAAAGTATTTTCCTTCTATTTTAGAAGGAAAACATTTTCCAGAAATTGTGAAAAATATAGAAATATCATATTATTTATTGATTATAACAAATTTGATATTCAAACTTTTGATTGCTATATATTTTGTTTTAAATATTTTTTGTTCAACTCACCTCTTAGAATTTGATTTAATTTGATTTTTATATTAACTTTGGTCCTATTTGTATGATTGTTATTTGATTTTTTCTTATTATTTTTTTAATTAAAATTTTTTTATCTATCAAATTTGGTCTTCATTCTTTTTATTGTTACTTATTTTATTTGAAATAATTTATGAAATTTTAATTATTATTATTTTAATTTCATCATCTTTTAGTTTTTTTATCTGTTAGATTTGATCTCTATTATTTTGATTGTTATTTATTTTATTTGAGATAATTTATGAAATTAGATTATTTTTTTCAATTTCATTCTCATTCAACCTTTTAATTTGTAAGATTTGTTCCTCATTATTTTAATAAACTTGAAAAAAAATACTAATAAGTTATTTTTCAACTTATTTTCCATGATATAATCAAATAATAGAAGATGTTTTCCAACTTATTTTCTATGACACTACTAAACATCAGAAAATAATTCAGTTTTAAGGAATTTATTTTCTAAGAAAACTACTTTTTTAAAAAAATTATTTTTCAGCAAACAAATATGGCATTAATAGTTTGACAAAAAACTTAAAAAAAACTTCCAAAAATAAATATGGGTTTGCAAAATTAAGCAAATTAGAAATAAGCCATGTACTTGATTGCTCCCAAATGCATCCACGAGACAACATTGAGACAAAGTTAGTGAGATTGTGATACTTTTAAGCTGTTTGCAAATATAGTTATGATTGTTTTTAAAAATATTTTTTATTTAAAAATATATTAAAATAATATTTTTTTTATTTTTTAAAAATTATTTATGATATCAATATATTAAAATAATTTAAAAACATAAAAAAATTAATTTAAAATAAATAAAAATTTCAAAAACACTTTTGAAATAAAAATAAAAAATAAAAAGTAAAAAGTAAAAAGTAAAAAGTAAAAAGGAACTTGATTTCATTATACTCACGGCCCGCACCTTCTTTGTTAAGTTGTTTTGGAAAATGGAAATGGAGAAGAACAGTTTAGACACAGATGCTTTGCTTGTCCGTAAAAAAATAGAGATAGAGCACAGCTCCTTCTGTTTTGATCTAAAAGAGAATTCTGAAAGACAGTACCTCCAAATATCACAAATGGATGGTTTCTCAATTTTGCTTCTTTCAAGTGGCATTTCATGCTTCTTAAAGGCATTTGATTGCTTTAGCTCCACTTCTTTTGAACACCAAGAGGAGGGTTCTAACAGAGATAAAGAATTGAAGATCAACGGCAAGGTGTTTCCCTCCCTAACATTTCTTACCCCCAGTCCCCAATACGATCCTTTTCTTTTAATTTGAATAACAATATTTTCTTTCTGTAGGTGTTCTGCTTCAGTGCTGGACAGGATCATCGTGGTCGTTTTTTAAAGGTAAAGCTACCATCTCTAAGACTAAGAGAGTTACAGATCGAAATGTAAGAAGTATGATCTTCTTCTGTTGATTACATACGTTATAATCATGGGGTCTTTCTTGAGTTTTAGGTGAGCATAGACGTGAAAATGCATAAAAGCTATAGCATCTTCTCAGTAAATATTAGAAAAAAACTATCATCTCCTCTTTCGCAACAATTGCTTCCAGTGAAAAGGAGTCAAAATCCTATGATGCTTTGTTTTG
>Ga0307518_10004040_pt1 | contig 10542 bp, 14 predicted proteins | sample 25_EM_MG_FD_203889 | JGI IMG/M metagenome (GOLD analysis project Ga0307518, IMG submission 203889) | Populus trichocarpa ectomycorrhiza microbial communities from riparian zone in the Pacific Northwest, United States - 25_EM | ecosystem: Host-associated > Plants > Roots > Unclassified | place...
TATATGCATACATAGTTGATGCCCATAAGAAACTTGTAACTTCTTTATTTATTATCCTTTGTTCTATTCTACAATTTGATCTAAATATCTTCCACTATTGTTTCATTTCTCTATATAAAGCAATCAAAAGTAGTTCCTTATACCCCATGCATGTTGTGTTGAGTTCTAGTCTAGGAAATGGAAATGAAGAAATTCTTACCTGTTGCTCTTTCTTTAGCTTTGGTTTTAGGAATCACTGAAAGTTTGGATTTTCATGGAAAGGATTTGGAATCTGAGGAAAGTTTGTGGGATTTATATGAGAGGTGGAGGAGTCACCACACTGTTTCTACAAGTCTTGATGAGAAACACAAGCGTTTCAATGTGTTCAAGGAAAATGTCATACATGTTCACAAAACTAACAAGATGGATAAGCCCTATAAGTTGAAGTTGAACAAGTTTGCAGACATGACTAACCATGAATTTAGGTCTGTTTATGCTGGCTCGAAGGTTAAACGTCATAAGATGTTTTGTGGGACGACACCTCGAGGAAATGGGAGCTTCATGTATGAGAAGGTTGACGAAGTCCCATCATCTGTTGACTGGAGGAAGAAGGGTGCTGTGACTGCAGTTAAGGACCAGGGTCAATGTGGTGAGGTTCATTTTCTATTTCTTACAGTGAAGGTTCACCTTATTTGTTTCTATTTTATAATTCGTTCATGCATCCAGCACCGATGTACAAAGGAACAAAAAATACATTTGATTAAGCAGAAAGAAAGGCTACATTTGAGCATAGAACTATCATAAAACAGTAATGCTTATTTTGATCCTTTCTTGCTTGCAGTTTAATCCTTAAATCCTTTTCAATGTGGTACAGGAAGTTGCTGGGCATTTTCGACCATCGTTGCAGTTGAGGGTATCAATTATATTAAGACAAATAAGCTAGTATCTTTGTCTGAACAAGAGTTGGTGGATTGTGACACTACAGAAAATCAAGGATGTAATGGAGGGCTGATGGAATATGCTTTTGAGTTCATTAAGAAAAAGGGAGGTGTAACAACAGAGTCTACTTATCCTTATCAAGCTGAAGATGGAACTTGTGATGTTGAAAAGGTTTTATTTCATATTACAGTCACATTGAACTAAATTATGATCGGCACAACATAAAAGTAAAACTCTTGTTTTCACAGGTAAACAAGCCGGTAGTGTCTATTGATGGGTATGAGAAAGTTCCTGAAAATGATGAGGATGCATTGCTGAAAGCTGCTGCAAACCAACCAATATCGGTAGCCATAGATGCTGGGGGTTCAGATTTCCAGTTCTACTCGGAGGTGAATTTCAGAAAGTTACTGAAATGCTTTGTTAATTTCAATTCCATCCAAGCATTTCCACTGTGCGAAGATGATAAATTGGCATGTTCATTTGTGTAGTCGGAAAAACGACTAGCATTCAAAACAAAATATTTACAAGCTTATTTTAGATGAATCAATAAATTTACAAACTTAATGTGAAATGCAGGGTGTATTTACTGGAAAATGCGGAACTGAGCTGGATCATGGAGTGGCAATTGTGGGCTATGGAACAACTCTTGATGGAACTAAGTACTGGGTCGTGAGAAATTCCTGGGGACCTGAATGGGGAGAGAAAGGTTACATCAGGATGCAGCGTGGCATCTCTGACAAAGAGGGACTCTGTGGTATTGCAATGGAGGCTTCGTTTCCCACCAAGAACTCCTCAACTAATCCTTCAGGAACTAGATCTTCCCCCAAAGATGAACTCTAAACTACACATGCGATATCCTATCAAGGACTCCTTGACTAATCCTTCAGGAACCGGATCTCCCCCCCAAGGATAAATTCTGAACTACACATTCCATATGATTTGGTTTCAGATTTGCTACCCATTTCAGTTGTTTTCCTACTGTATCATATTGGCATCTTAAAAATAATACGTCACCCATTTGATCTAATGGCTTAAAATCTTATACTACATATTGAAGATGAATAAATGTTTCAAAAACTTCAGTAGCAGAACTTAAGAAACATGAAAGAAAACAAGGAAAGCTGGTTGTCATCATAACCTTCCTGACTTTTAGGCAATCTCATCACGAAATCCATTGTGATCTTTTCACATTTCCATTATAGAATCAAGAATGGTTACAGCAATCCGGGACGTTTATGGGGTTTACCCTTTCCCATCTAACAGGTCAAATATCTAGAAACAAAGTCTACTATATGAGCCTTCATCTTATTCCACCAATAACACACCTTAAGATCTTTATACATCTTGGTGAAACTTGGATACACTGTGTAAACTGTCTGATATGTCTCTATCATCAATTCTCTCTCTAGATCATCTACATCAGGTACACAAAGCCTATTTTCATACCTCAGCACATCATCATCGCCAATCACAAAGCCTGCAGATTTATCCTGTTGAACCTCATCTCTAATCCTAAGTAGCGAATTATCTCTCTTTTAAGCTATTTTTATCTTATCAAACAAGTTTGACTCCATCTACTAACCCATGCATCTCTTTAATCAGAAGTCACCATTTGATCATTTGATCTAATTGTTTAAAATCTTATACTACATATTGAAGATGAATAAATGTTTCAAAAATTTAAGTTGCAGAACTTAAGAAACATGAAAGAAAACAAGGAAAGTTGGTTGTCATCATAACCTTCCCGACTCCTAAGCAATTTTGTTACGAAGTCCATTGTGATCCTTTTCCATTTTCATTATAAAATCAATAATGTTTACAACAATCCGGGAGGTTTCTGGTGTTCATCATGTACCATTTAACATGTCAAACACCTAGAAACAAAGTATGCTACGTAAACCTTAATCCTATTTCACTAATAACACACCTTAAGATTTTTATACTTTTTGGTGGAACTCGGATGCACTGTGTAAACTATATGAGGTGCCTTTGTAATCAATTCTCTCCTCAGATCATCCACATCAGGTACACAAAGCCTATTTTCATATCTCAACGTATCATCATCACCAATCACAAAACCTGCAAATTTACCCTGTTGAGCCCCATCTATGATCCCGAGTAGCAAATCATCTCTCTTCTAAACTATTTTTATCTTGTCAAACAAGTTTGACTTAACTTGAAAGTGAGCAATCATTACTCTAGCTTTATTGAGGTCAAATATGACTCCTTCATCTACTAACTCATGCATCTCCCTAATCAGAGGTCTTCGTACCTTCTGAATATAAGCTAAGCTCCCTGATGATTTCCTGCTCAAAGCATCGGTAACTATATTTGCCTTGCCTGGGTGGTATTGTATGGTACAATCATAATCCTTCAACGGCTCCATTCATTTCCTCAACCTCAGATTTAAATCCCCCTGTTGAAAAATATAGTTCAAACTCTTATGATCTGTGAAGATCTCACAAGTTTTTCCATACAGGTAGTGCCTTCAAAGCAAAAATTACTGCCACCATCTTTGTTAGAACCCATGAGCCTTGACGACCACTTCATCCCCTAGACGAACCTGCACTCGATCCCTATTATTTAAAAAAATGACCATCTTCTTTGGGCCTCTTAGACTAGCCTACGACCATGTCCTCTAATTCTTGCGCCTCTATCAACATAACGCTATCAACAATTGAGGAGTAGGATGAAAACACCTGAGATACCATCACCACATACATCGGGATTTGAGTCCTCTAGTAAACCTCTTCACTCTCCGCTCCTCAGTGGGTAGAAGATGTTCCACATATCTGGACAACTGAGTGAACTTCAGATCATACTCATTAAATGTCATGATCCCCTAAGATAGCCTCTCAAAACCATAAAGTCAAGCATCTCTAACACTCTAAGGGAGAAACCTATCTAAGAAAATGATGTTAAACAACTTTAATGTCCATTAAGCCTTTGCTGGCCTTACTCTCTTCCTATACTCAAACCAAAAGATCTCCACATCTCACTCCAACCTAAATGACACCAAACTCATAGTCCAATGGTTTGTTCATCACAAAGCTTCACACCATCACCAGATGTCGTCTAGGAACCTCCAAAGATCCTCTGAGTTGTCCATCATAGTGAAGGTAGAAGGTGTCAACTTCATGAAGTCATTCAATGATACATTGACTCTTTAAATAGTGTGGGATGACGATTGTATATCTCTATCCTTTCTCTTATCTCTCTTTATAGTTAACTTTATCCAGGTCCACATGATCTGGCTAAGCTGCCGAAACTTTGTAACAAGTTCAGGATTAGCTACCCCTACACTTGTTTCACCAACCACATTTTTCTCTTCTGACTCATGAGGCTTCTCCTTCATTGGTAGAGGTACCTCATCAACATGTCGAGGTGCGGGTGCATTGCCCCTCCTCCTTCGCCTTGTATTCCTCAACTGCAGAATAAGGATGTCATCCTAATCATCACCTACTCTACTAGAACCATGTATTTGTTTATTCCTCGACATTTCTTATAAAAAAACAAGAACACTTAAGTCATGCTAAAACAATAGCATGATAATTATCATGGAATTATAGAAAACATATCTATCACAAAATATAAAGAGTCGAAGAAGACATGCTTGATGAGAATTCAGAATTTTAAAGGAAACAGAAAAGACGATACGGATCCTAACACTTCACATATTACAAAATTAATTATATTATTGTTTCTTTAACCTAAGGCTATGATACAAAGTTTTTCACGACCTGATTTTCGAATCCATGACCGGCACATAGGTAAGGTCCCCCTCTAGGTTTCCATACCTATGCGAACCTAAACTTACATACAAACTTTTCCACCTATATAAACAAAACAGAGTCTTATGTAACATGGTAACATAACTAATCTCATAATATAAATTGATTATCTTAATACAAGAGTTACTACAAATATCGTAATTGTAAAGCACTAACTAGACATAATAGAAAAGTACTAATTACAACCAAAAGAGCAGACTCTGAAGTCCAATAAAAGTGACATGCTAACAAGCTACAAGTCTGAAAAAAAATAAGTAACGAGAATGTGAGTTCAACAACTCAGTGAGTAGATAACGTACAATATACATACACGAGGTAATACAACAATGATGAATATATATACAAATATGGATTTTAGTTCTTACAAGAAAGTTTCTCAAATATGTCATAACAAGAATATCATAAGGTAAGGCTCGTCAGAAAATGAAAATATAATAAGCATGATACTCTGTATTATGGGATGATTAGTCGCCATATGTTGACGACTCCCCCGACCAACTAGTGTTAGCATGTTATTATGAGTGTTCAAACTAGCATACCATAAGTTCATATCATAATCACACAGATATATTCATATCCCAAGACTCAACTCATGACATCAATCAAATGAGGAGCTATCAATTCAGAAATATATGATGATTTATATCAAAGATTCAGTTTCAACAAGTGACCATGCTTAATCATAAATAAAAAATAAATAACAATATAAGAATTATCAAGAGGCACGATCAATTCCATATTAATAAATTAAGTATTTATACTAATTCTCTAACACATGAAAAATTATCCACTCACCTGACTCAAAAGTAGAAATAACACGGAAATAGATGTCACATGCAATCCTACTGAATATCAGGATTATCTAAATTTAAAATAAGACATACTAAAAAACAACTCGAAAAAAACATACAATCTATTTAATACACTTAACTTATGATCTAACGCATAATCCTATATGTTTATGAACCAAGCTGGTCTTTTTTTTTTCTCAAAAATTAAAAAAATCAAATAGTTTCTCGAAATCTAATTCAAAAGAAAACAAATTATAAAACTTGATAATAATTCATTAAATAAACCTCAATTATTCGTCAAACCAATCTGAAAAACTAAAATTTCAGCTAGGGACCAATCTATAATTTTCTTAGATGATTAGGGGTTAAATTGTAATTTTTCTAAATTGGAGGACCAAACTAAGAATGTCATAAACTCATAACTATAATGAAATTTTACCTCAATTCTGTCCAAAATATAGAATTATGCTTCAAGGACCAATTTTCAGTTTTTTTCAAAGTTCAAGGACTAAACTATAAATTTCTAAAATTGAGGGACCAAACTGAAATTTTATCATTTTCAACCTCAAGACCATATTGTACATATTTCCAGCAAGGATCTTTCACAATTTCTCAATATTCTTAAACTAATTAATCTCAAAATCATTATCCTAACAAAATCATCTAAAGCATAAACCTTACCTATATAGCTCATTTCTTCTAATTCTCTTCTCTTTTCTTTTTCTTTTTCTCCTTTCTTTCTCTCATCCTGATTCTCTCTCTCTAATTTCAGATCTTTCTATTTTTTTAAAAAAAAATTTCTCATTCTATTTATATTTACCAACTCTTTGTTCGTAAAATGTCCTTCATCTATTTATACCTAAAACTTACTCTTCCAATGGTATCGTTGTTATTTACTATTGAACCTTTCTTTATTTCAAAATATTACCAAATCAATCAGAACTAATTTCTATGCTAAAAATGGGCAACATCTATTTTTCACCTACTTTAGGGACATCTATGACGTGTAAGAAAATAGATGCAAAGACTTTTCAGTTTACAAGTATGATGTAATCAAATGGCAGATTACTATGTTCTGAGTCAGCTTAAGGATGATGTTAGCTGGGTTGTTTATAGAAGGAGGACGTTTATAGCATGTACTCTTTCCGCTGAGAAAATCAGAAGACTGGCTGACTTCTTAGGCACAGAGGTACGTGGTGACTGGAGCCTGAAGTTACCACTTCCAAATTTCAATATGATACTGTTCATTTCAGAAGAGTCTAGCAATGCATGAATTCATTCACTTTAAATAGAAACAGAGATGCATGGCTGTCAAACTGAATAGTCAAAGCCTTAGAGAAAAGAGTAGTAGCGCTCCATGATTGATTTTCTTACTTTGTTAATCATATGTTCTCCTGATAGGTCTCATCAGCTACAAGAAGACGAATTGGTTCTACAAAAGGAGAAATTCAGAATCACAAGCAAGCACTAGACTTATCAGCTGCCGTTTTTTTTTTTGAATAATCTATGTAATAATAAACAGAAATGATCTCGTCAGCTAGTTGCTGGAAAAACCAAAATAAATTAATTATCAGCTACCACTTCCCTCATTTAAAGAATACTTCACTCAATTTCATAATCTTTTTAACAGTTCAACTCTGAAAAGCAAAAAAAAACCGAAAGAAACGGAGTGAGCGGAGTTCATATCAATGAAAAGAACTGAAATTATATGATGGTGATTGCTGTAATTTTATCGGTTATTATTATTATTATTATAGATAATCGATGCCCTTAAGGAACTTGTAACTTCTTCATTTATTTTTCATGTTTTTTACTATTTCTGGTTTGAAGTTTGATCTACGTATCTCCCACCATTCCTTTCCTTCCATTCTTTATGAGAAAGCAATCAATAGTTCCTAATCATATCCCATCTTGTGTTGCGTCCTAGTCTAGCAAATTAATGAAAATGAAGAAACTCATACTTGCTGCATGCACTTTTTTTATCTTTGGTTTTAGGAATATGCTTTTGAGTTCATTAAGAAAGGTGGAGGCAAAACAACAGAGGCTAATTATCCTTACCGTGCTCATGATGGAGCTTGTGATGTTAAAAAGGGGTTTTCACGTTCTACTAAACGTGATTTATGGAATTATTCAATTGCTTGAGTATATATCAGCACAACTTACAAGAAACACTCTTTTTATTTTTGTTTTGCAGGCGAACAAGCCAGCAGTATCTATTGATTGACATGAGAATGCGTCTCATAATAACGAGATACATTACTCAAAGTTGTTGCCCACCAACCTGTATCTATAGCTATTGATGCTGGAGGTTCAGATTTCCTGTTCTACTGAGAGGTGCTATAACTTTAGAAAAGTTCCTGAAAACTAGTGAATTGAAAGAAGGAATTGCCACCAGCCAAGATGCTGAGAAATTCTGAAATGCAAAGCCATTTGTGATAGAACACTTGCATCAATGCAGGGTGTATTACTGGAGACTATGGAAAAGAGCTTGGTCATGGAGCTGCAATTGTAGGCTATGGAACAACAAAAGATGGAACTAAAGTAATTCTTGGGCACCTGAATGGGGAGAAAAAAGGGCATAACTAGATGCAGCCTGACATCTCTGCAAAGCGGGACTATGTGGTATTGCAATGGAGGCTTCTTACCCAATCAAGAACTCCTCAACTAATCCTAAAGGACCCACAGATTAAACTGCACGCATACCCTTGACTTCAGATCTTCTGTCAGTTCATCTTTTTTTTTTTTTTTACTGTACCAAAGTTTGGAGCTTTCTTGTCTCTTGAATAAATACAAACATTTGTAAATGATTCCAATCTATTTACTGGTCAGGATGAACAAATCTTTCAAGAATATCTTGTCTGCATAAATGAAACATAATACATGAAACAAAACAAGAATGTTCATTGATACCGAGGATGTCTTCATAATATTCATTAACCACTACACAACATCACACTATGAGCTTATTGATACTAGGTGCAAGTGGGCAGGACAACCTAGTAGAGTGAAATCAAACTGCTAAGACCAGTTTAAAATGTGGAATCCATTCTGAAACAAAATGAATTTTCCACATTCAAATTGGCCCCAATAGTATATAATTCCTCTATTATTCATCAAATGATGCTATATTTTAAGTTTTAACCATAGCATCTAATAGGGTCATTGCAACCTTTTTCAGCAGACTGTTTAGCGCTTCGACCCCCACCTTTTTCCAGATACTGCTGATGGTACTCCTCAGCTCTATAAAATCTCTTTGCTGGCAGGATTTCCGTCACAACCGTGTTATCCTTCAATCCCAACTGTTTAGCTTCCTTCGATTCCTGGGCTAACTTAGCTTGAGCCTCGTTGTAGTAGTATATCCCTGATCTATACTGTGTACCCACATCGCCACCCTGTAAAATCAAAACAAAATCATCAACGGATTGGAAATCTAAAACCCATTTGTCAGGAAAGTCAAGCAAGTCAATACCTGACGATTGAGGGTGGTGGGATCATGGCGAGACCAGAAAAGAGAGAGGAGGTTGGTATATGGGCAAACTTCAGGGTTAAATTGGACCCGGACAACCTCAACGTGGTTGGTGGTTTTGGTGCATACAAGTTTGTAAGTCGGATCAGGGACGTTACCCTGAGAGTAGCCTACTTCAGTTTTGACCACACCATGTAATCTCTGAAAGGCAAGCTCGACACCCCAGAAACATCCAGCTCCGAATTGAGCAAACTCGTGATTGGGGTTGTCTGGTTTGTCTAGATCCGGATCCAGAGCAGGATTGGTGGTGTGGGTTGCCATTTCTGGTTTTGCTCTTTTGTATCGTTGACTGACTCGATATTCAGCGGCTGAATATATGTAAGGATTTTGCAGCAAGTTGCGAGGGAGAGATGAAGCGATGGATTCCTTCGGATGATGAGACTGGGGACAGGGCCACCAATCAAAAGAATGAATCTAGTCTTTTTGATGGGCACATGCAAAGATTGTACTCCTTGGTCAACGATCACCAAATTTGTTATTTTTCTGGGGCTGTTGTTGCCTTGTTGGGTTTATGTTTGAAGAAATTTTTATTTTCGAGACTTGTAAGTTATCATAAAAAAATTATTGTATATAATAGGTACTTTAGATGGGAAATATTAACTAATTTGGATGGGTAGGCCTAATTGATAAACTTTGATACACTAGGGACACAATTGAGAATTGGTGTTTTGAATGAGGCCTAATTTGAGACTAATATTTTTTTTATTTTTTATTTTGGAAAAAGTATCCTATGAACTGATGAAAACAATATTCTTTGTGACAAAAAAATGTTAATGAGTAATGCTTATTCTCTCATGATGAAGATATTGTTAAATAATATTCTCCGATTGTTGATTTTCCTTTAATTACTTAAGAACTAAAACGTGTGGGTGAATGTTGGACATTGTTTATCCCGTAACAAAACACTGTAGATAATCCTATTCATCTTTTAAAAATTCATTTTGGTCATTAAAATTTTATTTTTGAACGATTTGATCCTGATTAAAGGTCAATTGATTTTGATTACTTAGACAATGGTGAAATTAAAAGAATAAGGACCAAAATTAAAAAGACCCCAAACATAAATGGTATGCTAGAAGTTTCGGGAAAGATATACTTTGGTCATTTAACTTTAAAAATAACACAAATTATACGATTTCGGTGTCTTCATTTTTTTCAAATTAAATTTTGATACAAAATTTTATTTTTGTTATTTTTAATTCCTAGTTAAAACAGGGGGGGGAGAGAGAGAGAGAGAGAGAGAGAGTCAAATTCCGACCGTTAACACCGATTTAGGCCACCAAAACGATCGATATTTATGTTAAATGTTTCCGTTTAAAAATGAGAGTTCATATTAGGTGTTTTCACATTTAAATTTCATGAAAAATCATATTTGAGCTCGGTTTGATTTTTAGATTCGGGTTGATTTTGATTTTTTGGATGATTTTTTGGTCTTTTTGATGCCAATGATAGGTTTAATCATGGTTCCTAAGGTGTTTTATTGATGTTTAGGATAAAAAAAAAAAAGGTTGAAAAA
>Ga0307518_10004042_pt1 | contig 10541 bp, 4 predicted proteins | sample 25_EM_MG_FD_203889 | JGI IMG/M metagenome (GOLD analysis project Ga0307518, IMG submission 203889) | Populus trichocarpa ectomycorrhiza microbial communities from riparian zone in the Pacific Northwest, United States - 25_EM | ecosystem: Host-associated > Plants > Roots > Unclassified | place...
TTTTAATTTTATTCTCATTCAACTTTTTAATTTGTAAGATTTGTTCCTTATTATTTTAATAAACTTAAAAAAAAAACATTAATAAATTTTTTTTCACTTTATTGAAAATTACTTTGTTGGAAACTTTCAACCCCTTCCTTCTTACATGCAACCAGCCCTCTCCTCTCTTTCCCTCACAATTTTTTCACTTTATTTCTTGTTAATTCATTTGTTAAATGATATTTTCTCTACCTAGTAATCTAAAACTTGTGTGGACTTAACAATTTTAGTGTTTTTCTCTCAATTCTGATGAAATAAAATTTGAAATCCTCCCTGTCCTATTTGTCTCAATGTTGCTGGCCATATAGAGGAGAGAATAGGGTATTTATAGTCTCATTCTTTTTTAATTATACTTTGGCTCATTCTTTTTTTTTTTACAATTTGATTTGTACCTCTTTACATCTTTTAAAATCCCCTCTAGCAATGGAATTTATTTAATTTTCTATACATTTAACCCCACCTTTTTTTTACCATAAAGTTAATTTTAAGTTTTTTTTTTTTTGTAAAAGTTTATTTTTGGGGTTTGCACTTCTCCTCTCCCTATTTTGATTTTTCAGGGAATATTTATAGGATTTTAAATTAGAATTTTGATTAAGGTTCGATCATGGTTGATCAATGCTTGACCATCTGATTCAAAATAGTAGGGTTTGTTTTTACGGTTGTGAGCTTCGTACCTCGATATAATTTTTTAAATTTTTCGATCCCAATCAATTAAGCAATCTTCTTCACTGTTTAAGTCAATATCATCAATTTCTATTTCATTTCAGTTAATATCATAACTTTTAATCATAATTTTCACCTTTCTCGTTTAGTTATACTAGAAAAAATATATGCATCACGTCACAAACCGACCTAAAATTTTTTCAATATAAAAAACAATGTTTAGGCGACGCAAGCATTCATAGAAAAGCAGGTCATTGACTTGGTTGTGTTTAATAAGCTCGACTAATTTAGATAATATGAACAAAAAAAGACAACAATAATAAATGAACTTACAAAAAAATGACAAAGTAAAAAAGGCCAAACAACTTAACTCGAGTCCAACTGGGATAGCATGCCAAATATGCGACCTACTTGTGACATCGGATAACCCTATCAAACGCAAACTGAATAGAACTATGAAGTTCAATTATTAAACAATTCAATGTTAAAGGGCATAACTAAAAAAGTAATTAAAAATATCATTATACCCCAACACTAATACCATTGATTTTTTGTTGAGAAAGCAAAACGGTAATATACTATTGTGGTGAATAATAATTCATGTCTAGTTGAACAATGAATTTTCATGCATTTTAAAGTTTTATTTCTTTTTAATTCATGAATTGGATTATATATGCAGAGGTTACCAGATAAATATTTATTTGCTAGCTTTCACTTGCATAACAATGAAACTCTAGTTATTATAGCGAATCTTATTTTTATATGAATGAAAAAATAACATTATCGAAACACATGTTAAAAAAAATCACCAAAGCAGCTAGAAAATAAAAAAAACATTGATCAAAGTCAATTTGCATGATCAAAAACACTTATTAAAGTCAATTTGCATGATCAAAAATTTCTTTGGTAGTGTAATAATAATAATTTTTTAAAATATATATTTTTAAAATAGATTGAAATAATATTTTTTTTATTTTAAAATTTTATTTTGGATTTAAACACATTAAAATAATATAAAAATAAAAATAAATTGAATTTTTTTTTATATAAAAACACTTTCCAATAACTAATTTGATATAACAGGACAAGATTAACCTATTTTTTTCAATTAATAATAAATGATTGATCGTCCTTTACTTCCTCCGACAGGTTCATTGTCTCGCATCTCTTGCTTTGATTTCATCGAAAAAGTAGATTAATTTGTCGCGTTGCACATCCACGTGCGCAAAATGGAAGGAAGCTCGGATACCATGGACAGGACAGTTTTTTTGTGAAACCGAGTTGCTTTTAACACGTGGACTGATCTTGAATCAGAGAGACGTCAGATGCAGTGTTCCACGTGTCTACTATATCCAATCCCTGTAACCCCAGCCGTTCCCACGTCAGCAGGAGCAAGATGCTCTTTGTTTACAGCTGTGTGGCTCTCTTGTTTACCGGGGACCGTTTGTTTTTGCTGTATATTTTTGTGATAGAATTCATTATTTTTTAAATTTTTTTATTTGAAATTGTATTTTTTTAATTTTTTTATATACTAATATTAAAAATATTTTTTTAAAAAATAAAAATATATATATTATTTTCATGTATTTTTAAGTAAAAAATATTTTAAAAAGTAATTATTACCATACTTTCAAACACTATTTTTAAGAGAAACAAATAAAAAATTAGTTTGGTATTCATCTAAAAATAATAAAAGAACCCTTTTTCTTTCAAGTTTCAACCATATTTTTTGTATTTAATTTCTTTTTAAATGGTAGAATTGGAGAAATAATTAAAATTAAAAAAATATAACCAAGGAGTTAGTTATATTGTTAATTTAATTTTTTTTACTAAGTTAATTATTAATTAATTTATTAAGTTAAAGAATCATATTTAAATCGATTACAGCTAGCCTATTTGGTCCCCATTATATTAATTGATATTTGTTTTTATCAATTTGATTTAGAAATTGAGTTTCTTAATTAAATTCAAGTCTAGAATTTCATAGGTTGTGTTTATGAAAAATTAATCGAGTTCTAGAAAATTCACCCGGGTTTGCTCATTTTTTCCATGTTTTTAAGTTTTTTTTCTAGTTTTATCCCTTAATATTTTTTTAATTGGTGATTGAACTCCTTTATTTTTTTTTATTTTTTTCTATAGGATTTTCTACTAATTTCAATGATGACCTTAGTTATCTTGGGTCTTTTTATTTATTATGTCCCTGTTAAATTTACCTTTTTAAAAAAATATTATTTTTCAATTATATTAAATTAATTGATTGAATATAAACATGAGATGTTCTTCTCATGATATTTTATTTAGTTTGCTTTTTAGATCATTATTTTGATATCGTCATAGAACCTTTCGTAATGAAGCTTGAACTGTTCCAAAAAGTTCTTTCTAATGATTGAGCGGTGTTCACGGCAAAACAACGGTAATTCTCTAACTTTTCATCTTGAGTATGATATTAACAAAATATTTTTTTATACTTAACTATTGTTTTTGTTGTTGTTCGTGTTGTTTATGATGTATTTATTAAATTATATTATTAAATTATCTTTGCTTGTTTAACCATGTTAAGTTAATAATCTAGATTTTATATTTTATTGTTTCTTTAAAAATACTGGAATCACCTTAATATTTTTTTTACACTAGAATTTTTTTTTACCGGGCTCGTGACCATTTCTTGGTGTTAAAGATTAATTTCTAAGGCTAGTGGCATCCTTCGTAGAGGCCATCTGTTTAAGCTATTCTTCTTCCTTTTGGTTGAAAAGCTTTATTTTATTTAGTTTGTGATTGTATCATGGTAGTTTTTAAGTTTTTAAAATATTATAAATTATAGTATTTTCTTAATTAAAATTTTAAAAAAGATTTTTTAGTAAGATAAATATAAATAATTATTAATTAACCAAATACTTTTAAATACATAATTAAATCAAAACACGGTTAGACTACATTACTAAAGCTTAATAAATACTATTTTTTAAAAATATTATTTTTATTTAAATATATATTTAAATATATTTTATTTAAATATTTTATTTAATTTTTAATATTAACATATCAAAATTATAAAAAAATCAATTCAATACTTTATAACCATCTTACTCTTGAAAAGTAGTAAATTTTGATGATGTTTATTTTTGTAGTTAAAACTATGTTTTATGATTTTTTTACTTGAATATATATTTTTCAATCGTTTTAATATGTTAATATTAAAAATAAAAAATATTATTTTTATATATTTTTAAAATAAAAAAATATTTTAAGAAATAACCGATATTTTCTAACAGTAACTTCACGACAATCCCGAACACGCACTTCAGTTTTCCCCTTGGTGGTTGCCAATCGTAATCTTCTTCCGTGTAGGGACAGGCCACCTGCCTATGTTAAATGGCACCCGTTTCCTCTCTCCTTTTCCCGTTAATTCCAAAGCCCTCTCCTCTCAATAAAATCCCACTCACTTCCCATCTCCACGCCCCCACAACACAAAACGACACCATATCTTCAATGCCTCCGATCAAAATGAAGCAATCGCCGAACCACACGGCGCAAAGCCTAACCACGTCTACCACTTCCTCACAAGAAGCGCGTCGTCTTGTCCGTGAAACGCTGCGTATAAGCGCTAACTTGGCTTCTTCTCCCTCTCCTTCTCCTCCTGCCAATCCACCCACACTCTCTCAATCGGCTCTTCTAGAAGACGAATTTCTCGGTTCCACCTTGAGATTGATTTGTTGTGAGGAAATTGATGGCCGGAGATGGAAGTATGTCGCTGAGAGAGACGCCTCTGGACGGTTCAAGAAGAATTCTATTCGCGCCGTTGGATTGCAGACTCCGCAAGCTCCCGTTGAGGTTTCTGGATTTTATTTGATGAATTATTTATTATTGTTAAAGAAATTGTGGATTTTTATCATGAAGTGATTTAATGGTGCAGGAATTGATGGGATTCATTAGATCCTATGTAGTCCCTGAAGGTTTTCCTGATAGTGTTATTCCATCCTATGTGCCATACATGACTTGGAGAGCTTTGAAGGTATGCGTGCGTTTGTTTCGAGGCTGGGGTTAGGGCTGGCTTGGCTTTTAGGGGGGGGGGGGGCAATATACTTAACTACTTTTTTGCTCTGCTTTTATTGCAGCATTTCTTTGGCGGAGCGATGGGAGTTTTCACAACGAAAACCCTTTTGAATTCAGTTGGAGTCTCTAAGAGCCAAGCTATTCCTGGGGCTGTCGCTATCAATTGGATTCTCAAGGTAAGGGTTATAGTTATACATTTCGCAAAAAGCAAGTTTTTTTTTATGTCATTTTGCTTTTGTTTTTTTGTTTGTCATTTATTAGTTATGTATGACAAGGTTTCACACACTAAATTTATATTTTTGACACTTGCTTTTAGTTGCAATTAGAGATTTGTTGTGGCAGACTAACTGGTTGTATGCCTTAATAGTAACAGGGATTGCCAATTGCGCCTTATTGTTTCTTAATAAAATGGACTTATTCATAAAGATGTCTTTTTGAATTTTGATGTTCGATGGGGCCTATGCACAGACTCATGATTTTCAAAACAATTTAAAAATGCTCAATTATCTTACCAAGCAGCAATTTCTAAGGTGCATGAATGGCCGACAATGCATGCCAAGCCTAGATTTACCTTGTAGAATTGCTTCATCCACGGGAATTATAAATGAGTGGTAGAAAGTGGCTATCCACTACTACATTCTTCAAAGATGTAGTAATTGTAATAGTGCTTGATAGGGCATGGGATTAAAGAAAAACAAATTAGGGACGAGAAGTTACAACTAATATTATCACTATAAGCTCATGTTACTAATCTTATCACCGTAAGATTAAAACCTAAGCAAGCTGTCAAAGTGTAGAAGTCATCTTCAAATTGAATTTAGAAACTACAAGATTAAAGTCCCCTTTCCTGCGTCGAAATCTACACAGCTGATACTATCACTATAAGCCCATGTGATTGATTTTCCAAATAAAGCTAAAATAGGCCCCACCTGATCAAACAACAAAATCCAGAGACAATAAAAAAACTGAAAGAATCACTGAAACCAGAAGCTAAATCTCAACATCAACATCAACACAAGATGGGATTAGAGAAGGATTAGAAAACTTGGTGAGGCAAGAGAGAGATCATGTATAGGGTGCCAACATTGGGAGTGCCAAGTCGGCAGCGGCAGAGGGGGTGGTGGGGAGTTAAAGAAAGGACGTGGTGTTTCTTGGATTGATTAGGTGTTTGTAATGATTTAGGGATTCTTTGTTTTTTTCATGGAAGGGATAGGGTAATCTATGGATTAAGGAGAGACACAAAGAGAAAGATCAGTGATTTGAGGTTATTGTAGATATTGCAGAGAGAGAGAATCCAGTTGTAGAAAAAAAAGCAGGTTTTTTTTTTTTTGTTTTTTACATTCTAATTAGATTTAGGTTTTATTTTTTAATTAAATCATGTTTTTATTTGTGATCAAGTTAAAAAAAATTGATTTTTTTAGTTTTCTCATGTAATTGTTTTTTGTGAGGGACTATATCAGGTCAAACTTGGTTACAATGGCAGATTTCACACATTTACTGTGTCATTCATCACCTACTCGCGATGTCTCAAATGGAATGTCCTGATTGTAAAAGGAATAAAACATAGTGTGACTTATGCACAAAATTTTTATTCGAGGAACTCAACTAATCAAATTGATCAAGTACAAGGATGGGGTGTGTATCAAGCCCCACATCTGCATAAATAGTTATGCTTCTGGTTCAATTACTTTCTAGAGTTTCATGCTGCTACCATCTAAAAGATTTTCTCTTGCATCCAGAAGCAATTGCAAAAGAAAATGTCTTAAGTGCTCACATTGTTCTTGAGTCTCGAGTCCCACATGCAAGCATGCATCCATCCACCCATTTACAAAAATATACAAACATGTTGTGTTTGTGTGTCTGTGTCACAAAAAAGCCTTATACACAAATCAGTTGGGTTTCCGCTTTATGGATTTTTGCACTATCCGTGCAATCATAAACCAAACAAGCCTTTATACCAATGTAGCATATAAATTGTGGGTGTAAATTCATCATGTTATCTAATATTTGCAGGATGGTGCCGGTCGTGTTGGAAAAATGCTTTATGCACGACAAGGAAAGAAATTTGATTATGATCTAAAACAGGTACAGTTGCTCAATTTTCAGTTAATTGCACAGGCAGTTCTTACAGGGTGGTAGCTGACTTAACAATGCATTATAGTTGCGATTTGCGGGGGACCTTCTCATGGAATTGGGTGCTGCGGTGGAGTTGGCAACTGCAGCAGTCCCACACCTTTTTCTTCCTTTGGCTTGTGCTGCTAATGTGGCAAAGGTTTGATAGTCACTTGTTTGCAAAATGTATACCTGTTTGAATTGGTTCTACAGTTTCATATTCTTCATTACTTCTTATAGAATGTTGCTGCTGTAACATCAACATCCACTCGTACACCAATTTACAAAGCCTTTGCCAAAGGAGAAAACATAGGGGATGTCACTGCCAAGGGAGAATGTGTTGGCAACGTGGCTGATTTGGTATGGTATTCAAATCCTACTCAAATTTATGAAGTGCAGAGACTCTGATTTATAAATCAATTTTTAACCAATTGCGAATCTCTGAAAAAAAATGCCACAATATTGGATCAGTTTTATTAATATAATAAAGATTGCCAAAACAGTATTTGTAAATTGATTTTTGTATGGCGGCATTGCATTGTTTTTATCAACTGCTTTAATGCAATTACTTAAAAAGTATTGAATAGGTATTGCAATTTGGATGCTTTGAAGTTCATATAGAATATCTTCTTTGTATAACAAATGAACCATGCGAGTATTTGTCTCGCTTGGATGTTAATTTATGGGAACTTGTGTCTTTTGAAGCTGGGAACTGGGCTGAGCATAATGATCTCAAAAAGAAATCCATCCCTGGTTACCACATTTGCATTACTTTCATGTGGGTACGTCCTCAGCTCTTACCAGGAGGTATGATTATGAAGAGAGAGCATTGGTGTTATATTGGCACACTTCTAATTTTCTTTTTATGTGATAATGGAAGTTGAGTTAATTGTCCTGACTGCCAGCATGTGCTTTTTTATAGGTTAAATCTGTAGTTTTGCACACCTTGAACGGGGCCAGATTCAGTGTGGCTGTGGAGTCTTTTCTTAAGACAGGTTATATGTGCTCTGCATGAAACAAGATTATTGTATTTATTTCTTCAATCTGGTGGCTGCATGATATTACTAAATTAAGTTGAGTTCCTTGGTTAAGCAGGATTTTGTTTTTTCTCACGCACATTGTGTTTTATATTCATCTGCAGGGCAAGTTCCCTCATTGCACGAGGGGAATGTGAAGGAAAATATATTCAATTTTCCGTGGTTGAAAGATAGGTCTATCTCTCTAGGTATGCTTATAAAATTAGGATTGTTTCTCTTGCAAGCATACAAGCATACAAGCATACAATCACACATACATGAATCATCTGTCCCTGATTTTATATGAGGTTTGTTCCCACTGTTTGGCAGGACCAAGGTTTAAAGATGCGTTTCAAGATCCAAGAGCATATCTTGCCATCGAGCCTCTCTTCGAGGTAATGCCCCTATCTGATAGGAAGCATATTTGAGTGTGGTTAATGTATCTTTACCACTATGGATCGAGTACTTCTTTTGCATTGATTGCCCATTTATATTTCTTACATCTGTTGAATGTGTGTCACTGAACGATGACAGAGAGAGAGATATATAGTGACTTATAACCCATCAAAGGATAAAGTGTATGCATTGCTCAAGGATCAAGCAAAGCCGGATGACATAGTAAAAGCAGCATTCCACGTGAGAGATATTTGACTGCTTTGAATTCTATACTTGTTACATTAGGAAGAAAGAATTTGCCTATTTATACACATTATTTGTACTACAGGCCCATGTGCTTATGCATTTCATACATTCATCAAACAACAATTGCTCTTCACCCAGCAAGCAGCAGGAATATGGTCATTCAAACTTTATCCTCTCAGCTGCTGATCTTGAGTCTCATATTGCTGAGTCGTGCAAGATGGTCTCAACCTTGTATGCTCCTTTCAAAAGTAAAGCTGCAGAACAAGTAAGTAGAAGTCGATTGATCTTGTTTATGACCATTATATCTGCTAGCAAACAACTGTTCACTGTAGAAAGGGAAAGATCTTAGATGTGCCGTGCACTGCACTTGTTTGCTTTACAGATTGTTGGCTTTTGTGATGATTTCCTTTCTTGAGAAATATTTTAAGTGCCAACAAATAGGAAGACTAGACATGTACTTGTATACAGTAGAATGTTTGGCAACTAGATCACATTTACAATTGCAGTTCTTTTAAGAAGTAGAAGAGATGAGATCGGTTGACATCCCCTTTTAAATTGATGTACAATCAGTGGTTCAAGTGCCCAACTGCCCAACATCAGGCTTCTAGAAATATTAATATTAACTAACTCAAACTTGGTGTTTAAAAACACCCAAAAGTGCCTTTTGGTGCAACATTGCCCAGGGGTTGCTATTGGAAAGCATTTCGGTTTTTAGCCCGAGCTAGCGCCATCTTTGAACATCTCCGCTCTGTTGCAAATGAACCCAAGAATGAAATCAAATTCCGCAATGTGATTGGGTGTTCTGGACATTGATGCTTGATGTCTGATATGGTTATGATACTCATGTTGACATGCATGCTTTCTTTTTTCTTTTTTTCTCTTAGGGTTGGAGAATGTCAGAATCGCATCTTAATCCCGGCAGAGCTAGGCTCGTGTTAAATAGCTAAACGGGACAATTTACCCTCAAAACTTCCATTTTTGTAAAGTCAGGTGCTCAGACAACATTCAATACTGCGGACAGGTCAACCGCCAAATCATGGAAAACATGCACCTAAAGAGCTGACAATAGATGGCAGGGCCATGGTGAACATGGGCACATCAAGCTGGTCAGTTTTTTCCATTAAGCACCCTCAATGCAGTTTACAGTGCTGCTTAGAGATAAAGTTGGATATGCCAAGGCGTGGCTTTGAGTTGTATATTCAAGTCATTGCATTTTATAGAATGAAGCTGTATCGTAATACATATACGAGAAAAGTTTTGGGTTTTCTTTTTGTATATTTTTGCTTTTTATTTATTTATTTAGGTTCTTTCTTTGTTGTTTGTCTTTGTTCTTCTTGTAGACAGTCTGCATTGCCTCAATGTTCTGTAAGAACCCATTGAAATGCATTTTAAGATCAAAGCTTTTCACGTTTGCTCAAATGTTAGAAGAGATTAAAGAATGATGTGCTATTTTCTTTTCTGCGACCATTCTCTGTACACAGTAACTTCCAAGTCACGAGCACCATTATTTTTAACAGTGCAGGTCATAATAGAACTGCTTTTCAGCAGCATATTCAACTTCAATCACATCTGCTACCTGTCTGCTGCCTGTATCTCTTGGCATCCTGTGTATGACTGGTTAGCTTTTGCTTTTTCTGGGGATAGAAGTGACGAGACATTGATTTTTTGGTACTTGGATAGCAGATTTATTTTGTTTTCGCTGTCGTTTTAATTTTAACCAAGTGTGAAGTGAAAACTGCCATGCTTATGCATTTACGGTATACACAAACGCACACAAATATTCTCACATACATGAAATGAAGTATGCTCTCCTGATTGATTGGCTTGTCGAGGAAAATATATCTCAGTGGCAAACAAAAGCCATGTTGTTTTAAAAATTTATATATTATTCTTCAAGAAGTTGCCGTTATTTTTATATTTCTCTTCCAGGAATCCTGATTTGTGGGCCCAATTCTTGTGAACATAATCCATTCAAACGGCTAGCAATGTATGGGTGGTAGATTGGCCATACGTCCC
>Ga0307518_10004043_pt1 | contig 10539 bp, 6 predicted proteins | sample 25_EM_MG_FD_203889 | JGI IMG/M metagenome (GOLD analysis project Ga0307518, IMG submission 203889) | Populus trichocarpa ectomycorrhiza microbial communities from riparian zone in the Pacific Northwest, United States - 25_EM | ecosystem: Host-associated > Plants > Roots > Unclassified | place...
TAATTTATAATAAACGACAAGGCATTGCTTACCTAATAATAATAAAAAAATCTTTCCCGCATAAGTAGACATGTACATGTTCAACAAAAAAAAAAAAAAAAAAAACAGAAATATTAAAAAGCTTACATGTTTCGATGTAGACATGCACATGTTAATCTCCGAGCACTCGTGTTCGATGCTTGGTTCCTATATAAGAAATGGTCCAGAGGGTCTCTTTTGGGCTTGTGTTGAGGTTCTTTCATTTTGGAAATTAAGGTTTGTACTTTGACTGTTTTGGAACGCCATCCAATTCTTGTTTTTTAAATTTTTAAAATTATTATTTTTTGTTTAAAATTAATATTTTTTTAGTGTTTTTGGATCGTTTTGATACGCTGATATTAAAAATAATTTTTTAAAAATAAAAAAAATTATTTTAATATATTTCTGAGTGAAAAACACTTTAAAAAATAATCACAACCACATTCCCAAACACATATCTTGCAGCTAGATTGCCAATCTTATCAACCAAAAGCAAGAATATTAATGATAGTTGAAACGAAATATTACTATACAAAATAATATTTTTAACGAGGTTCATTCATGATTCCATGAAATTTTCTTTTTCTTCAATTGCTGAAATCTTTGATCCAATAAGTAAAATATTTTACTCAATTTATTCATTTTATCTAGAGTTCAAAGTTCAAGAAATTATCAAGTATAAAACTAAAAGGTGTGGAATTGAAAGACGAGGAACCAAAATGAAAAAAATATCAAACATGAATGGCGTACTATAAGTTTCGTAAAAGATACATTTTGATCATCGAACTTAAAAAATAACACCGATTATACAATTTCAGTACCTCAATATTTCTTAAATTCAATTTTAGTATAAAATTTCATTTTTATTTTTTCTTAGTCCCTGGTTGAGAGAGGGGGGAGAGAGAGAGAGAGAGAGAGAGGTCGCCGAATTCCAATGGTAGAGAGAAAAACATGTAGTTGGCACCGATATAGACTACCAAAACGAATGATATTTGTGTCAAATACTTTTATTTGACGAGAAAAGTTCATATTAGGTGTTTTTTTACCTTTAAAGTTCATGAAAAAAAAGATTTGAGCTTGGGTTGATTTTGGTTTTTGGGACGGTTTTTTGAGGTCATATATAGATTTATCACGATTTTTGAGATATTTTGGGTTAAAATTGGGTTGAAAAACGAGTTTTGGGGTAAAAAAACTTAAATCTTGATTTTCCGGACACCATAATCTAGGCAAATTAGATGACGTGTTGCCTGATTTTTTTTTTCAAAAAACTTTTGGGCGGAACAAAAAAAAAGGGCCCGGTCACACATGCCCTGACAAAATAGGTCAAGCGCCAGACCCATCAGCGTCTGGTCTTTGTTTTTTTTTTCTATATTCTTTTATATAGTTTTTTCTCTAAATTCTTTTAATTTATATTTACATTAGTACACATTCTCTCTTTCATTTTGTTTAGAGAACCTTTTTTAAATATCATTTTTTTTTGTTATGCATTTAAATTTAAAGAGTTTTTTTTTTAAATCTTTTGTATGAATGAACTTTATTTGTCTTATTTTTTTAGATTAAAAATCTTGATTTACACTTATCTTTCGATTTTTCAAGTTTTATTTTTAGGTATTGTTAATGATGTTTTATTTATATATTCACATACATAGTTCTTCATTTATTTGATTATATGTAAGCATAAAATTTTTGATGTGAACTTAAATTTCTTAAGCTATAGAAATGCATTGAAAAAAACCTGCATATACAATTTGTTTTATAAAGAATAAAAATATTTGACCTGTGGCAGAGTATAGGTCACATAACTAGTAAAATATACTAAAATACATAGATAAAATATTATAGCCATCCACAATAACCCAATTTATTTTTATTTTCATCCTTCAACATGTTTTTTTTTTCAAGTACAACCTTCTATGTATAAATTAATGTCCAATTTATTAAGGAAAGAAAAAAATTCAAAAAAGAAAGATCAAAGTGTAAAACAAAGAGAAATTCTATAACCAATCTCAAATTTGCTAAAAAAAAAGTTAACAGTGAAATACTAATATCATGTTTGGAACCCTCTGAATTGAATTTAATTTAGAAGTTTTAATGAAATTACAAGTTTGAACCATTCTAAGTGTCAAGAATAAAATTTCTAATGGATTCAATCTCTAAAAATGGTACAAAAATAAATCAAAGACCAACCCCTCTGATCTACTACACTAAGAGAAGAAATTAATGTTAAAACTAGCTTCCTCAAAATACTCATTTTTGTTTTTTAAAAGATCTTTAAATAAATAAGATGAAAGTGAAAATGGTAATATAGAAAAAAAAATGAATTTAATTCTATTTCTTTCAAACATGTAAATTTAATTTATTTATTAATTAAATTTAAATAAAATACTATAATTAAATTTAATTATAAGAGAGGATTAATTATATATAGTATTTCATCTCTCTTAAGTTTTGTTAATAATGATGACGGAACATTTAAAGGTAAAGGTGACCTTGAATGAAGAAAAATGGAGAAAAATGTCAATGCCAGTACAATGGATTCATAATAGATTTGCACTAATTATTTGACCCGTTATTCGAAGTAGGTTAGATTTTTTTTAGTAAGAAAAATAAATATATAAGTTTTTCCAATAATTTTTTTATAAAAAAATCTTGATAATAAATTAAAAAACCTATGTATAAATAGAGAATTATTTATGTCAATAAATACAAAAAAATATTAATCTGTCTAATCGACTTGTCTCATTATGAGTCAAATAATTGTTTTTCTAATAAAAAAAATAAATATGTAGATGTTAATAAAATGTTTTTTAACATTGAATAAAAAATATTATTGTGAGTCAAAAAGTCAATGCTTACTTATAATAAAATAAAATGAAGATTATATGCATTAATAAAAACATGTAAGATCTCAAGTTAATTTTTAACATAGTAGAAAAATAAAATTATATTACAATTGCTTTAGTGAAACACCATTTTGTTTTATTCTTTGTATAATAATTTTTTTAAAAAAAAATATAAAGAAACAAAAGAAAAAAATTACAAAAGAATGAAGATAAGAACAAAAGAAATGGTTTAAATAGACTAAATATAGAGTGATAAATATTCCAAGCGTAAAGAATAAATAATAATAATTTTTTTAAAAAAAATATAAAGAAAAAAAAGATTATAAAAATTAAAAAATAATAAAGATAATATCAAAACAAATGGTGATAAATACACTAAGTATAAAGAGAAAGAATCCAAGCAATTTTTTAAAATAATTATAGATTTGCCACCATTATAATATAAAATTTACAATAATACAATTTTTTAACGAAAACACAGTTTTTAGTTTTGTTTTAACAGTAAGCTATCTTTGAGGCAATTTTTGTATATTAAAACTAAATTAACATAAATAATAAATTCTATTTACCATTTATTTGAAAAATAAATAAAAAAAGCATCATTGTATATCACAAGCCTCCAATATCTCGATATGGAATAGAGCTATACTTGCATCTTAACATTTATATTTATTGATATGATATTGTTAGTACATCACATATTAACTATCTATCAACAAAACATGTTAATATAAAATATTACTAATTATTAATTAGTATTAAATTTTAAAAAATAATTTAATTGTTCAGATTTTGTTTTTAATTCCTAAAAATTATGAGTTTGAATATCTTCAGGGTTACTAAAAATCTACATTATCGTTAATTTTAGAATTCGTGGAATTAGTCAAAATACATATAAACTAGTTCGAATATCAATATTAATAAAAATAAAAAAATTACTAATTACTATATATCAACATATCTTTCAATATATTTTTTAATGTGTTACTCAAGAGAGATTATTAATAAAATTGATATCTTTATTATTTTTAATAGATTTGGATGTTATTTTCTCTTTTACTAAATAAATATAAATATTATTCATTGACTATTTTAAAATATCTAAGGGGAAAAAAAGAAGAGGAAAGGGAATGTGGAATAGGCGAAGCCAAGCTGAGCGCAGAGCCGCAGACAGTGTAGGGTTGTCGCTGCAGTAAACTAAAAACAACAGAGATGAGAAACCCTGAAATCTAAAACCCTAAAGCAAGAAGAGAGGAAGGAAAAATGATGAGAAGATTTCTACCAAGAAATGTCACTCTCTACACTCGCTATCTCCTTCAGTCTTCTCCCCACCCCAACCCCACAATCCCCAACCCCTCCCTCGCTGCTTCAACACACCCCAGACTCAGGTTCTACTCCGACTCGTCCAACAATACCCCTCCTGAACCACTCCCTGAATCTTCAGCTCTAGCGGAACTGAGAAAGAAAGATGATTCTGATGAAGTTAAGGATGTGAGTAATAAAGGTAAACGCGAAAAAAATGATTTTTTTAGTGAATTTTGTTGTTGTCTGTTTGGGCGCTTGGTTACTGAGAAAATGAATGGAATATGGAAGTTTTTGTTCTTGTATTGGTGTTTTGGGTTTTTTTTTGGGTTTGAATTAGTTAGGGACCTCAGTTTAAAAAAATTCAGATTTTGTAGAATAATTTAGATTCCTTACCCATGTTTTCTCAGAAATCAAAAGTTTGTTTTTTTTTTTGCTTGTTAACGAGTGAATGATGGGATAACATAGCATCCTAATTGGGGGCTTTTAGAGATAAATCATAATGATTTTGCATGATTTTGATAAATTGTTGGGAGATATATGAATTAGTGAGTTTTTTTCAAGATCAGATTTTTGTTTTTTGTTATGTTCATTCATTTATATGTTATTTACCTGGCTGGTTTCTTTATGGCAGAGCTAAGAGAGATGATGGATAAGTACTTCAAGGGCGACGGGGAAGTGCTGCCTTCGATAATGGAAGCAGTTTTACAGAGAAAGTTATCGCGGAAGCATGAGGAGACTGATGATGAGTTGATGGAAGAACTTCGAATGAAGCCATTGAGTGATGTGGATGCTGAAGAGTTTCAATCGGATTTCGATGAACTGTACGAGACTGATAAGGAGCTCAATGATTTGTGTGATGCTAAAGAATATGTGGCGAAGAAAATGATGCAGGATCAATACTTCAATATGGATGACAAGAAGTGGGATGAGATGGTAAAGGAGGCGATGGACCATGGATTTATAAAGGATACAAAGGAGTGTGAGGAAATTCTGGAGGACATGCTTAGCTGGGATAAGCTTCTTCCAGGTATGATGGTTTTACAATTTGCTTCTTTCTTTTTTCTACATCTTGTGAATTTTGTTATGGAGTTTGTTTGTTATTTCATTCTGGTAGTAATTTATTTGTTTTATTATGTACAGCAAACTGCAGCCATTGTATTTTTTCTTTTTGGGTTTTCAATTGTCATCAGTTGCATGATGCTTTCTAGATTCGATCATAATTTCTCTCTGTTTAGTTGATTAGAATTTTGAAATTAGATTCTTAGTGTTTCAAAATTATCACTAAGAACGGTTATACCTACAATCTTTTAAGTATTTTATGCATTAATTTGCAACTGCTTATGGTTCCATGCTGCTATTATTTGTTAATCATGCTTGTGCAATCATAAGTTAATTGATACAATCAATAGCCATGGACATTACCTGATGACATATTTGTTGGCAATAGTCAGTGGTTTGCTTATGGACTAGTTAAGTTATGTATCTGTATCTGTGAATAAGTTTTTTATTATAATTATCCTTTCTTTGGAAGAAGAAAAATGAGAATAGCATTTGGGCGGATCTGTTTTGCTCTGCTCAGCTCAACTTAGTCATTTGGAGCAGGTCTTAGGTAAGTCGAGTTGAGAAATATCTGATGAAAACTTATGGAATCATATTATTTGGACTGTTTTGGGATTGGGATTTTCCTTTGCTAGCACTACGGATATTGAGAGTCTTTTTTTTTCAGTAACTAAAAAGCTCCTTAGAGTTTGCTAAATTTGCTATTGGACAAAATTATCAGAACAATAGAACTAATGAGGATCTACTACATATTTTGGGAAAAAAAAGGATTAGATGCTGTTGGATTGTCATTTTTTCTTAAAAAACCTCTATCGTTGGAAGGTTACAGGTTGATGCTGTTAAGAGCTCTTTCTTTTAACGGGTTTCCTTGCTTTTGCTCCTCTAGCCTTTTAACCTTTGCCTACTTTCAGACCCCTTGCCCATCTACTTCCGTAATCTTCCCCCAAAGCTGATCCAAGACTTCAGCAATTAGAGTTAGAGTTATCTTCCTTCATTCTGCGACTACTGAGTGTTTTTTCTCATCCCATAGTGTAGCTCAAAAGTCTATTTAGACTTTCATCAAATGGAAGGCATGGAGAAGTGACCTAGAATTCAAAGTATCGTTTATTTCTTTGATAACTCAAAATTAAAAAATAAAATAAAATAAAATATCTGTGATTTCTGAAGCCTGTAGTTGATGAGACATGCTAGCCTTCTGTTCCAGGAACATTTCTTTTGCTGTGTTTGAATTTCACAATATGTATTCAAGTACTTTTTCTGAATGTCATATAAGAATGTAGGGACTAACACAAAGGCGATACACCCTTTCAGCAGGGTTAATGAACATTTCCCATGTACATGATATGAATTTGCAATAACCTTATGGTGGTTTTTTTATTAATGGTTTTGCTGTCGAGTTTCTTCTGCTTGGTTGCTGAAACTAGTATATTTGAGTTATTTTGGAACATTTGTAGTATACCTGCAGAAAATTTGTAAGAAGCCAGAATTTTATTTTGACATGAATGATCTCTCTAGCCTCATATAATTCTGTGCTGGGATGGTATTGTCATGAGAGTTACACCATAAACTGTACATTCAGATGAGCAGCTACAACTGTTGCTGAGCATAGGAGCAGTACTTAGGGTCGTGACCAGTTGCCAATGAGATGAAATAAGAGGATGCTATCTGGACTTATGATTTAATAGCAACAGTGGAAACTAATGAAAGTTTTTAAATTTATGGACCTTTCTTCTTTGTGTCATGACCATTTTGCCAATGACATGAAATGAGTGAAAGTTTTATTGCGCATGTTGATGATCAACTTTATAAGCATGATTGAATTCTCACTCTCATATGATGTGGTTTTGATATGGACTATTTTGCTACAAATATATCTATTTTCTGGAAAATACCTTACTCTTGTGATTCAGAGTAAGAGTATGGTGTGCTGATAGCAATTTCTTGCATAAGCACAGAAAAAGCCCATTAAATCCAAGCCTCCTTCTTCTAAGCAAGTTTTCCCTAAATGGGTTAAGAAAACCCCCTGATCAGATGTTGGTGGATTGTGTAATCAAGTTCCCATTTCCTCAAAGTCTCCTTCTATTCAGAAAGATCCCTCTTTTACACCTCCCTTAATTGGAAGACCCACCTATTTGCAAATCAATCAACTTGACTCTCCACCCATGCAAACACAGAAGACTCATGGAGGTCCACCCATCCTATCTACTACGAGGGTGTTTGGCAATGCAGCCAAATCGCTGTTTGCCCAAAATTTGAATTTGTTTTTGCTTAATTTTTTTTTTGTTTGGATCGTTTTGATTTACTGATGTCAAAAATGAATTTAAAAAAACAAAAAAAAACATTATTTTGATGCATTTCCAAGCGAAAAACACTTTAAAAAGCAACCACTTTTGCAATGCCAAACAAGCTCTATATATCTCCTCCACTACCAGAGTCCACTTCCATTACCATATGTTAGCTATAATTTAAATGGTGGTGAATATTTGCAACTTCAATCATATTTTAGGAAAAAAGCCTATCAAGAAAGCTAGGAGTTTTAAGATTTGCAATGTCTATATGAGCTATATAATTTAGTAATTGTCATGGTGTCATTTTCCAAATCTCAGTGGTTGATGTCTGTGGGTGTTTACAGCATTTTTTTCTAAACATCCATGATATTGTAATTACTCATTTCAAATTTTCCTGTCATCTGTTTGCTATCTTTGAATTCTCCTTGTTTTTATTAGATGACATAAAAGAGAAGGTGGAAAAGAAATTCAATGAACTGGGGGATATGTGCGAAAGAGGAGAGATTGAGGCTGAAGAAGCTTACGAGCTGTTCAAGAAATTTGAGGATGAGTTGGTCATGGAATATGTCAAGAAAATGGAAGCTGAAGGCCCACCACAGTTTGATGAGGCTACTGTTCCAGACAAGAAAAAGCACTTAGATGACCCACCAGGTGTGGGGCCAATTATTAGGTGGCAAACACGGGTAGTCTTTGCTCCAGGTGGTGATGCATGGCATCCCAAAAACCGAAAAGTGAAAATGTCTGTTACTGTCAAAGAACTTGGGCTTTCAAAACCTCAATTTAGACGGTTGAGGGAACTGGTTGGAAAAAGGTACCATCCTGGAAGAGATGAACTTACAATCACCAGTGAGAGGTAAAGCCAACAAACAATTACATATTTTGATTTTCTATATTTTATTGATTGCTAGATTTTCAATATATAGATTTTATAGGGTCCCTTGTATTCTGTCAAGTGCTTGTTTTCATATTGCTTTGACTTATTTTTCTTGAATCTTCTTTCAATCTTGGGGGAAAAAAAAACAAAGAGAGAACGAGAATCAAAGAGGAGAGGCTTTACACTTTTAAGCTTTTTTCGGTCCCATAATCAGCTGATTATGATTTTCTCATGTAATTTCCTTTCCTCTTGAGGTATTAAGATGCCTGTGTTAAAAGTCTTCTTCCTTTCCATCTTCCAGCTCCCCTGTCCTATAGAATAGAACTTTCCACTTTGTGAAAATATGTGCACTCGCTGAGAGGTCCGTTATTATTATGTACACAGCCAGAATTATATTTAATTCTGTGGTTGTTTTTTGGTGTTTTCAAGGCTGTGGATGCAGGCTCACTTCTGATTTTGCTTCCTCTTTTCATTAACTATGCACCGGATGCACTCCTTGTGACTCAAAAAATATAAATGATTTCCCTTTTACAGGTTTGAACACCGAGAGGAAAACAGAAAAGATTGCCTTAGGACTCTCTTTGCACTCATCGAAGAAGCTGGGAAAGCTACCAAATTGGCAGAAGAAGCTCGAGTTTCATATTGCAAGAACAGACTTAGAGCCAATCCAGCTTTCATGGTGAGGTTGCATTCCAAGATCACGGGGCAAGGATCTAACAGCATTTCAGCTTGAGAATTCAATACCAACCCCAGGATTACACAAGAATGAAATTTGGGGTTAGGAAAACAAATCTTGGGTATCCATACGAGCATAGGACTTTACAAAGAGCTACTTGCAGGTCATCACAAATTTAGGGGAAAACATGCCCACGCATGTTAATTGTTGATTGATTCCACAAATCGACAAAATGCCATGTTACTGAGAAAATTCACCAATGTTATTTTAGTTGTCTTTTTAATTTATTGCCAGCGGTTCTATGATTTTTGTTACTTTTTGAACAGAGTTAATAAATTTTGTTGTTGTCCATGATGCAATATCCTATTAGATGAATGGATAGACGATGTCGCATGCCAACTCTTTCAACATTTATATTTTGCGACTTTGCTGCTTGAAACGGTTTGGAATTATATTCCACTTCTGTTAAAAACTGATGATTCTCGTCTGATGTTCCAAATTTCTCACGAAATATTCTTAAACGTTCAGTTATCTTGCATCCTTTCAAAACAAGTTATTAGAGGATAGTTATGTTGATTGGTCCTGTCCTTTCAAAATCTACTTCTCTCTTGTAACCTTAATTTTAATTTGAATAAGAATATCTCTGTTGTGGTAGGCTGTCTTAGACGCCAATGCTGAATTTAGACAATTTATTGCAACCCTTCCCCATGATGAAATAAGAGTAAAGGAGGTCAATTTAGTAAGTTTAAGAAGAAGGGGAATTTTAGTCGGGGAGGATCTTCTGCCGGATCATTTCAGAGTACAGTTGGGGGATTGACTGGGGATAGTTAAGTTAGAAAGTTAGTTTTAGTGGACGAACTTCGGAGCCGAAAACTAATGTATACCCTAGTGTGCTTGCTACGAGCAGAGACACCCTTAAAATTGTTCTGTATCGCTAATTTGATGCTATGTGTAGACATGAAGGGCACAGGTGGAGAGAGTGTTTTATCTGAGTCGTGGATGCCATTATTATGGAGAGAAAGGACATGTGAAGAGAGAATGACACAGAGTCAGTAGCAATTTGTCACCATGGACAGACCTACCAGGCCAGCTTAGTCTGGAGCTAATGGCTACCGGAGGTGACCCAGGGCTCATGGAGATAGGACACAGGGTAGGGTATTTCACATTATGGGGATGTCAGAGCTACCCCAAACATAGTGACAGGTATGCTATAATTAAATTCACATATGGTGTATGCATTAATTGACCCCGATGCCACGGTGAATTGTAGCCAATGAAATAATAGAGAAACTTGGGAGAGCTCCTAGTAAGGTAGAAAAGGGATTTTTAACATGTATTTCTTTAGAATCAATAAATATTGATTATGTGTATAAAAAGGTAAGGGCTAGTATAAAGGGGGTTGACATGAGAGTAGATTTAATACCAGTGAAATCACATGATTTTGATGTAATATCGGGTATGGATTGATTTTGAACC